>ERZ894229.558-NODE-558-length-29146-cov-6.84717_pt1 | contig 29146 bp, 35 predicted proteins | sample MGYA00380295_ERZ894229 | MGnify/ENA primary metagenome ERZ894229 (study PRJEB32331, sample SAMN06328479) | human gut metagenome | biome: human gut microbiome; feature: stool | host: Homo sapiens | collected 2014-09-17 ... | reverse complement strand
GGATAAGAAATATCAAAATGCCATGAAGAACTCTGATGTACAGGAGGCGCGTACCGAAAGCGAGCGTGCTCTGCAGGCGGTTATCTTCTCTATCATGGCGGACAACATGGAGCTGTTCAAGCAGTTCCAAGACAATCCGTCGTTCAAGAAATGGCTTTCTGATCTGGTGTTTAACCTTACCTACAATCCGGAGGGCAAGGAATATTCGATACCTGCACAGGAATCAAGAGGGGTTGTATATAAAATGCAGCCACAAGAAAGTCTGATGGTAGCAGAAGACCCCGTTCCATATGGCAAGAAGTCTGAATAATAAGAAGGCTTTTATAGTTTCTAAAAGAAATAAAACGCACCGTGCTGATTATATGTAAGCATGGTGCGTTGTTTTTTATTCAGATTCGATTTCTTTTAATGTTTTTCCGGTTTTATCTTTCCAGGTGGCGGGTCCGCTTACGCTATAACCCGTTACAAAATCAGCTGCAGCTGATGAGCTTGAAAACAGAATATCTACGGTGGTTTTGAGATTGGCGTCAATGTGGCCGGAATCAAAGTGTTTTTTTCGGAGTTTTGCCATGCCCTTTGATAGGGATTTTTCGGATGTCTTTTCATTTATAGTTGCACCGGCAAGCACCACAAATCCTTCAGATGTAACAGCGCCAACTGCTTCAACAGCACCTGTTTTCAAATAGAGTAGATCCTCATCTGATTTGGCACCAGAAGAATTAACTTGTCGCAATGGTTCTAAAACTTTATAACCAAGAGCATTAACAAGAACCTTTATATTATCCAAGAATTCTTCCATTGCGGCGATTTGGGATTCTTTAAGGACCGTATTCTTATATGTATTTTTTGTGAGAACTTTGAAGCGATTACTAGATTTTGCAAGTTCCACAAGTCTGTTCTCTAAATATCTAATGAGTGCCTTGTTTAAATCACGGCCTATAAATATAACAGCTGTATTCCAGTAATACTTTTCTTTTTCGGCAGCGGCATCACGCAAGTGCTGAACCAGACGTTCCTTTACGTTCTCGGCTTCACCGATGTAAACAGAGTCCTCGTCATTATCCTCATCTTTACAGAATAAGAAGTATATTCCAGGTTCCTGTATATCTTCTCGTTTACAGTCATTTACCTCAATTCTTGGAATTTTAATTGCTTTGCCATTCCAATTAGAGAGTTCTGCAGTAACGATACTATCCGCGGTTCCATTAGCGAGGAACAGCTCTATCGATCTTCCATGCATACTAATTCCTCCTTCGTTGAGTAATAATTTAGTCGTCGATTGTTTCCAGAATGTCCTCTATATGGCAGTTAAGTGTTTCGCAGATTTTTAGAAGAACATCTGTCGTGATATTGCCGCCTTTCCCAAGTTTGGCAATTGATGCAGCACTAATACCGGCAGCATCTTTTAGCTGCATTTTTGTCATTCCTTTATCTATGAGTAGCTTCCATAATTTGTTATAACTGATTTTCATAGGTCCTCCTTTATGCACAATCATTTAACGTCATTTAAGAATCCATATCTACCATTGCCGTGTCCTTTTGTAAAGGTAATGACGTTAGCGCCGGCTTTTTCAAAATCGATCTCAGGTAGATGCCTGATATTTTCAAGTATGATTAGCTGGCCATCCGTTTGGTGTTTTATGAAGAAGTTGAATAACGCTGTACGCATGCTTTTCTGATCGTTGTCATCTACACCTTGGTCAAGACCAAGAAGAGGTGTATCAATTACAACAAATCCAGGATTGTAGGTTGCATATTTTTCCATATAGCTGCGGAAAACAACGGCAACGATGCTGTTAAGGAAAGAGCAGTAGCCTTGGCCATTTACGTCCGCTTTTTTGTGACCATTGACTTCAATGTCAAAATCTTTCATGTTAAAACGTGCTGCGGTTAAGTTTTCATATTGGCAATCCGTCAGGGCGGCTTTAAGCATTTCATCCATACGTTCCTGGAATGGATCATCAAAGTATTCTTTTGGATGATATTCGGTTCTAGTTTCATCTTCGCTTGGAAGTTCCCGGAGATCAGTTACCCAGCTAGAAGCAAAATCATCAATTACTTGAAGTTCCTGTTGGATCTGGATATAGGTACGATAATTGTTTAATGATTGCTTCAGTGCATCAGCTTTTGGTTGGAGCTCTTTGTCTATTTTCTTCTCCAGTTGTTCTCTATCATCTTGTAGTTCATCAAGTTGCTTTTCAATCTCGACTTTTTCTTTTTTTAGATCGTTTTCGGTTTCCTTTAATCCATCCATCTGCACCATTATTCTGTTTAGCTCTGCTTGCGCTGAATCTATATATGATTTCTTATCGCGAACTGGCAATTTTCCTTCGCAAAAAGGGCAAGTTTGATTATGCGGAACCTGACCCATTTTAGATTCACCGTTAACTATAAAAGAGAGGCGTTTGATATCTGATATATATTGTGTCTCTAATGAAGAGTAACGATCCTGTAAAAGCTCACATTCTGCGGACCTGTCCTGTAGATCATATATCTGCTGCATAATCTTACGGCATTGATCCGCAGTATAGGATATTTGTCCTTCGGTATATTGTAAACTTGTAATTACGTCTTGCATGGCTTGTTCGACGTCCACTCCATCAAAAGCATTTAGACTCTCTTGAAGTACTTTCTTTTTATCAGAAGCAGATTGAATTTTTTTGTTAACGTATTCTTCAACAGCTCGTTTACGTGCAACTCTAATTTCTTTTTTGGTTTGAGCATCGGATTCGGAAAAATCCTTACCTGACATTAGGAATAGAAGCGCCGACAACATGGCAGTCTTTTCTGTTCCTTGTTCAGGTTCAATGACAGAGGTTTCTTTGGCAATATCGGTCACATGAAAAAGAAGGGCACTAAGAAAAGTCCTCCAGGTCAATCTTCTTTTATCGAAATCTTTGTTCTTTACAATCTGGTGTTCACCTTCAATGCCGATAGAGGCAAGTAGGAGATCACTTAAGATCGGAAGAGGGTGTTTCTTTTTTGAAGGTTTTAGATCATAAGTGCCGTTATTGAAGCCGGGAACGCTGGTAGTAACTTCGACCTGATTTTTCCAAAGCTGACGAGATATGGTTATATCACCATTTCTGGTGTGAAGTTCCATTTCTATTGTTGTGTATCCAAAGCTCTCATCGAACGGCGGTTTTTTACTGCCAAAGCAGAAATCAATACATTTAATTATTACGGTTTTACCGGTATTGGACCTGCCCTTAATAATGTTTAGCCCAGGGCGGAGGTCAACTGTTGAGTCTTTTTTGCCACTGCCTTTTGCAGTGACTCTTTTTATGTAGAAATCGCTCATCATTACCTCCTTAGTGCATTAACTGCAGCATTATTAATTATCGATGTTAGTTCTGTATCTGAAATGTTGTTATATTTACTTTGGACATCTTTTAATATCTCCAAGTATTGGGTTTTATAATCGGATTCAAGTGATTGGACGTATTCCATTCCGGTGGAAGTCAAGGAATACAAGAATCCTTCGCTATTACGTGTTATTGATATAAGGCCGTCAAGAACAAAGGATTTTACGCCTTCGGAGCAAATAGTTCTCTTTGATGACAATTCACTAAAGCTAAAATGGTTTATTCCATGAAGGTTATTCTTAGATACACCAAGATCTTTACCGTAGATTGTTATAAAATCATATGCTGTTATTCGATCAATAGTCATTCCACTTGTGTTTGTAGAATAGAGAATAAGCATCGCGCGAAGTCCGGTCTCAAAAGGGGTATTAAAGAGTTTATTCATCGATGTTCACCCACGACTTGATAACATCGTCATTTACCAGGATGTGGCAAATACCTTTCTTTTCGAGATTACCAATAAGACCAGCTATATTCATGAGAGTAGATTTTGTTAACGTTGTGTTCGTGATCTTATTCAAAACAGACAGCAACCGATCATATCCAGATTGGTGGCGGTCATCATAGTATGTGTCTGAGATGCCATCAAAGGCATCGGTCTTGAGGGCTTCAAATTGCTTCTCGCCATCTGCAAATACTTCTCTAACAGAACGATGGATACTCTCCGCACTGTAATAGGCTTTTCGGTGTTCGGCAAAATTGCGGTGTAGCCTTGGTGGGAGAGAATCAAGGGTATCTGGGGTTACAACCTGATTTATTTTTTCAGCGTACACCTCACATAGAGCATTAACATATGGAAGCTCATGCGGTGCGATAGCACTCAGAGGTGTAAGTTCAACAGGAAGAGTTATTGTCTCATTGCCGAGAAAGATCGTCCTTGTTGCGGCGTCAGAACGAGTAGGAGTCACGGGAACAAAAGGAATTCCATCTTCATTTGTAGGAGCAGATCCTTGCTCTCCATATACGTTCACTTCAACAGTAAGATTATCGATATGATCTGCATGGACAGCTCTATCGCCGTATTGATTCACCTCTGTAAAGGAGGAGTTATTGGTTGGAACCGGTTTATTTTCTTTTTCTTCTTCCATCAAAATCCTCCTTTACAACTTTAAGTTCTCAACATGATCTATGTGAACTGGATGGTCTCCATATTGGTTTACAACAGTTTGGTGTACGATGGAACCTTTAGTGTCCTCTGATTTCTTTGTATCGTCGTTTTCAGACACCGTAGATGTATCTTCTGTTGGAGGATGATCGATTGCAGGAGCAGGCCACAATAATAAGTATAGATCTCTAAGCTTGCAGCGTAATCTGTATGAATTTGGCCGTAGTTCTTCGCATAACCGATAGCCTTCCTCGATAGAACTGTTTCTAAAAATAAGTCTTTCACCATCTATTGCTTTCAGATACCTATCTGATAGGTAGTACAAATAATCCGATAGAGTTTGTAATGTATCCTGGACCAATCGTTGCTTATCGGGGTCCTGTATTTTGCGAATATCAAAATTCCATTTTCTGATAAGGTTGTCGATTTGGTCTGGTATATATAACGAAATAGGCTCTCCGGTTGGGTCCATTTCAATGCAGTATTTTAGAAGATCATCACTTTCGGTCTTAAATACTTCAAACATATCTTTTTCGGAAGTAGCATCTTTAGCGTTCTTTTCATTGTTTCTGATTTTTTCAGCTAACTCATGTTCCTGATCTTCAGCGGCAGCAGCAAACATAAGAAGTGGTTTGGCAAGTTGTTCTGTGCTGGGCATCTTACTTTTCTGTGCTTCAAGGACATCAATGACTGGCTGCAGAGCCTTTCCCATGCTGTTAAAAATGACTTCACGGTCGCTGCGAGTATGGGGGGAGCCCTGGATAGATTCAGTATCTGAAATGGTATTGCTAACAGCGTCGATGGAACTATCAGTGCCTTCTGATGGAACTGGTAGATCAACGGATACATTCATTGGATTTATTCCATTGCCGATGTTGCTTTTAAATTTCCATTCTGCGCGCGAGCTGGACTGTGAATACCAATTTTCAAACGTAGGTCTACCAGATTCGCAATCAGGGCAGTTGAGTACAACATAATGAAGTACGCTAAGTAAAAAAGGCAGAAAGATAATATTGTCTGCCGTATGGAGATCGCCAGATTTCATTGTCTCTTGATAATTTATGGCGATATCTACATCAAGCTGTTCTTGCTGAATGGTTTCAATAATAGCACGTACAAGCCATTCGCACTTCGCAGCATTTAAATATGTATCTATAAACCTCGACGTTCTTTTTAGAAGGTCGGGGTCTTTTCTTTTGTATTGTGAGTCAAAAGCAGATTGTGTGGCAGGTTCTGTAAAAGGAACATATCCGCCAGTGCTATCTTCACACTTTCGATAGTTCGTTGCACATTTCTTTAGCGTTGTTCCGGCGTAAGCAGAAAGGTCCTCCCCGGTGACAACATTTATTAATCCTGCATATATTCCTGGAATGGTGAGTCCATCTGAACCACCCTTCAATTTGTCTTTTGCTTTTCGACGGGGCTTTTTAGCTTCGCATAGTAAGCCAAAAAGTATGCCGCCGCAAAGGTGTGGAATCTTGGTCGGGGCCATCTCTATAACCTCCTTCAAAATTAGTAACCATATACCACCTTAGTAACCTCAAAACGTCTGTATCTCCGGTTGACGGGAACCTTATCTACTTTAGGGTGAAAAGTGAAGATGTGGAGATAGACGCGAAGTGCGTGGAGAAATTAACACTTTACATATTATATCACACATTTATGAAAAATTCTATCGCGAATGTGAATGTTAGAAACGCGTAAGTAAAAAGATTTCTGCGATAGCAGATATTTCCTCCATCTTCAAGTACTAATAAATCTCAATTGTCCGAGATGCGCATTAGGACGATGGGACGCATAGGAAACTTAGATCACTGCGAAAAAGGCAGTGACTGAAGTGAAGATGCACCCACCGTTACTTTCTTGCGCCATTTTTTTGGATTTCAGGAGCCTGTGGACATCTTCACCACAGGCTTTTCTTTGTGTCCCACCGTCCTTGGGCCTTGGACGGAAAGGACTCAAGAATGAAGTTGAAGATTCGTTACGAGCAGGAATTCCAGGACATTGAACTGGACGCAGAAGCAACAGAGCAATTGTGGGTTAGTCTATCACTTGAAGGTGAAGGACTTTCCCAGGAGGAACGTGAACAGCTTATTCAGGACGCGTTCGAGGAGCAGTACAACAGGCCGGAGTATAACGTGTGGCACCGTGAGACCCGTCACATTGATCCGACACCTAAGCGTAAGCGTATGGATGGTAGGCGCGGGTACATACAGTCCGATCCTGATGATGCAGCTTTCGACATCATGGATTATCTGCTTACCACAACTGATGCAGAGATGCATGAGCACAACTTCGAATACAAGGAAGTGTGTGCATGGGTTCGGAAGGTTCTTGTTAAAAAGCCGGAGTGGGCTGATGCCTTTATCGCGGTCCGCTTGGATGGTGAGTCAGTGCGTGAGTATGCAGCAAGGATCGGTGCTGATGAGAACAACATCACCCAGAAGTTGAAGCGTGCTGCACAGAAGCTCAAAGAAAATTACAAAGACCGTCAGATTTAACTACCTGCCGAGGCTACCCGTTAGAGGGCGACCTCGGCAAATTCTTTTATAAGGAGGTAGTTTGATATGACAAGTGATATCAAAACCCAAGACCGGAAATACCGTCCGCTTGTATATGTGGCAAGCGCGTACTCCGGTGATGTAACTACAAATACGGAAAAGGCTAAGCAGTATTGTCGCTTTGCAATGGAGCAGGGACAGATACCGCTGGCGCCTCACCTCATGTTTCCGCAGTTTATGAATGATGATGATCCGGCCGAGCGTGAGCTTGCAATATTCATGGACGTAATCCTTCTCGGAAAATGTGACGAGCTCTGGGTATTCGGAGATAGCATTTCAGAAGGCATGGCCATTGAGATCGAAGTTGCAAAGAAGCGTAGACAGCCGATCCGATTTTTTAACAGCAACATGCAGGAGGTGACCGATCATGAGTGAGATTAAAGCAATCCAAACAGAATACAAGGGATATCTTTTCCGTTCCAGGTTAGAAGCAAGGTGGGCAGTATTCTTTGATGCTTGCGGTGTTGATTGGGAATATGAACCGGAAGGATATGACCTGGGTGACGGCCTTTACTATTTGCCGGACTTCCTGCTTCACGGGGTAACAGTCAACCACGGTTATTTCAAGAAAAACTGTGACATTTACGTCGAAGTGAAGGGTCAGATGAATGATACCGACGCAGAGAAGATCAATCGCTTTTATGCTGCAGGTTATCCGGAGGATAACGACTGGGGTGTTTCACAGACAGCGGTATATGTGGTTGGCAACATTCCGGATGGTGAGGACATGCGTGAGATTTTGGATAACCTGCAGACCGAAGCATATCACGATCATCAGAACTGGCCGAACTTTTACAACTTTGAGACTGTTGACGGGGACTACTTTGGCGCATATCCGGGTGTTGATAAGCACGGAAGATTTAATCTATTCGGCGATGATTCCACGTACCTTTGGAGCATGAACTCGGATGCAACGGAACATGCCTATCGTTTAGCAAGGCAGGCAAGATTTGAACACGGTGAAACTCCCAGGATAAGGAGGTATAGATAATGCGGGATTTGGCTATCGCCTACGGAAACAACCGTCAGGCAAAGAAGTGGGTTAATAAGACCACGAAATATGAAGATTTGAAAGAGCGACTCAAGGTCACTATCCGAACAACGGAGTCCGCCGAGGAGTACGCAAAAATGAGTAAGGCCCAGAGGGATGCTGCAAAAGACCACGGCGGGTTTGTCGGCGGCGTCCTGGCCGGCGGCCGCAGAAAGGTCGATACCGTAGAGTCACGTTCTATGATAGCGCTCGATGGAGACCGCATTGATACTGACTTTCTGGATAACTATGAAACCAACGCGCCGTATACATCTTTCCTTTATACGACTCATAGCCACACCCCGGATAACCCGAGAGTGAGGCTTATATTTCCTATGACAAGGGATATCACAGCTGAGGAGTTTGTTGCGGTATCCCGTTACCTTGCACAGATGCTCGGAATCGACTTCTTTGATGAGTGTTCCTATCAACCGAATCAGCTTATGTATTGGCCGTCCTCTCCACAGAACGGCGTATTTGTGTTTAAGGAAGTCGAGAAGGACTGGCTGAATCCGGATGATATCTTAAATGCTCATCCGGAGTGGACCGATCCGACAAGACTTCCTACATCATCCCGCGAGAGTAAGGCAAATCAGATCACACAGCAGAAGGTGCAGGACCCTCTTACGAAGGACGGTACAGTTGGTTTGTTCAACAGGGTATTCTTCCCGATTACCCGTGCACTTGATACTTTTCTTGCTGATGTGTATGAGGCAACCGATAACGAGAACCGTTACCACCTTATCGCAGCCAGCAGTATGGCCGGCGTCGAGATTAAGGATGATAAGTTTGTGTATTCGCATCATGCTAAGGACCCGGCGTACCTGAAGCTCTGCAATGCTTTTGATATTGTCCGTATTCATAAATTCGGAAGCATGGATGAAAAAGAGTCCTTTAAGGCGATGTGCGAGTTTGCTATGCAGCAGGATGACGTAAAGCTGCAGGCAGCCAATGAGCGACTTTCGGAAGCCGAAGCTGACTTTACTGAAGGCGGAGATGATTGGAAAAAGCGCCTTAAGTATCAGCCGCGCACCAGCCTTTTGGAAAACAGCGTTTATAACCTGAACCTTATCCTCGCCAATGATCCGGATTTTAAGAACTTTGCATATAACGAGATGGCAAACCGTATCCAGGTTACAGGTCCACTTCCGTGGGAGCGCCCGGAGGGAAACCAGTTCTGGCGAGATGCTGATACGGCACAGCTTAAGTCGATCATTGATATTCGTTACCTTCCCTTTTCAAGTAGGAACCATGATGTGGCCTTTACCAAGATTGCAGATGATAGGCATTTCCACCCGATCCGTGATTACCTTGATAGGCTCCCTGCCTGGGACGGAATACCTCGAGTCGAGGATCTGTTTATCCGCTATCTGAAGGCAGATGATACCGAGTATGTTCGCACTGTAACCAGAAAGACCTTTGCAGCAGCAGTGGCCCGCATCTACGTTCCCGGTACCAAGTTTGACTGCGTTCCGGTTCTTGATGGTGATCAGGGTATTGGAAAGAGCACCATCGTAAAAGACCTGGTTACACCAGACTACTATTCAGAAACTCTGTCCCTTACGGATATGGATGATAAGTCCGGTGCTGAGAAACTGCAGGGCTTTTGGATTATTGAGATCGGTGAGCTTGCTGGTATGAAAAAGGCTGATATCGAGAAAGTGAAAGCCTTCCTCTCAACGTCTGATGATAAGTATCGTCCTTCCTACGGAAAAGTTGTAGAGAGCCATCCTCGTCAGTGCATCATTATTGCGACTGTTAACGGTGAACGCGGATACCTTCGTGATATCACAGGTAACCGTCGTTTCTGGATCATTAAGGTACATCAGAAGAAGCAGAAAAAGAGCTGGCATTTTGATGAGCATTTCAGACAGCAGTTTTGGGCCGAAGCCAAAGAGATATGGAAGGCCGGCGAAAAGCTCTACCTCGAAGGTGATGTGCTCGAAGCTGCCGAGGAAGCACAGAAAGGCGCAATGGAGGCAGATGAGCGTGTCGGCATGATTGAGGAGTTCTTAAACCGCGAGCTTCCCGATGACTGGGATGGAATGGATCTTTTTGCAAGAAGGAACTTCTTAACCGGTACCGAGTTTGGTATGCCTGAGCATACAGGAAAGCACCCACGCACAGAAGTTAGTAATGCTGAGATCTGGTGTGAGTGTTTTGGAAAAAGTCTACAGGAGCTCAAACCATCGGATAGTTATGGCATTGCAGCGATGATGGCGCAGATCTCTGGGTGGGAGCGTACCTCTCAAATCAGGCGACAGCCGATCTATGGCAGGCAGCGACTTTACCAAAAAACTACCTAAGCGTGACACACACAACACAACTATTTCCCTTATATTCGAAATGCTTTTTATAAGGTCAGGAATAGAAAACCTGTGAGCACACGCGCGTAAGGAATATAAGGGAGTGGTTGTGATTCTGTGTTCTTGTGTCAGATTGGAGCGATACATGAATGAAAAGTATATAGAGAAGAAATTAGTGGAAGCAGTAAGGAAAGAAGGCGGTCTTGCACCCAAATTTGTAAGCCCTGGTTTTGATGGTGTGCCGGATCGACTTGTGCTCCTTCCTTCAGCACATATCGCATTTGTAGAGCTTAAAGCACCGGGGAAATTGATGCGGCCTCTGCAAGTGAGAAGAAAAAAGCAACTGGAGAGCCTCGGATTTAAGGTTTACTGCGTTGACGAGGTCTCTCAGATCGGAGGTGTCATTGATGAGATACGACGCTCATGATTATCAAAAGTACGCGACAGAGTTTATCCTAACGCACCCGATTGCTGCAGTGTTCTTAGAAATGGGTCTCGGAAAAAGCGTCATTACTTTGACTGCACTGTTTGACCTTTGCTTGGATCAGTTCCTTATCCGAAAAGTCCTGGTAATAGCACCGCTGCGAGTAGCGAGGGATACTTGGCCTTCAGAAATAAAGAAATGGGATCACTTGGATGGACTTCTTTATTCGGTGGTGGTCGGTACTGAAGCTGAAAGGCGTGCAGCGCTTATGCGTAAAGCAGATGTTTACATCATAAACAGAGAAAACGTCGATTGGCTGATTACAAAAAGCAAGATACCATTCGACTTCGAAATGGTGATTATTGATGAGCTCTCAAGTTTTAAATCATTTCAGGCTAAGCGATTTAAGAGCCTTCTTAAGGCAAGACCTATCGTCAAAAGGATCGTCGGTCTTACTGGAACACCGAGCAGTAACGGACTTATGGATTTGTGGGCTGAGTTTAGAATTTTGGATCTTGGGCAGAGGCTTGGAAGGTACATCACTCATTACCGAAATGCCTACTTCACTCCAGATAAGAGAAATGGTGAGGTGATCTTTTCTTACAAGCCACTTCCCGGAGCTGAAGAAGCTATCTATGAGAAGATATCTGACATCACGATTTCAATGAAGTCCTGTGATTACTTAAAACTGCCGGAGTGTGTTATCAACGAGGTGCCGGTAGTGATGAGTGAAAAAGAGATGTCGATTTACGACAGATTCCGCGAGGATATGGTCGCAAAAATCAAGGACCAGGAAATCGATGCTGCTAATGCAGCAGTTCTTTCCGGTAAGCTTCTGCAGATGGCGAATGGTGCGGTCTATGATGACGACAAAAAGGCACTTCATATTCATGACCGAAAGCTTGATGCTCTTGAGGACCTTATTGAAGGCGCCAATGGAAAACCGGTGCTTATAGCATATTGGTATCAGCATGATGCCGACCGAATAAAGGCAAGGTTTGACGTCAGGGAAATTAAGACCTCAAAAGATATCGAAGATTGGAATGCGGGAATGATTCCTGCGGCGATTATTCACCCTGCTTCTGCTGGTCACGGCTTAAACCTGCAGACTGGCGGGTCCACACTGATCTGGTTTGGACTTACATGGAGTCTTGAACTTTATCAGCAGACAAATGCAAGACTTCATCGTCAGGGCCAGAAGGATACGGTTGTAATTCACCACATTATCGCAAAGGGCACGATTGACGAGCAGGTCATGAAAGCTCTTAGAAAGAAAGAGAAAACCCAGGATGCGTTAATTGATGCGGTGAAGGCAAACCTAAAGGCGAGCCCTTGACCGACCCATATGAGTCTCTTGCAAATGCGGTTATTCTGCTGGCCGTGAAAGATTATCGCAGCGCAAGGAAAAAAAGAAAACATCACCCGAAGAACAAAGATGCGAAGCTCATAGTAGAGGATTGTGAGAGATTCTTTCGTTCCGACTGGTTTACAGCACTTACTTCCGTAGATGGGGAACTGCTGACTAAAAAGTTACAGGAGGAAGAAATCTCATGACACCAAAAGCATATTTGAATCAGGCATATCGCCTGGAACAGAGAATCAGGCTTCATAAAGAAGAAATCGACAACCTTGAGGCCCTTGCCGGCAGTGTAGGAAGCCCTGGTTTCGAAGAACACTATAATCCGAACAAAGCGACAGAAGCTCCATTTATAAAGACCTTAGAAAAGATCTGGGAGTACGAAGACAAAGTAAATCAGGAACTCAGTTTGCTTCTGAAATTAAAAACGGAGATCCAAAGCGTAATAAACGAGGTCCCCAACATGGATGAGCGTCTGGTCCTCACGTACCGTTACATTAAAAATTATACGTGGGGCCAGATTGGTGAGGAGCTGTATGCAGATGAACGTACCATACGCCGCTGGCACAACAGGGCCCTTGCCCATGTAGTGGTACCAAAAGATCCTACTATCATATAAGTGTGCCGGAAATGTCCGGGTTTGTCCGCTGATGTCCGGGTGGCACTTATGATATAGTATAATCAGCGAAAGTGAAATGGTGAGAGCCTCGGAGGACGATTCCTTCGGGGCTTTTGTTATGCAGGAAGGAGGCTTGGGCCATGCCGTACAAACCGAACGTTCCCTGTCGGCACCCAGGCTGCAGTGCCTTGGTTAAGCCAGGGGATCTTTATTGTGAGAAACACAAAGCAGCACACCTTGATGAAGTGAACAGACCTTCTGCAGCAAGCAGAGGTTACGGGAAACGTTGGCAGAAGGCGTCGCGAGCTTTCCTTCGTGCCCACCCATTGTGTGAGCACTGCCTTAAGGATGGACGTTACGTGAAAGCCACCGTTGTTGATCACAAGACTCCACACCGAGGAGACCAAGCACTCTTCTGGAACGAGTCCAACTGGCAGGCGCTGTGCAAGCCCTGTCATGATAAGAAAACATTCACCGAGGACGTTCGACCAGAATATAAATTTTAATTTCGTGATTCGTGCGTGAAAATTGCGTGCGGGGAGGGGCGGTGCAAATCGCTGTGTGCGATGCCCGGAAGACCGGCGCCCCCCTTCGTGTGAAAAGTTGCATAAGTTTTTGGGGTATTAACCCTGGGAGGAGAAACATGGGTAAAAGAGGACCTGCACCAGGGACAGGTGGGAGACCACGAAAGCCCCTGGCAGAGAAAATAGCAACCGGAAATCCGGGCAGAAGAAAGCTCACTGTTGTTGAGCTGCCGGAGCCGGAAGACTTGACCGGTGTTGATATGCCGGAAGTAAAAGAATTCATGAGAGAGCAGCAGCGTGATGGCGGTGAGCTTTGTGCTGAGGAGGTTTACACAGAAACCTGGCAGTGGCTTAAAAGTTGTGGCTGCGAAAGACTGGTCAGTGTTCAGCTGATTCAGCAATATGCCATGTGTGTGGCCCGCTGGATATTAACAGAGCAGGCGATCAGCAAATACGGCTCTCTTTCAAAGCATCCAACAACTGGTGCTCCGATTGCGAGCCCGTATGTTGCTATGGAACAAAACTATATGAAGCAGGCCAATCAGCTGTGGGCATCCATTTATTCTGTTGTAAGAGAAAACTGCAGCACTGAGTTTGGAGCGACGCCGCAGGATGATGTGATGGATAGGCTGCTTAGGTCAAGGGAAGGATAATGATATGTTTGAAAAAGTAAATCCCTGTCATCCGGATAAAGTGGCAGATCGAATCGCAGGAGCTCTTGTGGACCTGGCTTATGCGAAAGTAGAAAATCCGAAGATCGCAGTTGAGGTCTTGATTGGGCATAGTGTGTGTCACATTATTGCAGAGACCAGCGTTTCGATTGATAAGAATGATGTCTACGATGCGGTGCATCGTATTGCTGGAAATGTGTATGTTGATTATGTAGAAGTTCCACAGGATGTACATCTGTCGGAAAACCAGGAGAAGAGAATCCGATGTGGTGATAATGGCATCTTTAAGGGTATACCTACTACACAAGAGCAGAATGAGCTTTCTGCAATCGCAAGAGATATCTACAGCCAGTATCCAACGGACGGTAAGTACATTCTGGATGGGGTTCGACTCATCATTTGCCAGAGCAATGCTGAAAAGTCAGAACTTGAGAAGTGTTTTCCAGGGGCAGAGATTAATCCTCTCGGAGATTGGACCGGAGGTACAGATGTAGATACCGGCGCTACAAACAGAAAACTTGGAAGTGATATGGCGGATAGCATTTCAGGTGGTGGCCTTCATGGGAAGGACTTATCCAAAGCAGATGTGTCCGTCAATATTTATGCCTTTTTAAAGGCCCAGGAAACCGGGCAGAAGGTTGAACTATCCTGTGCTATTGGAGATGAAGCTGTTGGGAATATCCCTTATGAGGAGATTGTTGAAACAGCTCGTCAGTACATTCGCAGGGTCGGAGGTTTTGAAAAATTCGCAGAGTGGGGGCTTGTATGAATACGAAGAGATTTGAAGAAGTATCAATAGAAAAATTAGTTCCATATGCAAGAAACGCCAGAACGCATAGTAAGGAACAGATCGCACAGCTTCGCGCATCGCTTCGAGAGTTTGGATTTGTTTCTCCTGCGGTAATCGATGCAGACTATAACATCCTGGTTGGCCACGGCCGTGTTCAGGCTGCACGTGAAGAAGGGTATCAGACGGTACCATGTGTTTTCGCAGAAGATCTAACGGAAGCCCAGAAACGTGCGTATATTCTGGCAGATAATCAGCTGGCATTAAATGCTGGCTGGGATGAGGAAATGTTATCGGTTGAGTTGGCTGATCTTCAGGAGAATGCATTTGATCTATCGGTCCTGGGCTTTGCAGAAAATGATCTGGAAAAGCTTTTATATGGTGAAAGTGAATCTGATGCAAAGGATGATGATTTTGACCTGAGCAGTGCGCTTGAACAGGCAGCCTTTGTAGAGACCGGAGATGTATGGATTGTCGGTAAACATAGACTTGTATGCGGTGATGCAACCTCCAAAGAAGATGTAGCAAAGCTCATGGATGGTAAGAAAGCAAACATGCTCTTAACCGATCCGCCTTATGGAGTGTCATTCAAATCTTCCAGCGGGCTTACGATAAAGAATGATTCGATGAAGAATGAGGAGTTTTACAACTTCCTCAAGGCTTCCTTTGATGCAGTGGTTGAGCACATGGAAAAAGGTGGAGTTGGATATGTGTTCCACGCAGATACCGAAGGGCTTAATTTTAGGAAGGCATTTGTGGATGCGGGCTTTCATTTGGCCGGCTGCTGCATCTGGGTAAAGGATAGCCTGGTTCTCGGACGTAGCGATTATCAATGGCAGCATGAGCCGGTGCTTTATGGATTTTTACAGAACGGATCGCACCCGTGGTTTTCTGATAGAAAGCAGACCACCATTTGGAACTTCAAGAAGCCAAAGCGCAATGAAAACCATCCGACTTCCAAGCCACTGGATCTGCTTGGCTATCCGATAGGTAACAGCACCCAGGAAAACGCAATTGTAGTAGATACGTTCGGCGGGTCCGGATCAACTATGATGGCATGCGAGCAGCTTAATCGTGTTTGCTACATGATGGAGCTTGATCCGAAGTACGCATCCGTTATCCTTCGCCGCTATGTTGAGGATACCGGTGACGAGGCGAATGTTTTTGTAATCCGAGATGGCAAAAAGCTCATGTATTCGGATCTCGTAAAACAGGTCGATTTTCCTGATTAATGTTGCATATAAAGCTTGCTATTTACAGCCTGTAGAGTGATATATGTACATACCCAAAAAGCCATAGGAGGTACATATTCATGGAACTTTACTACAACAGAACTGGAGCAGAAAGAAAAGAGCTGGTAGCAGCAATTGCAGAAATTACTGGAGAAAAATCGAAGTACCTGGGAGCGCCAAGCATGGCATACCAGATCGGAGATTACCAGGTTTCTAAAGAAGGCATACTTAGCGGGCCTGACTCAGATGAAGCAGAGCATTTAACCACGGAGCTTTCAAGCCGCGGATTTGAAAGGGAATGCCGAGAGCATGAGGTAAACATTTCGGTCCCGCTTGAGTATGTAGACGTTGGAAATCTTATTCACCTGCTTGAGGCAAAGGGAGAGCTTATAAAGAAGGCCCTCGGAATTGAAAATACCTTCATAAAGGAAGAAGGCGAGACGGTGACATTTCCCTGGTTTAAGGATCTTACTCCGGAGGAAGTGCAGACCTACACAAAGTTCATTTCAGCTCTTTGTAAAATGAGCGTCACCCAGAAGAGGGTAACAGCAAAAGCGAAGGAAGTTGAAAATGAGAAATATGCCTTTAGGTGTTTCCTTCTAAGACTTGGATTTATCGGTGATGAGTTTAAGGCCGACAGAAAAATCTTACTTTCAAAGCTGGATGGCTCCGCAGCATTTAAGTGCGGACACAAGAAAGGCGGTGAAGAGTAATGAGAATCGCAAGGCCGGATGAAGTAAATGTATTGAAAGACCGCTACCCGGTAGGTACCAGAGTAGAGCTTGTCGAAATGGACGATGCCCAGGCGCCGCCTGCCGGTACTAAGGGGACGGTTTACGGGGTGGATGATACCGGAAGCGTCCTGGTTTCATGGGATAACGGCAGCCAATTAAACGTGATTTTTGGTGTGGATATTATTCGAAAAACTACAGATAAATAGCTTGCTATTATGTGGCTTTAGAGTGATATATGTACATACCAAAAGAAAAGGAGGCCAGAAGCCATGAAGAGAATTGAGATTTTAGACAAAGCAGCAGAAACCGGAATGAAGTACAAGGACATCGACGTAAACCCGACCTTTTGCCAGGCATACTTCTACAGCATTGACGCAGGAAACGACCTGATCAATTTCGGCGAGGTCATTTGGGATTACGACATTGACCCGATTTTGGAAAACTGCAGAAGGTTCGGAATTAAGGAGTTCACCATTTCAAGCACCTTCTCAAGCCTGATCCTCACAATTGCAGAACTTCAGAAAAAGGGCTGCAAACTGGACGGCCTGGTTGAAATCAACAGCCGCTACGATGACTGGAGAGCAGGCCTTGATGGAAGCGAAAGAAGAAAAGAAAGAATTCCCGCTTTCAAGATGAGCTTATAAGGAGGTGCCAGGATGAACAGACTTTGGAAAGAAGGAACCATTGGAATACCACTTAAGGATGGCGGAAACAAGATCGCACACTTCTGGGCTAAGGTTTACGACGAAGGAAGTGAGTACGGAATTAACGAAGGCCGGATTTCAAAGCTCACAATCAAGATCGACGGAAAGACGGTAGTAAATTACGACCGGGGCTGGGACATAGAGCCAGACGAAAATGACGAAGCAGTGATGATTGCCTACAGCATAGTGCTTACCGATTACAACTAAGAAAACCTTGGAATTGAATATTCCGGGAGAGGGGCCGTAAGGGCTCTTTCTCTCGTACTGATACAGATCGCTATGGCGGTCTTTTATTTTGCTCTGAAAGGAGGCCGCAACATTGGCAAAGCAAAAGAAATGGAAATACGAGCCGACACGCTTTATGCTGCCGACCTCACATTATGATAAAGCGGCTGCGGATTTCGCAGTTGCGTTTATAGAAAACCTCTGCCATACAAAGGGGAAATGGGCCGGACAGCCTTTTAAACTGATCCCCTGGCAGGAACAGCTGGTGCGTGACGTATTCGGAATTCTTAATCCGGATGGCACCAGACAGTTTCGTGTTTGTTACTGTGAAATTCCGAAGAAGCAAGGCAAGTCAGAGCTTGCCGCAGCGATAGCGCTCTACCTTACTTGCGCGGACGGAGAACAGCGTGCTGAAACATATGGTGCGGCAGCGGATAGAAAAAATGCGTCGATTGTGTTCGAGGTCGCAACTGACATGGTGCGGATGAGCCCAGCACTTTCAAAGAGGGTGAAAATCCAAGCCTCGACAAAGCGCCTCATTTATTTGCCGACAAATTCATCTTATTCGGTGGTATCTGCAGAAGCGTTTCGACTCCATGGGCTCAACGCCTCTGGAATTATATTTGACGAGCTTCATTCTCAACCGAACCGTAAGCTCTATGACGTTTTGACAAAAGGCTCTGGTGATGCGAGAACTCAGCCCTTGCAGCTACTTATTACAACTGCCGGAAACGACACTCATTCCATTTGCTATGAGGTACATCAAAAGGCAGTGGATATTATAGAAGGCCGTAAAGCTGATCCACAGTTTTATGGTGTGATTTACGGAGCTGACAAAGACGATGATTGGACCGATCCTGAGGTATGGAAGAAAGCGAATCCTTCTCTTGGAATCACAGTTCCGATTGAAACGGTACGTCAGGCGTGTGAGCAGGCTATGCAAAATCCTGCTGAAGAGAATGTTTTCCGTCAGCTTCGCTTGGACCAGTGGGTCACTCAGACCACCAGGTGGATGCAGATGGATAAGTGGAATGCATGTGCTTTCCCGGTTGATCCGGAAGCACTGGAAGGCCGTGTATGTTATGGTGGGCTGGATCTTTCAAGCACAACGGATATCACAGCATTTGTGCTGGTGTTCCCGCCGATGGAGGAGGACGGGAAATATGAAATCCTGCCGTATTTCTGGATTCCGGAGGACAACGTCGACCTTCGAGTCCGAAGAGATCACGTTATGTACGACGTGTATGAAAAGCAGGGGTTTTTATTAACAACAGAAGGAAATGTCCTTCATTACGGATTTATTGAGAAGTTCATCGAGGAGCTTGGAGAGCGTTATAACATCCGGGAGATCGCATACGATCGCTGGGGTGCGACGCAGATGGTCCAGGATCTGGAGGAGATCGGTTTTACCGTTGTTCCCTTTGGCCAGGGCTTTAAAGACATGTCGCCCGCAACGCGTGAGCTTTTGAAGCTGGTGTTGGAACAGCGCATTGCTCACGGAGGACATCCGGTCCTTTCCTGGATGATGGATAATGCCGTGGTAAAAACAGACCCGGCCGGAAATATCAAGCTTGATAAATCAAAGGCAACAGAAAAAATCGACGGAGCGGTGGCCCTGGTTATGGCCCTGGACCGTGCAATACGAAATGGAAATGATCCTGGCAGCAGCGTGTATGACTATCGCGGGCTGCTTTTTATTTAGGAGGATTTTATGAAATGGAGGAATGGCGATGAGCATATTTTCAGGAATGTTTAGGTCAAGGGATAAGCCCAAGGACAGTACCGCTGGCAGTCGCTGGCGGTTTTTCTTTGGCGGCACAACTTCAGGAAAGACAGTTGATGAACAGTCATCCATGCGACTTTCCGCTGTATATGCATGCGTTCGTGTTTTAAGTGAATCGTTGGCGGGACTTCCACTACAGATGTTTAAAGAGACCGGTGAAGGTAGCAAAGAAAAAGCTATCGATCACCCGCTGTACAAGCTCCTGTATTTGGAGCCCAACCCAGAGATGACGAGTTTTTCCTTCAGGGAGACGCTCATGACACACCTTCTTTTGTGGGGGAACGCCTATGCACAGATCGTAAGAAACGGAAAGCAGGAGATTGTTGGCTTGTATCCACTGATGCCAAACCGCATGAAGATTGATCGTGATGAGAACGGTGAGCTCTATTACGAATATCAAACCTCCAGCGATGAGGCCCATACGATGCAAGGAAACTTGGTGAGGTTATCAAGACATGATGTGCTCCACATTCCCGGCCTTGGCTACGACGGTATTTTAGGCTATTCGCCTATTGCGATGGCTAAAAATGCGATTGGAGCTGCGCTTGCTACAGAAGAGTACGGTGCGACCTTCTTTAAGAACGGTGCAAATCCATCCGGCATTTTAACGATGCCAGGAACCGTCAAAGACCCGGAGAAGATTCGAGAGTCATGGAATAACGGATTCGGCGGCAGCGGTAATTCAGGAAAAGTCGCAATTCTGGAAGAAGGCATGACATATAGCGCAATCAGCGTCAGCCCGGAGCAGGCACAGTTTCTTGAAACCAGGAAATTTCAGGTAGATGAGATCTGCAGAATCTTCAATGTGCCGCCGCACATGGTAGCTGATTTGGAGCATGCGACGTTCTCCAACATTGAGCAGCAGAGCTTAAATTTTGTGATTTATTCATTGAGGCCCTGGATGCTTCGTTGGGAGCAATCTTTACAGCGCTGCCTTTTGACTGAAGACGAGAAGTGCAGATATTTCTTTAAGTTCAATGCCAATGCGCTGCTTCGTGGAGACTACCAGAGCAGGATGAACGGATATAGCACCGGCATTCAAAACGGTATTTATTCCATTAATGATGTCAGGGCTCTTGAGGATATGGATCTTCTTTCTGAAGAGGAAGGCGGATTTATTCATGTCCTTAACGGAAACGTTGTTCGTCTTGCAGATGCAGGTGCTGCTTATAAGAAGGAGGATGGCAGTGAAAAAGAAGAAGAAACAAAACCGGAGCCGGAGCAATCCGATGCCCGGTCCGACAAAAAGAGGAGGTCATTATGAAAAGAAAGTTCTGGAACTGGATCAAAAACGAGGGCCAGGATGCGTTCGGCAGCGACCGTACATTATTCCTCGACGGGGAAATTTCAGATGAGACATGGTGGGGTGATGAAGTAACTCCGCAGGCTTTCAAAGACGAGCTTGCAGCGGGAGATGGCCCTATCACTGTCTGGATCAATTCTCCTGGCGGAGATGTATTCGCAGCAGCGCAGATTTACAACATGCTAATGGATTATCCGCATGACGTAACGGTAAAGATCGACGCTTTGGCAGCTTCAGCGGCATCAGTTGTGGCGATGGCTGGCACAAAGGTGTGCGTATCACCTCTTGCCATGATCATGATCCATAACCCGGCTACGATTGCAATCGGCGATACCGAGGAGATGCAGAAAGCCATCAACATGTTATCCGAGGTCAAAGAATCAATCATGAATGCTTATGAAATCAAGACGGGTCTTTCACGCCATAAGATTTCACAGCTCATGGATGGCGAAACCTGGATGAACGCGAAAGAAGCCGTAAAGCTTGGATTTGCGGACACTATTTTATTCCGTGATGGTGAAGAGCCTGAGCCGGAAGACGACAAGACGGTGGAGATGCTGTTCTCCAGAAAGGCCGTCACCGATTCATTGCTTTCCCGACTGATTCCAAAGAAACAGCCGGCAGCACATAAAGACACAGTAGATAAAGCAATCTTAGAGAAGCGTTTGTCGCTTCTCGCACATTAAGGAGGATAAAACTATGAGCAAGATTATGACACTTATGGAGAAGAGGGCAAAAGCATGGAATGCAGCTAAGGAATTCCTGGATACCCATTCTACCGAAGGCGGGAATGTATCCGCTGAAGATGCAGCAACCTATGAAAAGATGGAGAAAGAAGTCACTGACCTCACTCGCGATATCGAGCGTCTGCAGAGACAGGAAGAGATCGATAAGATGATGGACATGCCCACTTCTCAGCCTATCATCGGAAAGCCCGGAGCAGTTTCTGAGGCGGAGGATAAGACCGGCACCGGCTCCAAGGCATACAAGTCCGCGTTCTGGAATAACATCCGCAAGCGCAACTGGTATGATGTTCAGAATGTTCTGGAGATCGGAACGGATGCCAATGGTGGCTATCTTGTACCGGATGAGTACGAGAAGCGCCTGCTTGACGTTTTGCAGGAAGAGAACTTCTTCCGTAGCCTTGCCACTGTAATTCAGACCCAGAACGGCACACATACCATTCCTGTTGTGGCAACTCATGGTTCCGCAGCTTGGATGGATGAGAATGGCCTCTATCCGGAATCTGATGATACCTTCGGCCAGGTAAGCCTTTCTGCGCATAAGCTCGGAACTGCAATCCGTGTATCTGAAGAGCTTATGAACGATTCTGTATTTGATCTTGAGAATTACATCTCTCAGGAATTTGCACGCAGAATCGGAGCTGCTGAGGAGGAGGCATTCCTCACCGGTGATGGCAACAAGAAGCCTGAAGGCGTATTCACCAAGGTTACTGCAACCGATGGAGCGATCACCACAATCAACGATGCTACAAAGATCAGCTTTGACGATATCATGGATCTTTTCCACAGCCTTCGTTCTGTTTACAGAAATAAGGCGACCTGGATCTTGAATGATACTACCATCAAGGCGCTTCGTAAGATCAAGGACGGAAACGGCAATTATATCTGGCAGCCTTCTGTAGTAGTGGGTCAGCCGGATACAATCCTTAACCGTCCTTACAAGACCAGCATCTATGCACCGGAGCTTTCTGCCGGCAACACTGCGATCCTCTTCGGAGATTTCTCTGCATACTGGATTGCTGATCGCCAGGGCAGATCCTTTAAGCGTTTGAATGAGCTCTATGCTGCAAACGGTCAGATCGGCTTCCTTGCTTCTGAGCGTGTCGACGGTAAGCTCATCATTCCTGAAGCAGTGAGAGGTCTCGCTGTAAAGGGATCTAACGCTAATGCAGGTTGAGTGTAACCATGAATTGAGTCGTCCGTAGGTAAAACTACGGGCGGCTCTTCTTTAAAGGAGGAAGACATGCATATCACACTTGAAGAAGCAAAAGCCTACCTCCGAGTGGACACCAGTGATGAAGACGAGCTTATAACAAGGCTGATTGAATCTGCTGAAGCGCAGGTCCAGGACATCGCACGATTTTCAGACGATGAGTGGCAGACGATGGAAGAAAAGATCCTGATTCGCATGAGGACCGCTGTGTTATATACGGTCGGATACCTTTTCGAGCACCGGGAGGAAGCAGATCATCATACGTTAAATTTGACGCTGCGTGATTTGCTTTTTGGCACTCGTAAGGAGGGATTCTAATGGATATTGGCGCAATGCACGAGAGGATTACTTTCCAAAAGAATACTGTCGTCACAGATAAATACGGAAATCATAAAAACACTTGGATTGATTACTTTTCATGCTGGGCTACGGTAGGAACTGGGTCTGGGACGGAAAGCACCGGTGTTGTAGTTAATCCGGAAGAGTCGCTTGATTTTACAACCAGGTGGTGCAGCGAACTTGCTGCTGTGGAATCTACAAAGTACCGAATTATCTGTGAGGGTAAGGCCTACAACATTAGCTACGTGAATCCGATGGGGTACCGGCATAACAGCTTGAAATTTAACTGTAGCCTGGAGAAAGGAAAGCCATGAGTAGAGCAATTCCTATTGATGAAATGGCAGATGCCATCATGGATGAACTGAATAAATACGCTGAGGTTGCTGCTGATGATTTGAAAGAGGCGGTAAAAGATACGGCCAAGTCAGTCCGGAAGGATATCCAAAGCACTGCGCCTGTGGCCACTGGGAAATATGCGAAGAGCTGGTCTGTGAAAAATCTTCACGAAGACTCGGAAAGCATCGATCTCGTTGTTCACTCCAGGAACCGTTACCAAATCGCGCACCTGCTTGAACATGGACATGCCAAGCGCGGCGGCGGAAGGGTTGCGGCCAGACCGCATCTTGCAGCGGCCGAGCAGCGCGGGAATGAAAAGCTCGTGAAAACACTTGAGCGGAAGCTGGGAGGTGGATCGTGAAATATAGCGACATTGTATCGATGCTTGAGGAAGCTGGGCTCCCACTGGCCTACGATCACTTTGCAGAAGGTGAGTCTCCGGACCCACCTTTTATTGTGTTCTTATTTCCGGGGAGCGACAACGTGTTTGCTGATGACACCGTTTATGAAAAAGTGGATCAGCTAAATGTTGAGCTCTATACGGATAAGAAGGACCCGGCCCAAGAAGCAAAGATTGAAGCAGCACTTCGAAGATCTGAACTGCCCTGGGAGAAATCTGAGGTGTGGATTGAATCGGAGAAGATGTACGAAGTTTTATATCAAACACAAATCATAGGAGGATATGAAGATGGCGAAGAAGAATAAAGTAAAGTTCGGCCTGAAAAACTGCCATTACGCTTTGGCGACTTTGGCCGAGGACGGAACTGTAACGTTTGGGACACCTGTAGCAATGCCGGGTGCCGTTAGCCTTTCTCTGGATGCAGAGGGAGAGAACAGCCCGTTTTATGCTGATGACACGGTTTACTACATGGTTGCAAATAACAACGGCTACTCTGGGGATTTTGAACTGGCCCTTATCCCGGAAAGCTTCTTAACTGATGTCCTTAAGGAGGTGGAGGATGCCAATGGTGTCATCGCTGAGAACAAGGATGTGGAGCCTGAGCATTTTGCTTTGCTCTTTGAATTTTCGGGAGATCAGAGAAAAATCCGTCACTGCATGTATTACTGCAGTGCAACGAGACCGTCTGTTTCTGGCAGCACAAAGGAGGATTCTACTGAAGTGCAGACAGAGACCCTTTCACTTACGGTATCTCCGCTTCCGAGTGGACTTGTAAAGGTGAAGACCGGAACAAATACCAGTCAGGCGGTTTATGACGCTTGGTATGAATCGGTTTATCAGCCGAGTGCATCGTCCGGTACAGAAGTAGCGGAAGAAGTAGCTGGTGAGTAAGGAGGCTGGTCATGGCTGTTACAAAAACAATTGCGATTGATGGCAGGGACGTGGTATTCCGCGCCTCTGCCGCTATTCCTCGTTTGTACAGAAATAAATTCAGACGAGACATTTATAAGGATTTGAATGAGCTGCAGAAAGGAATCGATGAAAACGATCCGGAAAACTCTAACCTTGACACATTCAGTCTGGAGCTTTTTGAGAACATCGCATGGCTCATGGCGCGCCATGCTGATGCAGAAAGTGTTCCCGAAACACCTGAAGAGTGGCTTGAGGAGTTTAACACGTTTTCAATTTACGAGATCTTGCCGCAGATCATTTCTTTATGGGGAATGAATGTAGAGCAGCAAGTTGCATCTAAAAAAAACACCATAACACAGAGCGGCAGATGACCACGCCGCTCTTTTTACTTCGATGCGTGCAGATCGGGCTTTCGATTTCGGAGCTTGATCTGCTTACCATCGGTACGGTCAACGACATGTATAGCGAAATGGATATGGATGATTATCCGTTTGCTGAGGTCGCTACGCAAGAGCAGATGGATCGGTTTTAACGACGGGAGGAGGTGTCATTTATGGCCGACAGAGTAAAAGGCATAACAATTGAAATAAATGGCGATACCACAGGCCTCTCGAAAAGTCTTCAGGGTGTTAACAAGGAGATCAAAAACACCCAGACTCAGCTGAAGGACGTAGATAAGCTCCTTAAGCTTGATCCGACAAATACTACACTTCTTGAACAGAAGCAAAAACTCCTTAAGCAGGCAATTTCCGAGACGAAGGATAAGCTGACACAGCTTAAGTCAGTTCAGGATCAGATGGATGCGGGCCTTAAAAACGGCACCGTAACCCAGCAGCAGTATGATGCTTGGCAGCGTGAGATTATTGAAACAGAGAATGAACTCAAAAATCTCGAAGCTCAGTGTAAAGCGACGGATACCTCGATCAGTGCAACATTAAAGGCGACTGGATCAAAGCTGCAGGAAGTCGGTGGAAAGATATCCAGTGTAGGAACAAGTCTTACAACCGGTGTTACGGTACCTCTTGTGGGAATTGGCGCGGCTTCCCTTGCTGCATTTAAAGAAGTGGATTCCGGCCTTGATATCGTTGCGCAAAAGACTGGTGCAACCGGTAAAGCCTTAGAGGACATGAACCAGATCGTAAAGGATCTGGCTACGGAAATACCGACAGATTTTGAAACCGCCGGTGCCGCTGTGGGTGAAGTAAATACAAGGTTTGGTTTGACCGGCCAGGCACTTGATAATCTATCGGCGAAGTTTATCAAATTTGCTCAGCTTAACAATACCGATGTGTCTACTTCCGTCGATAATGTGTCGTCTGTCATGAATGCATTCGGTATGGATGCGAGTGAGGCGGATAGCCTTCTTGATGCGCTGAATGCAACTGGCCAGGCAACCGGCATTGATATGGATACACTGGCGGGATCGCTATCTTCTAATGCTGCTCAGCTAAAGGAGATGGGGCTGACTGCTCAGCAGGCTGCAGGATTTATGGGAATGGTGGAGATGTCTGGACTTGATACATCTTCTGCCATGATGGGTCTTAAGACCGCCATGAAGAATGCGACGAAAGATGGAAAGACTCTGGATCAGGTCCTTGGAGAATTTTCGCAAACAATGAAAGGAAATGGATCGGATACGGAAAAGCTCCAAGCTGCATATGAGTTGTTTGGAAGCAAAGCCGGTGCGGCCATTTATAATGCTTGCTCTACCGGGAAGCTGAATCTCGATGATTTGTCTGGAGCCCTGGGTGATTTTGAAGGAAGTGTAGAGAATACATTTAATGAGACCCTGGACCCGATTGATCAGTTCCAGATGACCATGAATTCCCTGAAAGAGACAGGCGCGGAGATTGGTAATTCTCTGGCCACCGTTCTCGCTCCAGTTTTAAAGGATATATCAGCAGCGCTTAAGGGTTTTGCTGAAATGTGGAGTAAGATACCAGGCCCGGTACAGGAGACAATTGTTAAGATCGCGCTGGTAGCAGCTGCGATTGGACCGGTGCTTGTTGTAGTAGGAAAAATAATCTCAGCCGTTGGAACGATCATGACGATTATTCCGCAGGTCTCTGCAGCAATAGGTGTCGTGAAGGGGGCTATGGCAGCTTTAAATGCGACGATGCTGGCGAACCCGATCGTACTTATTATTGCTGCGATTGCAGCGTTGGTAGCTGCCTTTATATATTTATGGAACACGAATGAAGGTTTCCGGCAGTTCTGGATTGATTTGTGGGAGGGCATAAAGCAGGCTGTTATTACCGCGTGGGAGGCAATAAAGAGCTTCTTTACGACTGTTTGGGAAACCATCAAAGGAATCTTTGAAACAGCTGTAAACGGAATAAGCACTTTCCTTACAAATGCTTGGACTGCAATTACGACGACGGTTCAGACCGTGTTTAATGCGATAAAAACCTTCTTTGAAACCATATGGAATGCGATCAAATCAGTCTTTGAGACAGTTTTCGAAGCGATAAAGCTCGTGGTCACCACATATTTCAATATCTACAAGACGATTATTGAAACCGTCCTGAATGCGATTAAGCTCGTGGTTACTACGGTTTGGAATGCAATCAAAACTGTGGTCACAACAGTGGTTACGGCCATCCAGACCTTTGTTACAACGGCCTGGAATGCAATAAAGACTGCGGTCAGCACCGTGATGAATGCAATCAAAACGGTTGTTTCAACGGTGTGGAATGGCATAAAGACTACGATCATGACAGTGGTTAATACAGTAAAGACTGGCATATCCACAGCCTTCAATGCCATAAAGACGACGATTTCCAACATCCTTAACGGAATCAAGAATACGGTTTCTAATGTGTTTAACGGGATCTGGAATTTTATCAAAGGTGTCGTTGATAAGCTAAAGAACGTATTCAACTTCCACTGGGAGTTACCTAAGATCAAGCTGCCACACTTTTCTATATCGGGGAGCTTTTCCTTAAATCCTCCGTCCATCCCACATTTTTCTGTGGAGTGGTACAAGAAGGCAATGGAAAATGGTATGATCCTGGATTCGCCGACAATCTTTGGAATGAGTAACGGCAGGCTCCTTGGCGGAGGTGAAGCTGGACCAGAGGCCGTTGTCGGTGTTGATTCCCTTCGCGGGATGATCCAAGAAGCTGTGGCCGGACAAACGTCTGCTATTGTTGGCGCACTTGCCAGCGTAGGTGGAGGCGGGGATATAACAATTCCTGTTTATCTTGGCGGAACGCTTCTTGATGAAACCATCGTCACAGCTCAGCAGCGAATGGCGCTGCGGTCAGGAGGTAGATGATGGCATTTACAAAATACTTACGGATTGATGGGACAGAGATGCCGCTGCCTACAGCGTATGATTTATCCCTTTCTGATGTGGAAGCTGATAGCTCTGGTGAAACGGAAGCCGGCACCACACAGAGGGATATTGTGCGTTCTGGGGTAGCGAGCATCTCTGTTTCTTTTCAGGTTTCTCCGGAGTGGCTAAAAAAGCTCTCTGTTATGCGTAATAGTCCGAAAGTTACGGTTGATTTCTTTAATACAGAGACTATGACCCGGGAAGCAAGAGAAATGTATATCACTGGATTCAAAGCTTCCCTGGCCCATGACACGAGTCAGAAGGGCCTGTGGAAGGTCAGCTTTGATCTAAAAGAATACTAACGGAAAGGAGCGGTTTTATGTATTCAGTTTCAGATGCCTATAAGAGCGCAATACAGAATAATAGCCGCTCCTTCACGTGGTCTGGGACAATCAAAACGACAGCAGGGAGAGAGTATGCTTTTACGAATGAGGACATCGTAAAGGGCTCCGGTTATGTGTCGCGTCAGTGTTCTGGCTCGTCAGAAATTGAGCTTGGAAGCGTGTATGCAGCGGAGCTTGGAATATCACTTTTTTTAGATGTTGACAGGTACTCTTTGGAAGATGCTGAAATAAAGCTTTTCTTTCACATGAATCTTCCGGATGACACCGTAGAGGATGTCCCGATGGGCACCTTTTATGTGGCTGAGGCGAACAGAAAGATTAAAACGTTGGAGCTTAAGGCCTATGATGCCATGTTGAATTTTGAGAAGGCATACAGTGAGGCACAGTCCAGCGGATATCCATATGACTTTTTATCTGTAATGGCAACTGGATGTGGTGTGGAGCTTGCCCAGACACAGGAGGAAATTGAAGCACTTCCCAATGGGACAGAGCTTCTTGGCGTTTATCCTGATAATGACATCGAGACTTGGCGTGACTTTTTGCATTATCTTTCGCAGGCGTTGGGCTGCTTTGCCCTTATAAACAGAGAGGGAAAGCTGGAACTTATTCAGTACGGAAATACACCGGTGCGCATGATAAACAATACGCATCGATTCTCCAGTAGCTTTTCTGATTTTGTTACTAGGTATACAGCGATTAGTTCCACAAACCGGCGCACAAATACGGCCGAGTATTATTCTCTCGATCCAGACGATGGTCTGACTATGAATCTGGAAACAAATCCGCTGTTAC
>ERZ894229.545-NODE-545-length-30011-cov-9.28849_pt1 | contig 30011 bp, 26 predicted proteins | sample MGYA00380295_ERZ894229 | MGnify/ENA primary metagenome ERZ894229 (study PRJEB32331, sample SAMN06328479) | human gut metagenome | biome: human gut microbiome; feature: stool | host: Homo sapiens | collected 2014-09-17 ... | reverse complement strand
ATTCGAAAAGTTTCTTACGCCGCAAGCGGCGGGGAATGTACCCTCTCTCATTCAAAAGTTCCGTTACCTCATCTTCCGTAAAGCCAAAACTGTCACAAAAATATGGGTCCGATATGGTCATTACATTTAAATTGTTAAGGCCCGTGAAGATACTTTCTTCGGAGATCTGCAAACACCCCGTAAGCACTGCAAAGTACAGACTGTCATTCGTCTTCAGCGCATTTCCCAGCAGGTTATGGAGAAGACTTACCATCTCATCGTAATAACCGGACTGGAATGCCTTGTCCAGCGGAACGTCATACTCATCGATCAGCAGGATGACCTTCTGGCCATAGTGCTTGTATAAAAGAAGAGAGAGCGTTTGCAGACTGTCTGTCAGTACAGCATCCGACATGTCATACTTTGTATTACCCCTTATCTCTACATTGACCAATTGATTGTAGGAATTTTTATCATCCTCATCCAGCTTAGAGCTTTCGCGCAGAAAACGAAATCTTCCAGCCTCATTCCCAATGACGGTTCTCAACGCTGCCACCGCCGAATCATATTTCAGTCCATCCACGCTTTTCAGGCTGATAAAGATCACAGGGAACTTCCCCATGTATTTCTCGCACAATTCTTTTTCACGAGCAATCTTTAAGCCGTCGAACAGCGCCGAGTCGCTTCCTGTCTCAAAAAAGCTCTTCAGCATGCTCATGTTCAATGTCTTTCCAAAACGCCTGGGACGGGTAAACAGGTTTACTTCACCACAGTTTTGCAGAAGCTCTTTCATGAACATGGTTTTATCTACATAATAAAAATCATTTGTCCTGATTTTTTCAAATCCATCGATGCCGATGGGAAGTTTCTTTCTTACCATAACACCTTCCCAACACTTCTTTCCATCGTCAGCGACATGGAGCTTTCCATACACGGCTCTCTGTGCCGGGGACCTGTAAAATTTCTCCATAAGGTCACCAAAGGGTATAAAACATCTGTTATGAATCTATTTTACTGTCAGGCCGCAGGGCAAGTCAAGTTTGCAGCGGAAATAATCTGTAAATTCCTTTATAGGTCTAAAATTATGATGAGAAAGCGGTCCAGAAACTCTGAATGGTAGAAGAAATTCTTGCACTCTCCTCGAATTTAGAATGCGCATCCAAATACATTCTTTTATGATGCAGCTATCCTTCTTTCCCCATCTGTATTTGAAGCTTCCTGACAAATTGTTTTCCGACCAATCTTGTTGCGAATACATTTGCATTGGCATCTGCAATATTCCCTAAGATCGGTATATCCATACTATGCACATATATTCCATATTTTTTTAATTCCAGTTTGGCATCCCTTTTCGATATTTCCCTTCCGAATACCTGTCCGATTTTCATCAGCATACGTATCTGTACTTTTCTTATTTCATAATCTGTAGTATATACGTTATCTTTATATGCGCTTCCCGCCAAGAGGCCAACTGCTATACAGGTTTTTCGTATAATTGACTGGCATTGTTTCATTTGGTTGGAATTCATATCTACTTCACCTTACCTATTTTAAAGCTATTATAAGTATTATTTTCCCTACTCCTTCGGTCATCATTTCTGTTATATAAGAAGCTTCAGAAGTATTGTCTCGTCTCATGTAAAGATATGGTATATATTATCTTAAAGGCATAAATATTCTCGGAAAATGACTTATGATTATTGGCATTTCTTCCTGTTTAGAAATTAGTTCAATAAATATTTGCCTTCAAATTTATCTTTCAGTAAAGTTTCTGCACTTTCAATGGTTCCCCGAATCGCTGCCTTATTAATTACATTGATTTCATTTTCATTTTTACTTTTAATGACAAATTCCGTTTGACACATTTTATAAAGCAGCCCTACAAGAAGGACCGTATTCTCAATTTCCTTCTGCTCCTCACATGTATAACTATTCCAGTCTGTCCGCCCTTGTACATCCACAGTATAAATAAGCTTTAGCACACGTTTCCAATATAAAGTATCTACAACTGATAATATACGATAAAACTTTGCGGATATTTCCCGTAAATTCTTCAGGTAAGGAATAATCTCATTAATCTTTTTCTCTTCCTGATCGACCTGACTTTCTATTTCGTCTGCCTTTTCTGAAAGTTTTCCTCCCGTAAAATTGAAAATTATACCCCCCACCAGCAAACCAACACCCAGAGTACTTACGCCTAAAACTGTTGTCCCGAGCGCTATGCCTCCGCCTCCGGCAGCAAGAGACCCACCGCCTAATGCAGCCAAAGTGGCATTTGTCAAAGCAGCTCCGCTCAAACTGGAGATAGCTGTTCCCGTGGACGCTGTTCCAAAGGCAAAAACCGCTGCCGTAGTCGCTCCTCCTGCCGCATAAGCGCCTGCCGTGCCTAACACTGCGCCTTCCAATCCTCCAAGCAGTACACTAGCCCCAACTGATGCCTTCTTTAACTGTTCTCCCTTATATCCAGAAAGCTTAATGTTATTTTTAGTATATTCCTTAAAATCCGGCCTATTCTGAATCCGTTCAAACAGATCGGAAAATTTTCCAAAACTTTTTAAAATCTGCATCTCCCGTTTTCCCAGCTTGTCCATTTCTTTTGCAGTGCGTTCGTTTTCTTCTTCAAATCGGTTCATATTTCGTTCATGCCTCCCTTGTGCTGTTTTTATCGTATCATTTGCTTCCTTCATTTTGGCTGCACCTTTCGCTCCTGAAACTACTCCTCCTAATGCAGCTCCTGCAGCAATCACTAATAATGGTAATGGCATACTCTTTTCCTCCTGTTCGTTAAAATATCTAAATCTACTCAAATCTCAATCTCTTACTTTTATCCTGCATGAAATCGTTAAAATTTCCACTATACGGCAGCTTTAAGCCTAACGCGGCATATTCGTTTTTCAATACTTCATTTAATCTTTCCCCGGTATCAGCCTTTTCGAGTAATAACAGCATCCTGTCGTACTGCTCGCATTCTTTCCTATAGCGTTCATAATCGATTTGTTTCAGTTTGTCTAAATAAAGCGTTAATGCTTCATTAATCCTGATATATGAATCAAGCTGTTTCTGAAGCGGGAAACTGATTCCCAGCCGAATACCAATTTCTCTAAGTACAAGAAATACCAGTCTGAGCCATGCGACAAAATTTAGTCTCATAAAAAAGGCTAAATAATTACCGCCGGAACGAAGCGCTGCGTCTGTGCCATCCATCAGACACAGCGCTCCACTTCCAATAAGCAACATCATTCTAAGATCATCATGTCTTTTTGTTGGGACACATTCAACAAGCGGCCTCTTATGATAAAAGAAATGCTTGATGCTCCAAATCAGCTTAACGGACAAATCACATACTAATACAGGAATTGCCATGGCCAGTCCATACCTGGCATCATAACCCTCCTGAAAACTTTTAATTGCAATAGCCGCTAATGTATTTCTATTTTCTCCTACCTGAAATCTTCCAAAATCACAAAACTGAAACAATTCGAAAAATGGGATGACAATACCACTTCCCCGTCCAGATGCGCCTGAACTTCCTGCTACATCAGACATAAGATGTCCAAACCAATTTGCAATTCCACAAAAAATTTTTGCAATCAAATTATGTCCCTGTAATTCATAAGTTTCTGTTTTTATCGTGATAATCTGACCATTATTGATAAAAGATGAAGTGGAGGTAAATTGATTTAATACGGAAAAAAACAATCCCACAATATCCGGAGAATGAGCCAGCGATTTCATATGATGGTTTTTTGCCGACATAACAAAAAGCCCATTAACATCTCCTGAATGCCGCTGATCATAATTAACCGGAAACTTTTTTTCCAAAAAACCAATAGCACTGGCCACATTGTTTTCTTTTCCTTCTCGGGGTGACCATCCACAGCATCTTGAAAAATTCATTACAGCTTTATCAACCTGTCCATCTGTCCACGTTGCCAAGCTGTTGTTTCCAGGAGCACCCAAGATAAAAACATCAATAATACCTGCTATTGCTCCACATCCAACTGCAATCAAATAATCATATTTGTCACATTTATCATGATAAAAAAGTGTCTTTGCATCTCTGTTCTCAGATAATATATTATCTAAATTATCCACCTCAGTCTCTCTTTCTTAAAAAACCGCTTTCTGCTCCATCAACTTTTCGTATAGGAAAAACCGTTTTCTGATTCATTAACTTTTCGTACAGCAAAGCCATCTAAAAAATTGTCGGCATAAGTATATTGTGAAATAGTTTCAACTATTTTTTCTATAGCCGAATCCCCATCTAATGTTTCAGCTTTTAAAAGCTCATCAGAAAAATATCTCTTTTCTATATTTTTATTTTTACTTTCCGATTTTTTTCTTTTAAAACGTATCTCTGGCATTTGTAATCTTTCTAAATCACAGAAATCCATCAGATTTGTTTCTGCCTTCACAAAATCACTCATTTCATTCATCTTATTTGAATATTTCTGAACGATTGCTCCCAATTTCATAAAAAAATCTGCTGCAAGGATTTTTAAAGTAACTTCCTGAGACTTTTTATAAATATCTACGATATATCCTGATTCAGATTTTATAGTCTCATCCACAGCTAAAATTTTCTCTTTATTTTCTACAATTTTTGTTTCGATCATTCTTGCCAGCTCATTAGCAATAGACTCACTTTTTATACAATCAAGCGTACACACAGAATTAAACATATCGCTCAATATGGCAAGTACTTCCTGAGAAAATGAAATGGTATTCGCGTGGTCATAAAAATCATTGATAAAACTCTGATTATTTAATAACCTAGTAAACTGATAATATCTTTCATATTTTGCTTTTCCAAGATAGTAATCGCTGTTATCCTCATAAATAGGCAGAGGAAATATGCTGTTAATCCGTTTCGTATATTTTGAAATAAATTCATCAAATACATATTCGAATTTTGATAACAGTATATTCCTTTGGGCTACTATAAAACTATTTTCCAGACTTTCCCAACTTGTGCTGATACTTTGTGGCATGGGAAATAGATACTCATTTCCAACTCTAGCAGCCAAAAGTTTATAATCCGCGCTTGCCTTATCATCTCTATCTTTAATTGCTTTTTCCACATATATTCTACTGAGAAGCTGCGCATTAGACTCAGTATTATATTCCTCATTTACAAGTCTGCGCATAATAGCACCGGCTTTATCAACTTCTCCTATTCTCAAATAATTGAAGGCACAGATTTGCACGACATCCCATGAATTTCCTACATACTTCATTGCACTATCAATCAGCTCTTCTATTTTTTCTTTTTCTTTTTCAGGATCTAACAATGTAGCATATTCCAAATTGCATGATGCTGCGATAGCATCCTCCCGTAGAAGATTGTATTTATTACAAGATCTGTAACGTTCAAAATGTTCTTTTGCCATTTCTATATATTTGGCTTTTTCATCGCTTTTCATATCCTCTCTGTTTGAGATGGAAATAGCCGCATTTCCCAAATAATACCAAAAGGGAGGATAGGCAACAAATTTATCCTTAATAGAATCCAGTCTCTCATACTTTCTGATTTCATCTGAATCCATAAGAATAGCATCATATTGTTTGATCTGCCGTTGTGTGAGTCTGTATTCATCAGGGAAGTCATATTCATCAGCCAAATGCCAGGCTGTAACAAATAATTGCTGCTGCAAACTTTCGAATTGTTCCATCGCTGCTTTCTGCAAAGCCCACTTCTGACGTTCCTTATCTGTTTCAGTTTGACTGCGAATTTTCCTGTAATTCATATAACCTATACCAACCTGTGTAACCAAAGTTGCAAGCATGGATATGGGATTTCCTCCGGAAATAAGCAAAGCCAGATTGGGAACAGCACTCCATACAGCATTTTTCATTGTTTGCTGATATTCTCTTTCAAAAAATTGCTTGTCCCCTTCCTGGATTCTGAAAAAGGCTATCGCTTCCAACAGTCTTCTTAAAATATCCAGAAGTGCTTCATCCTTCGGCATATTCTTTAGGTTCAGGTTATTTAATATAATCTCATATTCCTGCTCTAATATATTAATATCATTATAGTCAACTATTTGGGAAACAGATACTGTACACAGATTAAGCGCATAGGCTGCCTGCATCTTTTCACGATCATCATATTTCATTTCTATTGTATTATATAATTTTTTATCCATCATAATATATCCCTCATTTTGAATCGGTAAAATAAATATTATTAATTTCCCTTGAAATATTTACGAACATCTATATCCTCTTCAGAAGCATCTTTATTTCTATTTGTTTCAGCTTCTACCTGCTCATTTTGATTTTTATTATCAGCAGATTCTTGTTTCTCCTTTTTTTCTTCCTCTTGTTCTTCCTCCTGTTTTTTATTCTGTGCATCTTTCCCTTTATATTTTTCGCTCTTTTCCGAAAACTCTTTTACCGCTATCCATCCGATTGCTTCCGTTAATCCGGCGGCCGTTGCTGTATTAATCGCATTTCCGGCACCGGGTATCCAACCAAATAACACCTGCGATATCCCTCTTCCAACGAAAGAAGCCGCCGCAGACTTTATTATGCCACTTGCCACAGCCTTCGTAATTTGTAAATCAAAAATCTTTCCAAGCCCGATAATCATACTGATCTGTATCGGTACTATCACAGCATTGTCAGCAACAGGCAACTGAGCTCCTGCAGCGCCTGCCCCTCCTGCTGCGACAGATGCTGAATGAATCACAGCATGACATTTTGTCCTTTGTTCATCTGTAATTTTTAAATTTTTATCTTTTCTCCCCACTTTTATCTCCTCCTGATAAATCATTTGCATTTGGTGTCAACTTGATAATAATTGGTATATGGTCTGATATTTCTTTTCGGTATGTATCAAAATCATTAAAATATTTGCCATAGGACTTCTTTCCTACTACATTTACCCTGCGATATCTTGGGTTTATAGTTCCGAGTCTGATCTCGTCATATGAAAAATGGTCATAATTACTCGCATATCCACGCTCACTCATATCAGAATTATCTTTTTGTGGTTGTTTTAAAGTAGTCAGTTGATCCTGAACAGTAATTATTTTCTTTTCATTTGTTCCATCTTTTAAAATAACTACTGGTTCAGTAATATATGGAGATTTCGTCCATCCTCTATTCAAATTCAAATTATAATCTCCGAGAAGGATTGTATATGCCGGCATCATATCACCATAGATTCTATCCGCCAATTTTGGGTACAACGCTTTTGTAAGCACATCTAATTCATTCTGTCTCATTTTTACATGACTTGGATCAGCCTCACCTTTTGGTCCTTTATACCTGATATGTGTGCAGATAAGTCTAATTTCAAAATTACCTCCTCCAAGATCCCTCGGAGTAAATCTTCCATATAGGGGATTTCTTATTAAATCCTTTTGTCCTGCATTTCTGTCTATTTTATACTGATTAAATATTCTTGGTTCGTAAATCCTTTTCTGACCATCTTTTAGAATTGTATCTACCTTTTTAAGTCGCTGCTTATTCCAAATAAAAGCATATCCTTCTCCTCTAGAATCATTAGAAATCTTAAGCCACACTTTATCCCAATCATTACCAAGTAGCTTCATAATATTATTCAACGGTTTTCCTTCACTCAAAACCTCCTGCATGGCCAGCAAATCTATATCTTCATTTCTGATCATTTTATAAATCAGTGTCTCAAACTCTCTAGTAACCCTTCCTTCAGATAAATTACAGGCATTAAAAGACCCTATTACATATGTCCTGCCAAATCCCATCTATAATCCTCCCAGTATTTATTTCCTATTTTTCTTATACAAGCCCTATTTTTTAGTTATTGACCTTCAATTTTTCCAGAATCGAGCATATGTAATGCATCCCCCTGACTCCTGATCCACATATCAATCCCATCCCCGAACACCTCCGCCGACACCGTATACACACCATCCTTCTCCCCCAACACTTCAGCAGTAGGTAGCCTGTCCAGCACCGCTTCGATGCTGTCTCCGGAATACTGAAACTTGATCTTTCTGAGCTTTCCGCCGTACATGAACTGAATCCGCTTGCGGAACTCTCCCTCCTCAAACCGGTCTTTGTATGGAATATGAAAACGCTCATCCAGCACCTTCAGCTTCCTGATCCGGTCAATCCGATAGATCGTCGGGAAAGAGTCATTCAGCACATCAAAGTCTTTTTTCACTTCTTCATCGTCAATGAACGCAGTGAGGTAAAAATAAAATTCCGAAAACATGATCGCCACAGGCTCCAGCTTCCGTTTCACGACGGATTTATCCTTTGTCCGGAAATAGTCCACCTCAATATAGCGGCAGTCCCGGATGGCCTCGCCGATCTCCCACATGGTATCCAGAAAGTCTGTTTTGTGCCTGGGTTCCACATAGTGAAACTCTTCATTTCTCACAAGGTCTTCCACCAGCTTCCGGTTATCCGCCGGAACGCAACAGGCCACCATCCGATCAACAATGTCCGTCATCTCTGCCCTGGTAAACGCCCTGCTGTCCAGAAGAATTTTGCAGACTGCCAGAATCTCGCTGTTTTTCAGCATCAGCCTGCTGTCCTTCTCCAGACGATATCCGTGACAGTTCCGGTCGTAAATTACCGTGTTCATCTGTCCCTTATTCATTCCGGTGGTCTCCAGGTAGCTGCGGATATCATCGATATCCCTCTGGATGCTCCGCTCATTAACGCCATAGGCCTTCGCTTCCTCTTCTTTATTGATCATGGCCCCTGACAAAAACTTCGTATAAAGGTCCAGCACCCGGTCCATTTTCCGGTTTTTCTCTCCATCCATTCCTTCTCCATCCCCCCAATCTGCATCATCCCCCAAAACTGGTGTTTTGGGCAAAATCCCCTGTTTTTTCATTCTTTCTTCATCAATTAGCGCGAAAATTTTCTATCATTCTGTGTTTTTCTCTTTTCTTCATTGTAACATCTTAACAATAAAAAGCAATAAGAAGTCGATGCAGATATAAAATGGAACTCATTTTGTTCGATCACTCTGAAAAAGATAAATGGTACCTTTTTGGTCATTGTATACGGTTGGTTTCCTTTCCGGAATCGATCATTTTCACCCTCTCCCCCTGGCTCCTGATCCACATATCAATTCCGTCCCCGAATACCTCTGCCGACACCGTATACACGCCGTCCTTCACCCCCAATACCTTTGCGGTCGGCAGTCTGTCCAGCACCGCTTCGATGCTGTCGCCGGAATACAGAAATTTGATCTTTCTGAGCTTTCCTCCGTACATGAACTGTATCCTTTTCCGAAATTCTCCTTCTTCAAACCGATTGTTATAGGGAATGTGAAAATGCTCGTCCAGCACCTTCAGCTTTTTAATCCGGTCAATCCGGTAGATCGTCGGGAAAGCGTCGTCCAGCACATTGAAATTCTTTTTCACTTCCTCATCGTCAATGAATGCGGTGAGATAAAAATAGAACTCTGAAAACATGAGGGCCACTGGCATCAGCTTTCTTTTTACGATGGACTTGTCCTTTGTCCGGAAATAATCCACCTCGATATAGCGGCATGAGCGGATGGCCTGGCCGATCTCCCACATGGTATCCAGGAAATCCGTTTTGTGCCTGGGCTCCACATAGTGAAACTCTTCATTTCTCACAAGGCTTTCCACCAGCTTCCGGTTGACCTCCGGGACGCAGCAGGCCACCATCCGGTCAAGGATATCCGTCATCTCCGTTTTGGTAAAGGCACGGCTGTCCAGCAGGATTTTGCAGACAGCCAGAATTTCGCTGTTTTTCAGCATCAGTCTGCTGTTCTTTTCCAGACGGTATCCGCGCCGGGTGCGGTCATAAATCACCGTATTCATCTGTCCCGTATTGATTCCGGTCATGTCCAGAAAGCTGCGGATATCATCGATATCCCGCTGGATACTTCTTGTATTAACACCGTAATTCTGTGCTTCTTCTTCCTTAATCACCAGGGCGCCGGAGAGAAGCTTTGTATATAATCCCAGCACCCGTTCCATCTTTTGATTTTTTTCGCCGTCCATAAAAGCCTCCGTTTTCAGTCATTATATCAACTGAAATGGACAGATTCTGTCATTCTGAATTTTTTCTTTTCTTCTTTTACATATTGTATCATCATTATATATTTTTGCAATACTATCTATACTATATCAAAATAACACTTGTTTTTTTACTCAAAAAATACAAAATAAGATTGGAGGTTTTTATGAAATCAAAAGAACCGGATTCTATTTCAAATAATATAAAGAAATATCGCCTTTTAAATAATATGACTCAGGAAATGCTGGCGGAACAGCTTGGACTTGATACGCAGTATTATGCCCAGCTGGAAAGAGGTGAGCGGAATTTTACGCTTAAGAGGCTCATACGCTTATGCTCCATTTTTCAAATCGGCATTGAAGATATCATAGAAATTGAGCCTTCTGATAAGCAGGACACTTCCGAACTGCGGGAAGAAGTCAGCGAGCAGCTGAAATCTCTGTCCAACACGCAGCTTCGTCTTGTGGAAAGGTTTATTTCCGAGATTGTGCCTTATGTAAAATGAATGACTGCTTCACTTCGTGGTTTTCCCTGTTAAAACATAACAACCATAATGCGTTCTCATCTGATGCTGTCAGAAAACGAAAAGGGACATTGCTCCATAGATGCTATCCATCTGTTTTGCATGTCCCTCTCTTTATGAAAAGATTCCTTTTTCTGCTAATGCCGAGATGCTTTCAGCTATTGCCTCCATGTGCTCCTCTGCATGGCTTTCTGCGCTCAGCGAACAGTATGCGTGGTCAGCTTTTTAACAAAATAACCAAGGGGTACAATTACTGATTACTTAGATACTTCTCTATTGCATCCAGAAGCTCCGAAGCTCTATCATACTGTTCCCGTGCATCCTCAGCCGACACAAGAAAGAAATCCGCATAATCCACATTATTTCTGATCTGGAAAGCCTGGCTGATATATTTTGAAAATTTTTTGTCAAATTTACCTGTTTTAATATACTCTTTCTGGAAATATGCAATCACCCCTGCATGCTTGGAAAAATCCTGCCCTTCTATTGCAAGCAGCGCCCGAACTGCAGTAAACATGGCATAATATGATCTGCCAATAGAATCCTTATAGCTTCCATCTTGTAAAAGAATTTCCGCCGAATGCAACCGTTCTCTTGCCATGGATAGTCTGTATTGCATGAGTTCTTTTCTCGCATCAGGCACTGATCTTCACCCCTTCTCTCGCTATATTTTTATAATATGGCAGATCATTTTTATATTTTTCGTATTCTTCATATGGGATGACGGTTGGGGACACTATGGTTCCATACTCCAACTCCAGGTCGGAAGAAACATCCCAGACCTTCTTTAACTTGTCCTGGATGGAACGACGGTCTCCGCGCACGATCGCTGCCACATCAATATCGGAATCTGATTGATAATCCCCTCTGGCATAGGAACCATACAGGAAAACACTTACAAGCTCATCTCCATATACGGATCGATACACCTCTGCTATTTTTCTCAGAATCATGTCCAGTTCATTCCGTGTACACATTCTATCACCTCAACGTCTGCTCCCAGATCATCCATCCGGCCTGCCACTTCTTACTATTATCAGTATATCACAGGCTGTTATGAATATCTATCTGAAACCCAAATATGTCCCTGAAGAATATTATTGTTTCCTTTGGCCTTCTTCCAGAAACCTTCTCCTCAGCTCACAGATATCCCACGGCTCCGGCTTCTCCCCCTCTCCCTGATACAGTTCCATCGCCCATCTACAGAAAGCCTCTCCTTCCGCGTCCAGCCGCACATGCCGCCTGTCGATCCCGCCCTTTTCGTCAATCTCCTTCGCCAGCCCTCTCATCTGCTTCCAAAATCTGTAGTAGGCTCCTTTCAGCTTCACCATCCTTCCTGCGGCATCTTCGATCACAAAGCCCTCGATCTGCTGTCCTCTGTAAGTATAATCTTTCCCGTTCACCTGCCCGTACCAGTCGGCAAATGCCTTCCAGTCCGGAAGCACACAGGCCAGCTCCTTATGCTCCAGTCCCAGCCGCTCCGCCGTTTCACACATTTGTTCATAGGAATGCTTCTCATACTCCATACGGTTGCGGACGATGTCCAGCAGGATCACCCGGCTTTCCGGATATTCGATCACATGGGGATCATGCTCCATGTCCACACATTCAAAGACCAGTGTTACCGGATGGGCCTTCAGATAGTCTTCCATGCGCCGGATTCCGTCCGTCCCGGCTTTTTCCCGCAGGAGCTCCCGAAACCACAGGGCCGCGATGCCCTCCGGGTCTGTTTTTGTGGTGATAAAAAGCGATTCCTTTTCTGTATCCCAGGAGACCAGCCCAAGAAAACCATTCTCCTTCACATAACAGCTTACCGGAAACCGGAGGTTCTGCTGCAGCGCGCCCCATCTCGTCTCCGGGCGTTCTCCGATATTGAAAAATTTGTTATAGACTCTGGCAGCTACCCGGTTCTGCACAGTATCCAGATACAGTCCCCGCGCCTGAATGGTACGTTCGTTCCAGTCCTTCTCCCGAAAGGCTTCTCTGGTAAAGTTGAAAGAAGAGATATTCCCAAACCGTTTTTCTACCACAGCCGGATCCGCCCGGAGCTGGATCACCGCATCCTCCACCGCCTGCTTTTCCTGAAACTCCGACGTGAGCCAGACCGGATTTTTGATTTCCACCGGATGAATCCCAACGCCGTCCACCTGGATACATCTCAGAAAGCCTCCTGTTTCCACGCCTCCTTCCAGGTTAAACACCCGGTCATTCATACGCACCGGCTGGCCGGATGGGTTCCGGTGTCCGAAGATCTGATAACAGGAAGCCGGTGCAGTCTTCTCAAAGGTTTCCGCCGTCCGGTCTGCGTCCGCATATTCCCCGGTTCCACCTATCATCTGCTCCGTTGCCACGAGAGTCAGGTTCTCCGGCAGGATGCTCAGTCCTCCATGGGTGACCAGAAAATCCCTGTCCCCATAACTGTAGTAAGCGCACTGGCCGAATTTCCGGTACAGGCAGCGCACTTCTTTTGGATCGATTTCCGCTTTCTCCAGCGCCCTGCGGGTATGCAGCCGAAACTCCTTTGACCTGCCTTCTCCGCCGTCCGCCCAGTTCCAGAGGGATTTTTCATGGTTTCCTTCCAGCAGAAGCACGTTTTTCCTTTCCGCTATGGAGATCAGGAAGCGGATCACCTCCGCGTTTTCTATGCCTCTGTCGATATAATCTCCAAGAAAGATGTAAAATTCATCCTCCTTCATCCCGCCCTGTCCGTTCAGATACTCCTGCAGAACGGTATAACAGCCATGCAGGTCTCCGATGTGGTGGATTCTCCGGTATCCGGACAGGTCAATTTTTTTCAGCCATACTCGTTCCAGTTCCTCGGGCCGGATGACAACGATTCCGGAAGGAATCTTCTGACCGGGCAGGCCGCGGTACATCCGCTCGACCACCTGCTCCGGCACCCTTTTTAAAGGCTCACGTCTTACGTTCCTGCGCTTTGCTTCTTCCAAAGGAACCCGGGTAAAGTCTACGCAATAAACTCTATACCGGTACTCCTCGCACAGCTTTTTATACCGCCGCAGTTCTTCTGTCCGGATGTTCGTGCTGTCTATCACGGTAAAAGCGCCGTGCCGCATCCGTTCCTTCAACATCTGGAGAAAAACCTTCCAGACCGTGTTTTCGCTGTTTCCACCGATGCATTCTGTTCCGTCCGCCTGCAGAAGCGGACTGCAGCACAGCAGACGGATTTCATCCGGGCATAAGGCATAGGGCTTCAGCCCGTTTTCTTCTATCCATGTGGACTTACCGCTTCCGGGAACTCCACGCATGATAAGCAATGTTCTCATTTCAGTCTCCTCGTCGTAAACGATTATTCAAAATAAAAGATTTGTCCTCTGGGGCGGAAGGGAAGCCTGCTCCCTCTCGGTATCAAAAAGGCGTGTTCCCTGTGTATCCCCAGATAATCTTCAATCATTCCGTCCGTAATGATCAGAATAGGGCTGTCCGGCGGGAAATCCTTTGCTTCCTCCAGAAACCGGATGGCAGGCTGAAGGACGGTTCCTCCCCTTCCGGTCACTTCCACCCGTCCCGCGATTTCTCCCGGGGCAAGGTAGCCTGCATCATAAGCTTCCGCGTCGCAGAAAACCACCCGTACCCAGGAAACTTCTCTCGCCTCCGCATAGCCCGCGATACTTCCCAGCGCCTTTCCAAGAAGCTTTTCATCCATGGAACCGGAGGTGTCCAGCACCACTCCGAAGGTGGCAGTCCATTGCTCTTCCTCACGGATCACCTTTCCAGGCCTCGGAATATCCGGCGTACTGCTCTGCCTGCGGCTGGGTCTCGCATAGCTGTGATGAATCTGGACCGGAGGGAAATGTTCCTCAAACCATTCCGCCAGTTTTACATCCCAGGGAATGGGCGGCATGCTGAGGGCACGGATTTCCTCTACCAGTCCCATCGGCAGATAGCCCCGGCCATCCCCTTTCTGATGCCATTCCAGTCCCTGCGCGAGCGCTTCCCGAAGCCAGACATCCAGCCCCGGCGAAAGGGTTTTCCTGCCGCCCATTCCCGGCAGGGGTATCCCATCCGTCCCCGCCAGCACATCCCCTTTCCCATATCCCCGGAAGGTAATCTGTTTCATGGCAAATCGAATATCAATCAGCAGGCTGTCATAAATGCTTTCTGCGGACAGTCCCTCATATTCCTTCGCATAAAGGGCGGACTGCGGCATAACGCCGACCTCCATTTCCTTCAGCCAGCCGTTAATCACAAAGTCGCAGGCGATATTCCACAAAAGCGGATCGCGCCCCCTGCCCCTGCTGTCATGCCGCAGCCCGGCGTGCAGGTACTCGTGAGCCAGGACAAACTTCCTCTCTTCCTGCTCCAGCGGGGCGGCAGGATTCAGATAAATGACAGCCTTTCCCACATCCACCGCCGCAACCTGGATTTCCAGCTTCTGGCAGACCTGATAATCCTCAATAACAGAGAACCCTGCCGCCAGCCCTCCCAGCAGCGAATAATGGCTCAGGAACCACTCCACCGCCAGCCGGGTCTGCGCGGAACAGCTTCCCGTTTTTTCCGGCTCACCTGCCTCTTCCACCACCGACAGGACAGCTGCATTCAGCGCCCGCGAAAAGGTATGGGAATAGGGATTCCTCCCATTTTCCCAATCCTGGATGGGCGATTCCAGCCCTTTCATATGGATCAGCTCCATCAGGGTATTCGCCGCGTATCTTTCTTCCTGCATGTCTCCGGGATATAAAAGTCTTTGATAAATCTTTACTTCGTCTCCCCCGGTTCTCCCATACTCCGGAATCCGTACAGGGCATCTTCCCACCTTCAGATCATTCAGGAATCCCATAATGTACAGGTCGCAGGCCATGTTCCAGAGGCGGATATCCACTTTCCCGGAAGGTCCCGCTTCCTCTCCATAGGGCATTTTCGCCGCGTCAAAATGCCCGAAGGCAAGATGCAGACGCTGATGGGCTATGATATAGGCCCATTCCTCCGGTGAAAGGAGCAGATCCTCATTCATATAAATCCTTCCTCCCGCCGTCACCACGGAAGCGGTCTGTTTTCCCAGCACATCCTTTTTTACAGGACAGATCCACCCGCCCAGCCTTCCGAACAGGCTGTGGCGGTCGATGATCTCCATTCCCTCCTGCAGATTGATAAGCGACTTCTTTTCCGCTTTCCGGTTTTTCTTTCCCATCTGTATCCTCCATTCCGGGGCTTATCCCGCCTTTCTCACCAGTCTGGGCAGGTCCCTGACAATCTCCATCAGAAACCAGTCCGGCAGCTCATGTCCGTCTTCCGGCGAAACCACCATCTGGGCGATCTCCAGATTCAGGGACGCAAGCTCCTTCATCAGCGCTTTGGCACGGTGCGCCAGATACTGCGCATCCGCGTTCATTTTCTGTCTGCTCCGGGGAAGGTCATGCCACAGCCTTGCCCGGAAGGACTGCGCCACAAAATAAAGCACATCCCTGTCCTCCGGCTTTGCGGGCCATTTTCTCGTCCCCTTGATGATTTCCTCCAGGAAAAATTTATTTTCTGTCTGCTTCGTAAACGCCAGGAACTGTCCGGCATGGGAAGGGGTCAGGCAGCCATATGCCAGCATTTTCAGCTCCTCCCGGGTAATTTTCTCTCCCCACTCCTTTATGGCGTCACTGAGCATGTGCCAGGAACGGGGCGTAGAGTATGGCTCCTCCGTTTTGGGCGGTAGAGAAAACAGATGATCGGGCCGCTGGGTAATGTATTCCAGCACCCAGGGATGGATCCCGTTTTCATAGCCCCATTCCAGCCACTGGTTCACGTCCGGCTGAAGCTGGACATGGAACATCCGGTTGATCAGGGCGGTGGACATGGTTTTCACAATCGCCCCGTCCTGCGAACGGTTTCCTGCCCCGATGATCACGCTCCCCTGCGGCAGATGATATTCTCCGATTCTTTTCTCCAGAATCAGGGAGTAAAACGCCTTCTGCACCTCCTGAGAACAGCCGTTCAGCTCATCCAGAAACAGGCAGTAGGGTTCCGTCCTCGCAATCATTCTGGGTGGCCGGAAGGTGCTCACTTCTCCCACAATCTGTGGAATGCCGATGATATCCTCCGGGGCCAGCTGGCTTCCCAGCAGAGAAACGCAGGGAAGCCCCACGCTGTCGGCAAACTTTTCCACCAGAGCCGATTTCCCGATTCCAGGCGCGCCCCAGATAAAAACCGGCCTGGTGGGCGCAATATTTAAAAGAAGATTCAAAAGCTCTTCCTGATTCACACTGACTGGTAAATTCATAATTCTTTCATTCCTTTCTTAACGGTTCCCGCCTGCCTTGAAATTATAGACAGGCCGAATGATCTTCTTGATCCTTGCGGTTTCTTCAATCTGTTTCATGATTTCCTCCGCGCTCCGATAGGCAAAGGGCGCTTCATCCAGCGTATCTCTGGAAATGCAGGTGGAATAAATTCCTTTCATTTCCCGTTTGTAATCGGACACGGTAAAATGCTCCTTCACCTGATCCCTTCGATATATACGCCCGGCTCCATGGGGCGCGGAAAAATTCCAGTCGGGATTTCCCTTCCCTTCGCAGAGAAGCATCCCCTCTTTCATATTGATGGGAATCAGAATCCGTTCTCCCTGCCGTGCGGATACCGCCCCTTTTCTCAAAAGCGTCGTTCCGTCCAGCAGCTTTGCCACATAGTTATGCACCGTATCAAACCGGTCAAGGGCCTTCCACTTCATCCCTTTGCAGATTTCGTCCAGAATGCAGGCCCGGTTAAGGGCGGCAAACCTCTGGACAATCTCCACATCATGCAGATAAGCCTGCAACTGCTCTCCTTCCAGAAAGCTGACAGGATGGGGAATTCCCCTCTCCCGGATCACCGCATCCAGCTGCTTTCCTTCTATTTTTTTCGTTTTGAATACCACGCAGGACACTCCGCAGCCGATGTCCCCGCCAAGCAGGTAAGGAATCAGTTTCTTTCCCACCGTCATGGTAAGCCCGACCGTTCCCACCTTTCCCGGATGGACATCCGGCATCACGCGGATGACGGCGTTTTCCGCCGTTTCATGGTCGCAAAGCAGCTGAATCTGCGCAGCCGCATAATCCTCGCAGGTGTCTGAGTAAATTTTCGCTTCCGCGAATTTTCCCTGAATTGTTTTCATATCCTGATAAATCCTCTCTTTGTCTGTAAAAAAGGACGCAAAAAAGGCACCTCAACAAAGAGGTGCCTGGCATCTGTCTTATCTGTCTTCAGTAAATCTGATGAACCGCCATACCTGTGCTTTTTGCCCGGTCAGGCCCATTTCAAAAGATAAGAAAGACTTCTGCGCCTTTTTGTCGTTCTGAATGAAATAAAGTTGTTATGATGTGTTTTTGTCATGGCAGTTGTCCTCCTTTCTTCGCCAGTTGTATAGTTACGGTTTAAAAATAGCACATCAGCAGACGGGTGGCAAGCCCCTTCCGTCTATGATTCTCTATTATACGGATCCGGATAGACAGAATATGTCTATCTTAATTTTTTACTGACCTGCGCATATCCATTCTCTTTATGGGCGGCATTACATAAGACAGCCGTTATCTGCTCAGAATCAGTTTGACCGCTTCAACCAAATCCGGACTGAATCCATCCAGTTCATCCATTGTTATGATTCCGCGGCCTACAAATACCGCGATATCCCAAATCGCATTTGATTTTGTCACATTCAGCAGGACGCCCGGATTCTTCTTATCTTTTCGGATCCGTTCTTCCAGCTCCCAGAAGTGGTCAGATGCATTGCCGGGAGCGCTCAGCAGTTCAATATATTCCTTTGTCAGCCGCTCCATGAAGTGTTCCTGCCACTCCGGAAGTCTCTCACGGTACAGCTTCCAGTCTTTTTTCGAAATCTCAACCATCACAGTTTCTCACTCTTGTTTTCCTTCCGTCTTTTTTCATGCATAATTCTTCGCTTTTCCATTACATACATTGGATCGCTGGCTTCTTTATAAGACTCAAACGACTCATCTATCAGTCCGGTCTTCAGCATGGCATTTACAATCCTCTTCCCATTCTGAATTCCGATTCCGGGAAAAGCCCTTGTCCAGAAATCTTCCTTTAATGCTGTCCGAAGGACACCCAGACTGTAAACACCCGCCTTCATCAGGGTTTCAGCGTCATTTGCCGTAATATCCGGCAACGCCTCCGGGCTCTGATCCAAAAGCTCTGCCTGCTCCGACTTTCCGTCTGCAATCAATTCTTTTTTCTCTTCAGCCACCAGTTTCCCGATGGAATCCATTCGCCCCTGGTACCCTTCTGTGATCCAACAAATACATCTTGGATTTCGAAGCTTTCGCAGCGCAATTTTATTGAGCTGGCCACATCTGCTGCCGGAACGGCCAATTTGCTCTCCGATCTGCGCTAACGTCATCCCCTGTTCATAATGCAGGCGGACTACATTCTGAATCGATTCTTTTAACTGACCGATGACAAACTCCAGTCCTCTCATCTGATCCGCTGTCAGGGCTTCCACGTCCAGCTGTAGCGCTTTTAAAAGACTTGCCGGATAATTAACACTCTTCTTTGTTTTCTTCTTCCGGGGTTCCTCTCCCGGCCCGACACCGACAACTTTTTGAATCTGTTCAGCTGTCGCGCCGGGATACCTGTCCATCAGCTGCCTTACGATTCGTTTTCCTGATTCCGGCGGTTCTTCTGAATACGCCGATGTAACGGATTCATAGCCCCAGACATGCTCCGGCCTGCTGTAAACAGCCACATCCATCCCATACTCCCGGCCAGCCTTATTCTTCTTCTGGCGGAAATCCCGGATACAGAGATAGGTCTGCATCTGCAGCCAGGTTATGGTTCCTTCAAAATTTTTTTCTCCGCCTTTTCCAAATCCTGCTTTTTGCTTCACCTCAAAGGAATACAGCTCGTCTTCCTCTTCAAACAGATCCATAATCTTTTTCTGCCGAATAGATGCTTTTTCATCATCCCAGAGCGCGTCAAAATCATATCCATCACGTCGGTAATTCGCGAAATACGGAAGCCATGTCAATGAAATAAATCCGGCTTTTCCGACAAAGAACCTGCCATAGGCGGCCTTTCCGCTTCTGGCAATGATTTTCCGCCATTGCCACGGATCCCGAAGAGCATCATCAGACCACCAATACTCAGGGACCGTTCTCTCCTCCAGAGAAAATCCCGGTATCTCATTCCTGAATAAAGGGAGGAATCCAATCTGATTGATATATGAAATTGCCTCTTCTACGGTATGAATACACCCCGCGTCATCTTCCGCGACACCATGCATAATCCAGGTATCGGATTCTTTGGCCATCTCACAATACTCCTTTTACTTCTTCTGTCTGCTTTTCCATATGCCTCAGCCCTACCCGGCACTGTTTCCGGAAGCAGGCAATGCCATAGGCCAGAATGATTTCCATTCCTTCTTCCCTCAGCCTGGCAGCGTAATCCTTTTCTTCGATCTGCCAGGCCGCCTGCTGGCAGGCTTCCTCCAGTTTCCCTTTTTCTGCATATTTCATCTCAATGACAATGCCGATCTTCTCCGGCAGGATTTCGATCATGATATCCGTATATCCATCCCCGCTTTCCAGATTGGAAAAGACATTCCATTCCGTCTGATACCGCAGGATTCCCAGCAGAAAACCAGGATAAAAGTTTTCCTTTAAATCCTTTCTGACCGCCGTGTCCCGGATGCTCACTGTCCGTTCCAGCCAGGAGGTAAAGATGCTCTCCACAACGGACGGCTCTCCCTCTTTCAGAGCCTCGCAGAACCGGTCAAGCTCCGTCGTATCCTTTCTGACTACCTCCTGCATCCAGTCCTGAATCTGGTTTATGAAAATCTCCCGAATTTCTTCGTTGGGAATCGCCAGCCTGATCCAGTTTCTCCGCCTGGGGTCCGGCCTTCCTGCCTGCGTCAGATAGCCGGTTGTGAAAAGCACGCTCCAGACGTTTTCTTCCGAAGCGTAAATATCCCGGTAGGTCAGTTCGTTTCTGATCTCCTTTAAAACCGTTTCTCCGACGATCAGCCGCTCCATCTCGCTACGGGTTCCGGCAGAAGCGTTCTCCAGCAGATGCCTTACGATGTCGTTGCTGCTGGTATTCGACCAGTAGGATTCCGGATAGAGAGATGGATCGTTTCTGCGCTTCTGGACAAAATTGACCACATCCCAGGGACAATACACGTCCACATTTCCAAAACGATATCCATCGTACCAGGACCTGACATCTTCGTAAGCTTCTTCAATTTCGTAGTAATTCAGGATATCCTTCACTTCATCGTCGCTAAAGCCAAAGTATTCATCAAACTGAACGTCTGTGATGGACAGAACATTCAGATTATTCATTCCGGTAAAGATGCTTTCCTTTGAGATACGCAGGCACCCGGTCAGAACAGCGAAATACAGGCTGTCATTGGTTTTCAGCGCCTGCTCAAACAGATTTCGGATCAGCAGAACCATTTCGTCATAGTATCCCTGTTCGTTCGCCTTTGCCAACGGTACGTCATATTCATCAATTAATAGGACTGACTTCCTGCCATAATGCCTGTACAAAAGCGACGAAAGGGTCTGCAGACTGTTCATCAGCACATCGTCCGCCATGGAAAAATTGCTGAAACTTTCTGCGGGAACGTAGATCAGCTTTCGATACATCTCCTTTTCCTGCTCCATCAGCTTTTCACTTTCAAGCAGAAAAGAAAATCGCAATGCTTCCTTTCCAATGACAGAACACAGCAAATTTCGGGCGGATGTGTAATCCGCACCATTTATGCTCTTCAGACTGATTGAAATAACCGGAAATTTTCCCATATATTCTTCACACAGCTCCGTTTGCCGGGAAATTTCCAATCCGTCGAACAAAGCTTTATTGCAGCCAATCTCCAAAAAAGATTTCAGCATACTCATATTCAGTGATTTTCCGAATCTTCTCGGTCTGGTAAACAGATTCACTTCTCCCCAGTCAAGGAGCAGATCGCGGATCATTGCCGTCTTATCCACATAATAGAAACCTTCACTGCGGATTTTTTCAAAGCTCTCCATTCCGATGGGAAGTCTTTTCTTAAAATCATTCATCGTTTTGCGCGCTCCTTTCGCGAACCATATACAGCCACGGGTCAACGGCCTCTTTTGGGGAGGATCATCCGATCCTTTCTGTCTATCTCTGATTTTACCATCCGTCGGACTGAATGGCAAACCATATTGCCATTGTCTTTTATTTTATGACAGAACTTCCTCAATAACATCCCGTTTGGCAATGTACCTATACAGATGCCCGGACAGCCAGTCCGCTTCATTTCTCTTCTGCCTTAAAAATTCTGCCGTCCTCTCCTTCAGGAACCCGATATCCGTCTTTTCTCCGACGGGAACGAGGACTACGCCGTGAATGCCCGCAGATTTCTGATTCCCTGGATTATGCCAAAAATTCCACCCACCAGACATACCTGCCCGCCTGTTTTGACGTCTGAACGATTTTCCCCACAGCCGCAGTAACATCTATCTTTTTTACCGTTTCTCCAGAGGTCTGCTGGACGCCCGTTCCGCATTTTGAACAGAATTTCGCTCCTTCCGGCAGCTCCGCTCCACATTTTCTGCAATACATTTTTTCTCCTCTCTCCATATGCCTTTTCTTCAGAATCCGTACCAGCGCTGTATATAGACATTGTAGCATTGCTCGTGGACAGGATTTGTCACTGTGGATTTTTGTGGGAAAATTTTGACTTTGAAGCATACCAAAAGAGCACCTGTCTTTTCGACAGATGCCCCGTTTGAAGAATTCAATTTATCATTTTTAATCGGTCAGGCCAAGGAGCCAGCCCCTAGCATTGATCCGGCGGATGCCGTCATACTGAGCTTTCGGATCACAGTCTTAATAACCTTGTAAGGTCTCCAGAGAAATACTGATTTTCATGGAATAAGACGAGGCTTGGAAGAAAGCTTTGGTACGCCTACGCGGAAAGTATCACCTTCTTCATCCGTCTCATTAACGTCCAATACGGCCTGATTAGCTTCCAGCCGTGCCTGGGCGGAAAGGTAAAAGGTAACATCTGTAGCGTCCCAGCCATAGGCGTTCATAACAAGCCGCTGAAGCTCTTCATAGCCACGCCGGATCGCCACATCACAGGTGCGGCCATTGGTATTTACAAACCAGAAGTCCTCCGTTTCCGTCACAGGCCAGTTCAGCTTAAAATTCCTGATAATCCTGACACGGACCAAAATTTCGCCGGGGATTTCAATCCCTGTCTCACAGACCTCTCCATCTCCCATGGTAGCGTGGATATCTCCCATTGCCAGTAAGGCGCCTGGTACACGGACAGGGATATAGACTGTAGCACCTTTTTTGATAAGGCGGCTGTCCATATTTCCGCCGCCGTTGAAGGAATAGCCCGAAGGCACTGGCTCGCCGTCAGGAGCAGTTCCAATAACACCAATCATGGGGTCAATAGGCCATACTACGTCATTAAAGTGGGCATAACCATCTTTGATTGGAATGATTTTAGTCCGCACTTCGCAAGTCGGCCACAGTGCGCCATACCCCTTCAGGGTCATCATGACGCCCTGATCTGCGACCTGAATATCCAGGATATCTACTGCCAGCACATCACCTATCTCTGCGCCGTCTATATAGAGCGGACCTGTGGCGGGATTCGTATGAGTGAAATCCAGATTGTCTTCATGATCTGCCTCGGTTTTAATCTGGTTTCCAAAGCAATCCTGTGTGATAAACCTCACAATATCCCCGTCAGCAGCGTGCGCAATCGGGGGATTATTTTTGTCAAAACTGTAAACAAAACGTTCAAGCGTAAGCATCGAAATATCTCCTTCGACCTTTAGTCCATCAGGCCAAAAATCCAGTCTCTGGCATTGATCCGGCGAATGCCTGTCACAACTCCTATTCCATCTGGTTTCGTAATTGTTGTATATTCTTCTCGATCTGCTGAATCACTTCCAGAAAAGCCCTGTCGTCTTTGCCTGTCGGGTCATCCAGTCCCCAGTTAACCATTTCTTTGCCAGGGATATTCGGGCATACCACATTGCATCCCATCGATACATAAAGATCTGCTTCCGGTATATCCTGAAGTAATTTTGAATACTGATCTTTTTCCATGTCGATCCCGTATTCTCTCTTCAGCAGACGTACCGCATCCTGATTGATCTGCGGTTTAGCCTCCGTTCCCGCAGAATAACAGTCACAAAAATCAGATAAATATCTTTTCCCCAGCGCTTCTGCAATTTGGCTCCTGCAGGAATTGTGCACGCAAATAAAAGCGATCTTCTTTCTTTTTTTGCAAAAAGGGCAGCGTTTTCCGATGCACTGGTTATTTTGACTGCCATAAGAGCATCGGATTATGGGCTGGTCCATACAGATCCCCAAATTTTCTTTTACGAAATCCACTGCTTTTAGAATGGAAAGATAAGAATCACGTTTACAGCATCTTGGTCCCCCAATTTCTCCGATAGCTGCCAGCGCACTGGCGGTCATTTTATGGGAAAGCCCAAAATTTTCCTGTCCCAAAGGTATTGATCCGGTAATAATGGAAACAAACATCCCTGCGCTGAGTCCGGCTCCGCAGGCGCCCCAGAACCCGCAGGCGCCGCCCGGCACTGAACGTCCCCGATTATTCATCTCAACCAGAACCTTTTTCAGATCAAGTTCTCCGCCGGAATTTTTATAAGCGGTCAGGAGCGCCATTCCCACCATGATATGGTGCTCCGGCCCGTGCATATGACAAAAAGGCATCCGCATCATTTGATTGAGGACCACAGCCGGATTTTTTGATGTTTCCTCCATACAGAGGCCAACGAGACTGTCAATCCCCTGCATATGACATTCATTACATACATAATGGCCATTGATGCATCTGGTTTTACTTTTTTCTTTTTTATGGCACAGTTCGCACTCCATTTCCATATCTTCTTGCAAATACTCCAGGGGAGCCTTACAGATCAGACATTCTTCTTTCATATTCTCCACCGTTATCTACTCAGAATCAATTTGACCGCTTCAATCAAATCCTGACTGAATCCATCCAGTTCATCCATTGTTATGATTCCGCGGCCTACAAATACCGCGATATCCCAAATCGCATTTGATTTTGTGACACGAAGCAGAACACCTGGATTCTTCTTATCTTTTAGGATCCGTTCCTCCAGTTTCCAAAAACGGTCAGAAGCATTGCCAGGGCCATTCAACAGTTCAATATATTCCCTTGTCAGCCGCTCCATGAAGTGCTCCTGCCATTTCGGAAGTCTCTCACGGTACAGCTTCCAGTCTTTTTTTGAAATCTCAACCATCACTGTTTCTCCCTCTGATTTTCTTCTTTGCTCTTCCATATGCTTCAGTTCTATCCGGCACTGTTTCCGAAAGCAGGCAATGCCGTTGTTACCCGTCCTTATTTCTTTGATTTTACCATTCGCAGGACCGAATGGCAAACCATTTAGAAAAAGGCCAGCAGGGACACTTCTCCCGGCCGGCCTGTGGCTTCGTATTATAACAATTTTCCCACATCCGCGTGTTTCCGCCTTATCCAGCTCTTCCGGGCCTGGGAAACCTGTACCGCCTTTCTCATGGCATACATGGGCGCACAGATATTCACCTTCATCACATGGTCAAAGCGGTCGTTGGCCACATTCCCGATGGGGCTCATGTTTTCCACTTCAGCAGGAAGGCGGAATTGACGATGACCAGAACGGAGCCGGCGTTATGGACCAGCGCGCCCACCACTGGATTCAGGATCCCCGTGATGGCCAGAATAATCGCAAGGAAATTCAGCGTCATGGAGAAGGTGAGGTTACATTTGATGGTGAGCATCATCCTGCGTGACAGGGCGTACAGATGCGGAAGCTCCTTCACCTCGTCATCCACCAGCGCGATATCCGCCGCATCCACTGCGATATCGCTTCCGACTCCGCCCATGGCGATTCCCACATCCGCCTTTTTCAGCGCCGGAGCATCATTGATGCCGTCTCCGATCATGCAGATGGGGCCGCTTTCCTTCTGGTATGTACCGATATGCTCCAGCTTATCCTCCGGCAGGCAGCCTGCATATACCTCCCGGATGCCCAGCTTCGCAGCAATAGCGTTTGCGGCGCTCACATGATCGCCTGTCAGGAGCACCGGACGGATGCCCAGATCCTGAAGTTTCCGGATCATTCCGGCGCTCTCAGGCCGAAGGGTGTCCGCCAGGGCGAGAAAGCCTGCCGCCACGCCGTCCAGCGCCAGATAGATCACGGTACAGCCCTGTTCGAGGCAGACGTCCGCTTTTCCCACGAGAGAAGCCTCCACAGGCACGCCGTTTTCCTCAAGAAGCTCTCTGTTCCCCGCAAGGATCTGCCTTCCCTCTGCCTGTGCCTTCACTCCCCGGCCCGGAACCATGGAAAACTGCTCCGGCTCTCCGGGCGCCTTCCCGGTCTTTTCCTGATAACAACTCACTACGGCCTTTCCCAGCGGGTGCTCAGACCGCTTCTCGGCAGCGGCCGCAAGGGCAAACAGCTCTTCTCCGCTCAGGCCTTCCTTAACGCTCTGCGTTTCCACCACGCGGGGCGTTCCGCCTGTCAGCGTACCCGTCTTGTCAAAGGCGATGCCAGTCACCGCAGCGAGCCGTTCCAGAGCGTCGCCCTCGCGGACCAGGAACCCGTGCTTCGTCGCATTGCCGATCGCCGCCATGATCGCAGTGGGCGTGGCAAGCACCAGCGCACAGGGGCAGAATACCACCAGGATGGTGACTGCACGGATGATCTCTCCGGTGAAAAGCCAGGTCAGCGCCGCCGCACTGAGGGCGATCACCACGATCCAGGTGGCCCACCGGTCGGCGATTCCAACGATCTTCGCCTTTCCGGCGTCCGCGGACTGCACCAGCCGGATCATGCGCTGGATGGAACTGTCCTCTCCAACCCTTTCGGCCTTCATGTCAAAGGAGCCGAACTGGTTGACCGTGCCGCTCTTCACCTCATCTCCCGCTTCCTTATCCACTGGCAGGGATTCTCCTGTCATAACAGCCTGATTGATGGAGGTCTGTCCGGAAAGGATGACGCCGTCCACGGGCACCGTCTCTCCGGGCAGCACGCGGAGCACATCTCCCACCTTTACCTCGCTCGCCGGAATCAGTGCTTCCGTCTGTCCCGATATCACTCTGGCTGTCTGCGGGGTCAGATGCACCAGGCGTTCAATGCCGGCCCGCGCCTTTGCAACGGTCACATCCTCCAGCAGCGCGCCCAGCTGCATGATGAACGCCACCTCTCCCGCCGCAAAATCCTCTCCGATAATAACCGAAGCGATCAGCGCAATGGACACCAGCACATCCGCCTTGATGTCAAATTCCGTGACGAGACCGATGAACGCCTCCAGCAGGATGGGAATGCCGCACAACAGAATGGCTGCCCAGGCCGCGTCAAAGGGGAGCGGCAGCAGATCAAAAATGCTGATGATGAGAGCGGCCCCGGAAATCACCAGACAGATAATCTCCCTGCGCATGCCGCCCCACTCCAGAAAAGCTTCGAGTGTACGGATTAATTTTGTATCCTTCATATGCTTCCTCATTTCCCTGTTCTGTACCCATACGGGTTTCCCTATTTCAGCTACACTTATTATACCTATAGGGGTATATGCTGTCAAGTTCCATAAGGAAACGATCTGCACCTGCTTTCCGGAAAGATCTTAACATAAAATATGCTTGACTTTAATACGAATTCGGACTATAATGCCCGATGCGGGACACAGTTCGAATTCGGACTCTGAAAATACAGGAACACAGATCGCATGTAACGCAGACTGTCTGTCGGGAACAGATCTCTGCGCGGCCACAGGAATGGGAGAAACGCTCATGGACAATAATCAGGAAGCCATCCGGAAACTGACTCAGGCAATGAACCGAATCGACGGCCTTTATTATCAGGCCGCCCGAAAGCTTGGTGTGAAATCCAATACCCTTGCCATCTTCTATGCTCTCGATGACGGGCAGTCCCATTCGCAGAAGCAGCTGTGCGAGGAGTGGCTGATCCCGAAAACCACGATCAACACGATTGTAAAGGAGCTGGCCGCAGAAGGCTATCTGACCCTCCATATTGAAAAACATACCCGAGAAAAAGCGATCTGTCTCACTCCGGAGGGCAGGCAGTATGCCGCAGGCCTTCTCAGGCCGCTCTACCAGATGGAGGAAGAGGCTATCCACCAGACACTAAAACGGCATGGCTCTGCTTTTGTCCAGGCATATGCTGATTTTGCAGATAACCTGAAAACCGGCTTTGACCGGATTTTCGAAATGTCCGGCACAGAACAAAACGAAGAAAGGTAAGGAACATGGACTCCAAGTATTTATTCTCCAGTGTAGCACCGACAAAACTGTTTTTTATCGCCGCTATTCCCGGCGCAATCAGCATGCTGGCATCCGCCCTGTACCAGCTCCTGGACGGCATCTTCGTAGGTCAGCTTCTGGGCGACACCGCCTTTGCGGCGCTGAATCTGGCCATGCCTTTTGTTATCATCAATTTTGCATTGGCCGATCTGATCGGTGTCGGTTCCTCCGTGCCGATTTCCATCAGCCTCGGTAAAAAGGAAGAGGAAGAGGCCAACAACATTTTCACCTGCGCCGTTTTCATGATCATCGGTGCGGGCGTTCTCGTTGGTCTGATCCTGTTTGCGGCCGCACCGCTTCTGATCCGTCTGATGGGTGCAGAAGGCGTATTTGCTGAATACGCTGTCCAGTATCTGCGGGTTTATGCGGTCTGCTCTCCCGTTACCACCATTGTCTTTGCCATGGATAACTACCTGCGTATCTGCGGACAGATCAGAGGAAGCATGTACCTGAACATCCTCATGTCCGCTCTGAGCGCCATCCTGGAGTTCCTTTTCCTTGGCGTGCTGGGCTTCGGCATCTGGGGAGCGGCGCTCGCCACCTGCCTCGGCATGATGATCTGCGCACTCATCGCCCTGTATCCCTTCCTGCGCGGAAAACTTCTGCTTCGTTTCAGGCGGCCCCGTTTCTCCATCCGTCTGATCCGTCAGATCATTTCCTGCGGCAGTCCGAATTTTTTAAATAATATTGCGGGACGTATCACCTCCATCCTGATGAATGCCATCCTGCTCCGCATTGGCGGAGAAAACGCGGTCTCCGTCTACGGTATCCTGATGTATGCCGACGGTTTTATCCAGCCCCTGCTTTACGGCATGTGCGATTCGCTGCAGCCCGCGGTGGGTTATAACTGGGGCGCAGGCAATTACCGCCGTGTGAGCGCCATTGAACGGTGCTGCTTCACAGCAAGCGGTATTTTATCTGTTCTTTCCGCAGCCGTTCTCTTCCTTTTCCCCGGACAGATCACCCATCTGTTCGTCGGAGGGGACAGCACCGAGCTTCTTCTGATGGCGGAAGGCGCACTTCGTCTGTTTGCGGCCACCTATCTGACAAGGTGGTTCTCCTTTGCCACGCAGAGCTATATGCTTGCGGTGGAAATGCCCGTATACGCTTCCATCATTTCGGTTTCCACTGCTCTGCTCTTCCCCGTGATCCTCATCGTTGCCCTCTGGCCTCTGGGGCTTACAGGCATCTGGATGAACTTTGCCGGGACCGCACTGCTGGCTGCAGTTCTCGCCCTGTTTCTTCTATCCAGATTTCAAAAGGAAATGAAGAGAAGGATGGAAGCAGCTTCCATAAGAGAATCGTCGCAGGAATAAGCGTTAAAAACAGACAGCGGGGATGCTTTTCATGGCTGTTTTCAGCCGAAAGCATCCCCGTTGTCAATGATTTTTCCATTCTGTCACCTATTCCGCTCCGGAGCTTTTTTCTGCGCTTCCGGCAGTGTTCCATCTGTAGCCCATGCGGCGCACGGTCACAATCTTCTCCGGCACGCCGGGATCGTCCTCTATCTTCGCTCGAAGCCTCCGGATATATACGGTAAGCGTGCTGCTGTTGATATAGTTTTCCTCACGGTCCCAGAGCCTGCCCAGGATCTGCTCCGGCGAAAGGACAATGTCCGGATTTTCCATAAACAGGCACAGCAGCCGGTATTCCCCTGCCGTCAGTTCGATCCGCTCCTGCCCCTTAAAGACCTCCTGCCTTAAAAGATCCACCCGGATTCCATTGGACTCCAGCCCGGTGTTTTCCTGCTGAAAATTGCCGCCCCTTCGAAGAAGCGCATTCACCCGCGCCAGAAATACGGCAAGCTTGAACGGCTTGGTGATATAATCGTCACCGCCCAGGTCAAGCCCCATAATGATATCCGTCTCCTCGTCAGCCGCCGTGAGAAACAGGACCGGCACCTTCGACGTTTTCCGGATGCTCCTGCAAAACTCATAGCCGGAGCCGTCGGGAAGGGCGACATCCAGGATCACCAGATCATATCCGCCGTTCTGCCATTTTTTCTCCGCCTCCAAAACGGTTCTCGCCACATCCGGCTCATACCCCTGCTTTTTCAGGGCAAAGGTAAGGCCGTTCACCAGGCTTAGATCATCTTCCACAAAAAAAATGCGTTTCATTTTCCTCCTGTTTTCTTCTGATGCACATTCCGGATGGTTTTCTTCCGACGGGTCTCCGGCTGTCGGCTCTTTCCGGCCATCCGTCCATTCTTCCCGGTCTGTCCGACCCGCTCTGCTG
>ERZ894229.544-NODE-544-length-30030-cov-8.37358_pt1 | contig 30030 bp, 27 predicted proteins | sample MGYA00380295_ERZ894229 | MGnify/ENA primary metagenome ERZ894229 (study PRJEB32331, sample SAMN06328479) | human gut metagenome | biome: human gut microbiome; feature: stool | host: Homo sapiens | collected 2014-09-17 ... | reverse complement strand
GTACCGGCACGTATGTGGCAAAAATTGAACAGGATTTCACTGAGGTAGGACGCCAGTGTGGAGAGTATGTGGCGGAATTTCTGACAGACAAGTACGGCGAGCCTAAGGGTAAGGTCCTGGAAATCAGCGGTACGGTAGGGGCGTCTGCTTCCATCGACCAGTCAAACGGCATACGGGAAGTGCTGGAGCAGTATCCTGATATTGAAATCGTGGATTCCCAATCTGGCGACTATTCACGCGCCACAGCCCGTTCGGTCATGGATGATTTCCTTAACAAATATCCGGAGGGAAGCGTTGATTTCATCATAAGCTATAATGACGAGATGTCTTTTGGTGCAATGCAGGCAATGGAGGATGCGGGGCGTACCGACCTTCTGGGAGCTATTGTTTCCAAAGATGGAATGCGGGATGCCCTGGAAGCCATTACGGAGGGGAAAATATACGCCTGTGTTCAGTGTACACCATATTTTGGAGGGACAACCATGGACCTGGTAGAAAAGGTGTTAAAGGGAGAGTCCTTTGAGGGCAGCATCAGTGTTCCCTTTACCCGTTTCGACATGACAGAAAATAAAGAAGCAACTGAGAAATATTATCAGTATCTTGTTGACAATGACATGTACTATTAATAGAGTAGATGTAACTGGACAAATATCACAAAGAGTGCACGGAGGTTTTAATATGGGGTTCTATGAAGGAAAAAGGGTAGTGGTAACGGGGGCCGGCACCGGCCTTGGTCAGTATGTGGCACAGGATTTTGCAAAAGAGGGTGCGCATGTTGTTCTGGTGGATTTAAAGGATTGCAGTGCCACGGCTCAGGCGGTTGCAGATGGAAAAGGGACAGTTTTGGGAATCGTGAAGTGCGATATTTCCAAAGAAGATGATGTCCGCAGAATGGGAAAAGAGGTTGCAGCTCTTACAGGCGGGCAGGTAGATGTGCTTCTGAATGTGGCGGGCATCAATGGCAACAATGCGTGCCTTGTAAAGAATATGGAGTTGTATAACTGGAGGAGGACTATAGACATCAATCTTACAGGAACCATGATGGTATGCAGGGAGATAATTCCTTTTATGGAAGAAAAAGGAGGAGCTATACTCAATGTTTCCAGCAACGTGGGCAAGCGGGGTCTTCCATACCGTTCGGATTATGTATGCAGCAAGTGGGCAATTATTGGTCTGACCTGCACCCTGGCTCTGGAACTTGTGGACAATAACATCCGTGTCAATGCCGTGTGCCCCGGACCCATTGAAGGAGAGCGGATAGGAGACATCCTGAAATGGCATGCAGACGCGGAGCATATTGACCAGGAGGTATTGTATAAGGATTGGGAAAATGTGCCTATGAAGCGTTTCATGAAGCCGGAAGAAGTGTCGGCGGCCATGAAGTTCCTTTGCTCCGACAGCGCCAGCGCCATGACGGGCCAGGCCATTAATGTGACAGGTGGGTTCATCATGAGCTGATGATTAAAGGACGATGAATGGGGATGAGATCATGAAAGCAATAGACATACATGCACATATATTCAGCAGGGTAAACGGACATAACAATAAAGGAACCGTGGTGTCCGAGCATTGGGGTAGGGTGATAAATGGAGGAAAAACAGAGCCGTTTATGCCGCCTCTCAGCGACCATACATCTTTTTGTACTGAAAATCTTTTGGAAATGATGAAAAGATCCGATGTGGAAAAGGCTGTACTGCTGCAGAATCCTACTATTGGGTGTATTAACGAGGAAATCATGGATGCGGTGGAGCGATATCCGGATGTATTTGCCGGAGTGATTCAGGTGGATCCCTTTGGGGCTGACGCAGTAAGGCGTTTGGAGGAATTGGCGGATACAGGCAGGTTCAGGGCACTGAAGCTGGAGATGAGCGATGACTGGGGATGGCTGGCAGTTCACCCGCGTATGCTGTTCAACTATGAAACCATCTATCCCCTGATACGGGCAGCTGCGTCCCGGGGACTCCATGTTATTATTGATACGGGAGCTACCGGAGGATCCGCCTATCTGCCGGAACAGTTTGAGAATATGGTACGGAAGTTTGGGGACACCTGTTTTATATTTGAACATATGGGATATCTGACGCTCGGCGGAGACAGGAAAAAGCACAGAGAGCTTTTAAAACTGGGTGTTTTGGATAATGTAAGGTTCGGGATATCAGCCATGGCACAGCTTCTGGCGGAGGAGTACCCCTGTCCCACAGCAATCAGTGGCCTAAGGGAAGCATATGAGATGATGGGGGCGGATAAGCTTTTGTGGGGAAGCGACTGCCCCACCACTCTTAACCGCTACACGTATCAGCAGATGAAGGATATGGTTGAACTTCACGCCCTGTTCCTAACAGAAGAGGATAAGAGAAAAATTCTGTATGATAACGGGAACAAGTTGTTTTTTAACCAGGGAACAAGTTGAGAAATGGAGGAATGATATGCTTAAGAATGTACCGAATATATTGTCACCGGCCCTGCTTAAAACCCTGGATGAGATGGGACACGGGGATTGTATCTGTATTGGAGACGGCAATTTCCCGGGAGCCTCCATTGCGAAGGCGCAGGGGGCCGTCTATCTAAGGGCGGACGGACACGGGGTGCCGGCCCTTCTGGATGCGGTATTGAAAATGATTCCGCTGGACGATAATGTGGAGACACCGGTTATGCTCATGGATACCATGGAGTGTGACAAGAATCTGGATATAATCATCTGGAAGGAATATGAAAAAATTGTGAAAGTCCATGACAGCAGGGGAACAGCGGCTATAGGAAAATATGAGCGTTCTGAGTTTTATGAACAAGCAAAGAAGGCATACTGCGTGGTCCAGTCCGGGGAATCGGCTATCTATGGGAATATCATATTGAGAAAGGGAATTGTTTACGGGAAATAACATTAAATAAATTAATCAGCCGCGCCGGAAGAAATAATTTAGCGTTTTGACTGCGAAGTGTAAAAGCAGGAATCCCCACCGGTTCCTGCTTTTATACAAAAAAGTCCAGATAGTAAGCCAACTTTGACTACTATCTAGATAAATGCCCTCTTTTTTGCTCAACTTTTTAATCTCTCAGCGTCTACGGCTCCAGCATAACCTTAACTGTCTCAGGATTACACTCTGCGGTCTCATAAGCCTTCTTCCAGTCTGTTAATTTGTAGCAATGGGATATTAGACCGTCAGTCTTAATTAACCCTTTTTCGATGCCGCGAATTACAGACGGATATACTTTTGCAGATAGGTGGGAACCGATAATGGTTAACTCCTTGCCGTCTCCGATGGTATTCCAGTCAGCATTTACCTAATCAGAGAGCGCACCCATCTGGACATAGCGGCCATGATTGCAAAGCACGGCTAATCCCTGATTTGCACTTTTAGGACTGTCGGAGGCCTCCACATAGACGCTGCAGTCCAGTCCGCCTGTCAGCTTCATATTTTCTTCAGTCACATTGCAGGCCGCGGGATTTAGAACAATATCTGCTCCGTAAGATTTTGCCAATTCAGCGCGTTCATCCCTGATTTCCAAGCCAATTACCAACTTTGGAAGCTTTAAATTTGTCAGGTTGCACATAGACACACCGATATATTTTGGACACCTTTAAGGCTCATACAGAGGCACTACGCAGCTGTCAGGCAGAATCCGGTTTATTCCACACCATTTTAGATGACCCTGATTCTTATGAAGAGGCTTCTGGAAGCACGGCTATCGCAGCAGGGCTGCTCCGCGGAGTCCGGCAGGGAATCTTGGACGAGAGCTTTAAAGACTGCGCAAATAAGGCCATCGAAGCCCTATGTGACTGCGTAGATGAAGATTGAACTGTTCTTAAGGTATCTGCTGGAACTGCTATGGGCATGAACGCAGAACATTATAAAAATATCGGACTTCGCCCTATGGCTTATGGGCAGGCATTGACTCTAATCGCTTTTATTGAGGCTTTAAAAGGATAATTGATATTTTTACATGCTAAGGATATGAGGGTGGGCTATATTTATATGGAGTAGTGCCTGTAGGAATAGAGAGCATAGGCCAGGGAGAAGAAATCATAACATTAAAGAAAAATGCCGGAGATATTAACATAAAATCAATAAAAAATAGCACTGTAGCTCTCAGTGCTATTTTCTATATAAAAACAGTTATTGCGCCTTGCCCTCCTTCTCTGCCGCCACAACCGGATCCTTTGGAAACACCAGATTGAGAATAATCGCAAGCAAAGATGTGAGAATAACGCTGTTCTCCTCCAGCATTGCAGCGATTCCGGCAGGGAACTGGGCGCTGGCGCCTTTGCAGAACTGGGTGCCCAGGCCGAATGCCAGGGATACGCCTATAATCAGGCAGTTCCGGTTGGAGTATCCGGCCTTGGCAAGAAGCTTCATGCCTGAGGTGGCAATCATTGCAAATACAACCACGGTACCGCCGCCAATCACACAGTTGGGGATGGTGGACAGCACGGCTCCTACCTTGGGACAGAGACCGGCCAGGAAAAGGATTCCGCAGCCAACCAGAATTACAAAACGGGAGCACACTTTGGTCAGAGCCACGATACCGGAGTTCTGGCTGTAGGTGGCGGTGGGGAAGCTGTTAAGTACGGCTGATATAATGGAAGTGATTCCGTTTGCGGTGGCTCCTCCTCCGATTTCATCCGGGGTGGGCTCGCGGTCCAGTCCGCCCATGCATGATACGTTGAAATCGCCTATCATCTGTACGGCAACAATGAAGTAAAGCAGTACAAACATCAGAATATATCCTAAATCAAATTTTACGCCAAATGCAAAAGGCTTTGGAACAGCAAACCAGGCAGCCTCTCCAATGCCTGAGAAACTTACCAGTCCCAGAATGACCGATAAAATGTAGCCTGCCGTCATACCGATAAGGATGGCTGCAACCTTGGGAAGGCCTTTGCCGAACACATTGAATCCCAGTACGACCAGAACCACGAATACGCCCACTGCCCAGTTGATGGGGGCACCGAAATCAGGTGATGATGTACCGCCCGCAATATTGCCGATGGCAAGATTAAAGATGGAAACGCCCACAGTCATGACAATGGTCCCCGTTACCACAGGAGGGAAGAAGGATGACATTTTCTTAAGGAGTGTTCCGTAGCTGATGGCAATGACACCCGCCGCAATCTGGGCGCCGAAGATATAGGGAATTCCTTTGCTGCCGGCAATGGAAAGACAGGCCGGCAGGAATACGTATGTAAGTCCCATCATGCAGGGAAGACCGGAGCCAATCTGTATGCTTCCGATTCGTATGGGATAGAGCTGGATTGCGGTTGAGATGGCAGCTCCCAGCATGCAGCACTGGAGCAGCATGTTGGCGTCCTGAACAGACAGGTTGGCTACTGACGCGACTAAAATCATAGGAACGATGTTCCCTACAAACATGGCCAGTACATGCTGCAGGCCTAAAGGCACTGCCTCCTTCATACTGGGCCTGCCGTCAAGCTGGAATTTTGAAGTGCTGGTTGCTGTGTTCTTTTGTGACATTGTTGTTTTCCCTCCTGATTTTCTTTGATATTTAAAAACGCTTTCATGAAAGCTTCAACACTTTGTGAAAGGTTGCCAAACTCCTGGAGATTTAATGCTCTGATGTCTGCACAAATAAAAAAACGAGAGCCGCAGCTCTTTGTAAAAGGCTGCCAAACTCTCGTTCCAAGTCTGTGAATTATAAAATTGTAACAAAATCACCTGATAATATCAGCTGTTAAATATTTGTCTTATAACGGTATTTAGTCTATCATATATAATATATAAATCAATATTCTTTTGAAAGAATATCGTGTTTGACTGAATTAGTCAGAAAAAATTGTGAATATTGACGAAATATTAAAACAGATGCCCGCCAGAACCCGCCAGAACCTGCCGAAACCTGCCGAAACCTTTCCGGGACCCGCTTGCGTTTTTACCTTCCTCCTGCTAAGATATTAGTACTATGTAATTAGTGCAATGTAATGAAGTTTTATGCGATGGAGGTTGTCTGGGCAAATGGCAAGTATCAGGGATGTGGCAAAAAAAGCAGGTGTAGGGGTGGGGACTGTTTCCCGCGCGCTTAACGGAACTGGCTATGTGGCGGAGGATACAAAGGCAAAAATCCTTGCAGTGGCTGCGGAACTGGACTATCAGCCAAATGAGCTGGCCAGGAACCTGTTCCGGAACAGGACGGGAATCATAGGAATTGTGGTGCCTGATATGGAAAATCCATTTTTCAGCAAGCTGCTGAAGCACATGGAGATTCAGCTCTATAAGAACGGTTACAAGGCCATGATCTGCAATACCATTGAGATAAGCAACCGTGAGCAGGACTTTATTGACATGCTGCGCCAGAACGTAATGGACGGCATCATCACCGGTGCCCATTCCCTCCAGGAATACGCGTACCTGAACCTGAATAAGCCGGTGGTCGCCATGGACCGGTACCTGGGACCGGACATTCCCATAATACATTCGGATCACAAGGCAGGAGGCAGGATGGCGGCCCGGCTTCTATTGGATGCAGGCTGCAGGAATGTGCTGAACTTTGGCGGTTCCTTCCGCGTCCATACGCCCTCCAATGACAGGCACCAGGAATTTAATCGGGTTATGGAGGAAAATGGGGCATCTGTCAAAACCATTGAAATGGCCTGGAATATGATGGAATATGATTACTATTGCCGTATCATGGAACAGTACATGGATATTTACCGGGATATTGACGGGGTATTCACTACGGATATAGGAGCCCTTTACTGCCTTAACATAGCAAACCAAAGAGGGGTGAAGGTTCCGGAGGAACTCCATATTGTTGGCTATGACGCAGTTGATATGACCCGGCTGTTTACACCCAAGCTTACCAGCATAGCGCAGGATATACCGGGACTGGCAACAGCCTGTGTGGATACCATGATGGACCTGTTAGATGCTAAGAAGGTAAAGATGGAACAAATCCTGCCTGTTTCCATACAAAAAGGTGGAACAGTATAATGTGTTCCATGTGGAACGCGGAGAAGGGCTGAATGCAATAGATACAAAAATTGGAAATGATATGAAAATAGTGCACAATATACGAGACGAAAAGATGTATAATGTGCACTATTTTTGCGCTTTTTTACAAAAGCATATTGACATATCAATCTAATAGTACTATAGTGTGGATATGGAACGGGTTCCATATAGGAAAAATAGACACAGACAGGATAAAAGGAGGTGGTGTGGATGTTGGAATTTGACAACGGGGAATATGAGTCCGTCTGTATATTTGCTGAAAAAACAGATGACAGGGATGGCTGGATTTGTCTGGAAGGACCCGGAGGAAAGGAACAGCAGGTTCACATGAATGACGACTGGTACCGTCTGGTACAGCTGGCCCTTCCTGAGAAGGGGATATACCGCATCAGCCGTAAAGGGGTCTCTTTCACCCAGATGTATCTGAGCGGGGGACCGGATTTGATGGACAGGGGAATAAGATTCCTGGATCCGGACAGCGGTTATGAAATGGAACTGGGAAAATGGTATGATACTTCTGTAAGGGAACAGTATCATTTCAATCCCTTTATGAACTGGGTAAATGATCCGAATGGACTCTGCTGGTTTAAGGGATATTACCATCTGTTTTACCAGTCCAATCCCTTTGGGCAGGAATGGAATGATATGTACTGGGGCCATGCAGTGAGCCGGGATTTAATTCACTGGACCCATATGCCCTATGTTCTGGAACCGCAGCCGGATTTGTGGAGGGATAAAGAACACAAAGGAGGAGCCTTTTCGGGAAGCGCCCAGGTGGAGGGAGAACAGATGTATCTGTATCTGACCCGCCACCACGGTCCCCAGGAGGACGGTGAGGAAACCAGGGAATGGCAGACAGAGGCTGTTTGCTGGGACGGCATCCATGTGGAGAAGGAGCGCCCGTGCATTACTGAAAGACCGGAGGGAGCGTCCTTTGATTTCAGGGACCCCAAGGTACAACGGATAGAAGGCATGGACTATATGGTATTGGGATCCAGCCTGGACGGTGTGCCGTCTATCCTGCTGTATGTCCGTGAGAATGGAGCGTGGAGCTTTAAAGGTCCTCTCCTGCAGGAGCACGAACCGGGAATCAGGACCATTGAGTGTCCGGACTTTTTTGAACTGGATGGGAAATATGTGGCCGCAGGTGCATGGATGTGCCACCGCGATGAGGCCGGCCGGTATCAGATGACACGGTGCTATACCGGGACCTTTGATGGGGGCAGGTTTAAGACAGAACATCAGCAGTGGTATGATTTTGGAAGCAACTTCTATGCGGTGCAGAGCTTTGAACACGGCGGCAGAAGGATTGCCATAGGGTGGATATCTGATTTTTACGGTGAACACCGGGTTAAACCCACAGGCGCCTGCGGCAGTTTTTCCCTTCCAAGGGAACTGCACATGGAACAAGGAAGGCTGTTCACGGAGCCGGTAAAGGAATGTTACGGACTGCTGAAGGAGCGTATTTTCGCAGTGTCAGGACAGGATGTCCCGCCTGTGATTGTTCCGGGCAACTCATTTTTTGTGAAAATCAAGCTTGGAGACGACCGGGATTTCCTGGTGACCCTTGCCAGGGAAGGAGATGACGCCCTGTATCTGGAACGGAAAAATGGTGTGACTAGCCTGGTATCCACCAGGAAGGAAGTGAGTGAGGTCCGTTTTCCGTCTGATGTCAGCGCGGTCCGCTATGTGGAGATTTTTATGGACCGGAGGGTGGCAGAGGTTTACTTAAACCACGGCGAGGCCGCAGGCACCAAGCTGTTTTACCAGGAAAGCACCAGGGGGCATCTGGAGGCGGATTTTGCTGCCGGAAGTCTGAAGCGTTTGGAGGTATGGACCATGGAGTCCATCTGGAACCATAAATCATGAAGAGAGGGAGAAGGATTATGAAGAATAAGAGATTGGCATGTATGACACTGGCAGCTGTATTGGCGGCGTGTGCACTGAGCGGCTGCGGCGGCAGTTCCAAATCAGGGGGAGGAAAGACAGGCAGCGACGGGGCTAAACTGGTGACTATCTGGAGTCCCACGGATGAACCGGCTATTGAAGAGTGGTGGGTTGAGAAAATCAATGCCTTCAATGAAGAACACAAGGGAGAAATCGAGCTTAAGAGGGAAGCTATCGTGCGGGCGGATTCCTATGCTTACGAGGATAAAATCAATGCGGCCGTGACAAGCAATGATCTGCCTGACATTCTGTTTGTGGACGGTCCCAACATATCCAATTACGCGGCGGACGGAATCATCGTACCCATTGACTCCTATTTTACAGAGGAGGATTTAAGTGATTTCGTGGAATCCATTAAAGTGCAGGGAACCTATGACGGCAAGCTGTACGCCCTGGGAGCAACAGAGAGTTCCGTTGCATTGTACTACAATAAAGATATGACTGACGCGGCCGGCATCACCATGCCGGATAAGATGGAGGACGCCCTGACCTGGTCTGAGTTTGCTGACATTGCCGGGAAGCTGACCACCAGCGATGTGGCCGGAACCAACATCATCATGGATAAGGGCGAGGGACTTCCCTATGTGCTGGAGCAGTTCTGGATTTCCAACGGCACTGACTTTGTAAGTGAAGACGGTTCCAAGGCAGACGGCTATGTGAACAGTGAAAAAGGAATTGAAGCAGCCAATTTCCTCAACAGCCTGATTCAGAATGGTTATGCCAATATTGACCCCATGAAGCAGGAGTTCCACAATGGAAAATGCGCCACCATGCTGGGCGGTTCCTGGGAAGTGGCCACTCTGGAGCAGTCCTTCCCGGATCTGAACTGGGGCGTTACATACTTTCCGGTGGCTGACAATGGCGGCATCAACACATCTCCCACAGGGGACTGGGCTGCCTGCATCACCAGGAACGCGGACGCGGAAGCAGCAGGCGTTGTTATCTCCTATCTGATGAATAAGGAAAATGTGACCTCTTACGCCCAGGCCATAGCAAAACTTCCCACCAGGGCATCCAGCTATGACACGCTGACAGAGTACAATGAATATCCCCGCTCCCTCTTTAAGGAGCAGTCACTGAATACAGGCCATCCAAGACCAAGAACACCCGGCTATACCGTGCTGTCGCCCGGATTTTCAGAGGCTATGATGAATATGTTCACAGGCGCGGATGTAAAAGAGTCCTTAGACCAGCTGGCAGCTGATTTTGATTCCAACTACCAGAAGAACTACGCGGAGTAATGGTGAGGGGGACAATGGTCCCCCTTCCCTTTAACAGGGAAAGGAGGTATATCATGAAGTATGGTACAAAGAATAAGGTCCATGAAAGACGGGCGGCGTTCCTGTTCATCCTTCCGGCAGTGGTGCTGCTGGCAGCGTTCCTCATACTGCCTGCTGTTTCCACGGTCCGCTATGCATTTACTGATTACAATATCCTCAGGCCGGATAAGATTAAATTCTGCGGACTGGATAATTTCGTGGAGCTGTTTGGGGACAGGGACTTTAAGAAATCCCTGGTTAATACCATTTACTTTACGGTGGTGGTAGTTCCCTTCCAGTGCATTCTGGCCCTGCTTTTAGCCATGCTGATTTCATCCAGAAGAAAGGGAGTATCCATATTCCGGGCAGCCTATTTCAGTCCCAACATCACATCCATGGTGGTGGTTGCCATCCTCTGGAGCGTGCTGTACAATCCCAACCCCAGCACAGGCCTTCTGAACGCGTTTCTCACAAAGCTGGGTTTTGCCCCCTGCGGTTTCCTGACAGACCCCAAGACGTCCATGAATTCCATTATCTTTATGTCGGCCTGGCAGGCGGCAGGGTATCAGATGATGATTTTCCTGGCAGGACTTCAGGCCATACCGGGAGACCAGTATGAAGCGGCGTCCATTGACGGTGCGGGAGCCTTTCAGAAGTTTCTGTATGTGACCCTGCCGGGACTTAAGAATGTGATTAAATACGTTGTGATGATTACAATGATCCAGGCCATGAAGCTGTTCACGCAGCCCTATGTCATGACCCAGGGCGGTCCCCAGAACTCCACCAGGACCCTTGTGTATTATATCTATGAACAGGGCTTCCAGAGCAGAAATTTCGGGTACGCCTGCAGCGTGGCAACCGTATTCTTTGTCATAGTGGTCACCATGTCGCTGATGCTGAAGCGGGTCATCAAGGCAGATTAAGGAGGAGGGAGAATCATGGGATTAAAGGAAAAAGATATCCTGAAACGCGTTTTGTTCTATGGCGGAAATGCAATTGTCGCCCTGATTTTTGTATCGCCGCTTCTGTGGATGATTGCCGCGTCCCTGAAACCGGAGGCGCAGATATTCTCCGACATGAGCAATATCAGGACGTTCTGGCCCACAGCGGCCACTCTTGGGAACTATGTTGAGGTGTTTACCAGGGTAAATATGATGAAATTCATCCTCAACAGCCTGTTCTATGTGTTTGTAATTGTAATCCTGGACCTGGCGGTCAATTCCGTCTGCGGATATGCCCTGGCAAAATTCAATTTCCCCGGAAAGGAGCTGCTGCTGACAGTGGTCATCAGCCTTATGGTGCTTCCCATGGAGGCCATCATGCTGCCCCTTTACAAGGAGGTTGCCAGCCTTGGGTGGGTGAATACCTGGGCCGGGCTGATTGTTCCCTTTGTGGGGAAATGCTTCTCCATCTACATGTTCCGCCAGTTCTTCTTAGACATTCCCGATGATCTGCTGGAAGCGGCAGCCATAGACGGCTGCGGCCCCATCAAGACATTTTTTACCATTGTAATGCCCATCTCAGGCACGGTGTACGCCACCATCTTCATCCTGGACTTCGTGGCCCACTGGAATGATTTCATGTGGCCCATGCTGGTGGTTACAGGGGAGGATATGAGGACAATCCAGCTGGCCATCCAGACGTTTTTTGGATCAAAGCCAATACACTATGGCGCTATCATGGCATCCCTGACCATATCGGCAATCCCCATGCTGCTGATGTTCGTATTTCTTCAGAAATATTACGTGGAAGGTATTGCATCCACTGGCATAAAGGGATAGCAGAGAGCTGGCGCCGGAGAGGGGCTGCGGCATACATTATTTCCATTCTTTCCCTAATGGTTTTCCAAATATTATGTGCTATTATAGTTTTGTAACAGAAATGTAATAATTATGTAACACATAAGGAGGTAACCATGAGAAAGATATCCATGTACACATTGTCCGCAGCCGCAGCCATGCTTGTATCCGCAGCCATACCGGTGACATCACTGGCAGCCGTATCTACATATCAGATTCCTTTTGCTAATGGAAGCGCATACGTGATTGGAGTGGGAGGACAGAATTGTCTTCCTGGTAATATAGGCCAGAATGGGAACTGGGGCCAGAATGGCGGCTGGGGCCAGAATAACAACGGGAACCAGAATAACGGATGGGGAGCAGGACCTGTGCTGCCGGACAACAGTCTGCCGCAGGTTACACCGCCCGATTTCATCTTCCCCACACCGGAACTGCCGGGACCTGAGATGCCGGACAGCTCACTGCCGGACAACTCACTGCCTGACAGCCCGGACAGCTCACTGCCGGACAATTCACTGCCGGGTGAGCCGGATAACCCAGGTACGGCTCCCGAGGCTCCGGGGGATACGGTTCCCGGCTACCCGGATAACGGCGGCAGCCAGGACGCATTTGCGGACGCAGTGGTTGAACTGGTAAATGCAGAGAGGGCCAAGGCGGGTCTTAGTCCGCTGTCTGTTCACGAAGGCGTGGCAGAGGCAGCCAACAAGAGAGCGCAGGAAATCAAGGGCACATTTTCACACACCAGGCCTGATGGCAGCAATTTCAGTACAGTCCTGACACAGGCGGGAATCAGCTACCGGAGTGTGGGTGAGAATATTGCTTACGGACAGAACTCGCCTGAGGCAGTGATGCAGAGCTGGATGAACAGCTCAGGCCACAGGGCCAATATCCTGAATCGTGATTTTACTTCTATTGGGGTAGGGCATTATCAGGATGCCAGCGGAACCGATTATTGGACACAGCTGTTCATAAAGTAAGATAGAAGAAGATAGCCAGCCAGGCCGGAAGCAGATCCGGCCGGCTGGTGTTTTTTTACAGGCTGTGGAGCAGGACGTACAGACTGTTGCCATCTCAGGACGATGACTTACCGGAAGCCTCCATTACGGCCATATAGGCTTTTAAATGCAGCGTCGCGGATCCATGCCATGTATAAGGAACAGTCAGAAAAAAGAATTGTAATTTAATGTGTGTTACATTAAAAACAGGTTGAAGCTGTCAATAAATACAAAAAAATAATCAAACAAACAAAAAAACCATGCATGTATTGAGGGGATAAAATGTTTTTGTGTGAAAAAATATAAAATATGCATAAAAAAATAAAAATAAATTACACATTGACAAGCATAATGTTCAATGCTATATTATTAAATAAGGGAAGAGATAAACCGCTCCACCAAAGCAGTTTTTATTTTTTATACATTTGATAAACCGTTCTACTAAACCGTTCCACCTACACGTATTTTGCGAAAAGACCATGTTTTTTGAGCAGGAAGTGTGGTAATATTGGTTTATTATCATAATTCATGAGGTGAGAGTATGAAGAACGCGACAATATCTGATGTAGCAAAGCTTTCAGGGGTTTCCAAGTCCACTGTATCAAATTATCTGAATGGAAATTTCGAGAGAATGTCTGACGAGACGAAAAAGAAGATAAAAAATGCAATTGATGAATTGGGGTATACACCAAGTTTGAGCGCCCGCAGGCTGTCGTCTAAAAATCACAGCAAGACAGTTTGTTTAGCCATTCCCAGAAATATTTCACATTTAAACGATACCATGTATTACCCGGTCATATTCTCGGCTCTTGGCGAGGAAGCAAAGAAATTTGATTATAATACTCTGATTTATTCCATGGATTCAGATGATATCAATAAAGACACAGAGTATTTAAAGAGCCTGTCGTCGTCTCTGGTAGACGGCATCCTATTGTATGACCTGGAAGAAGACAGTCTGGCCTTCAGGGAGTTTGAGAGGGCAGGAATCCCTTATGTGTGCGTGGGTAAGATACTCAGCCTGGAGAATTATAATTATGTGGCGTCTGACCACGGCAAAGCGATGAGGGATGTACTGGAGTATTTTTATAACCTGGAGCACAAAAAAGTGGCCATTGTCACGGAGGGAAAGTCCAACAGCGTGGTGCAGACTGTGAGAAGTACGGCTTTTAATGAGTTTATGTCTGAAAGGAAAGAAGAGAAATTGGACTATTCTTATATCAGAATCAATCAGAATGAATCATCATCCGATATCAAGCTGCTGTTCAATGAACTGCTTAATCCTGCAAACCGTCCAACAGCAGTTGGTATTATCAGCTGCTTTATGAACCAATTTATGGATGTGGTAAAGGGATATGGAATCAGGATACCGGAAGACCTGTCTGTGATGATTCTTGAGTATTATAAGAATTCCAATGTAGATGAGGAGTATCAGGATTTTACCTGTGTGGAATCCAAGGCTGAGAAGGTGACGAGAATCGCTATGAAGAAGCTTGTAAAGCTGATTGACAGCGGAAAGCCTTTTGAGTCGGAACTGGTTGGTTTGAAGGTGTGTGTGAAAAACTCAACTTCAAAACCTAAAAAGCGAGGAGGCAGGAAGTTATGAAGAAAAGATATACAAAAATAGTATCTCTTGTACTGGGATTTGGATTAGCAGCATCTATGGTTGCGGGATGTTCTGTGAAATCATCGGAAAACGTGGTTACAACAGCAGCTCCCACCGCCGCCAAGGCTGAGACAACCGCGTCGGCTGAATCCGGCGAAAGCGCAGCGGAACAGAAGAAAATGGTATTCTGGGATAAGTCAGAGTATGTTGAGGGCTATAACACTATGATGAAGGCAAAGGTAGACGAATTTGCCAGCGAGAATCATGTGGATGTGGATTATGTGGTCATACCTGCTGCTGATATGAAGCAGAAGCTGATGGCTGCCATTGAAGCAGGCAATGCCCCTGACCTGATTGTGGGTGATGATACGCTGGTGGGGCAGTTTGTTTCCATGCAGCAGATAGCAGAGTGCTCAGATATATTTGAGGCCGTGGATTTTACGGAGAACTCAAAAATACTGGGAACCTTCAACGGTAAGCCCTATCTTGTGCCACTGGCATTTACGGCGCCCGGCATGTACTTAAGGACGGACCAGTGGGAGAAAACCGGGATGGATATTCCCACAACCTGGGAAGAACTGAAGGAAGGCGCCAAGCTGATGAATGACCCGGCTAACGGCTTTTACGGCCTTGGATTTGCCATGGGCGCATCCGGCGGAGGAGATGCCGAGGGATTTTGCAGAACCATTATACTGGACTGGGGAGGAATTCCGGTAGACGAGAACGGAAAGGTAACGGTTAATTCTCCCGAAACACTGGAAGCACTTAAATTTATTGCAAGCTTATATGAAGAGGGACTGATTCCGCCTGATGCGATTACGGGAGACGACAGCTGGAATAACAACGCATACCTGGCCGGTACTGTGGGTGTCATCACAAATTCAGGTTCCGTGGTATCCAGCATGAAAGAGGAAAAACCAGATCTTCTTGCGAATACACAGATCATCGCATATCCCGCAGGGCCAACCGGAGAGGCATTCACCCTGGGCGGCGCCAATGTATTCGGAATATTTGAGACAGGTAAAAATACAGAGACCGCAAAAGAGTTTGTTAAATACTATTTTGAGGACCTGGATAATTATAACGCCATGATCGAAGCCATGGGTGCCATGTGGCAGCCGGTGGTGAACGGAGTGGATGACACGGATTTCTGGAAGGACCCGGTCAATGCAGGATGGCTTGCCAACTCTAAGAATACATATAAGACCTATTATCCGGCGCCGTCAGATGAAAGGGCTACGGTATCCTTTACAAACCAGCTTTGCGTTAAGGCCGTACAGGAAATAGTTGTTAACAAGGCTGATCCGCAGGAAGCCCTGGACCATCTGGAGGCAGAATTTAATAAGATTTATAACTAACAATGGAATTGGCATGACAGGGGGATAAGATGGCAGGAAAAAAATCAGAGAAAAGGAAGTATTCGCATTCCCAGCAGCTGTTAGATAAGCGTCTCGGGCTTCTGTTGATGGTGCCAATTGCTGCCGTGATATTTGGTATTACCGGAATCCCGTTTATAAGGGCATTGTACTTAAGCTTTACGAACAAAGTGGTAGGGGTACCGGAACAGTTTATTGGGTTTGACAACTATCTGGCTCTATTTGGGGATAAGATTTACTGGAAGTCCCTGTACAATACGATTATCTATACAGTGGGATGTATCACGGCGAAACTGGCGCTGGGACTTCTTCTGGCAGTTATCCTGAACCAGAAGTTCAGGGGAAAGGCATTTTTCAGGACTGCGCTTCTTATTCCCTGGGCATTGCCCGGAATGGTGGCGGCCACTACCTGGAGATGGATGTATGACAGCACGTACGGCATTATCAACAGCCTGCTGCTGAAAGCCGGACTTATAAGCCTTCCTATCCCATGGCTGAGCAACCCTGATATCACGCTGTTAAGCACCATGATTGTGAATGTGTGGAGAGGTGTGCCTTTCTTCATGTTCAGTCTTCTGGGAGCGCTGCAGACTCTGGACGGACAGATTTTTGAGGCGGCCTATGTGGACGGCGCAGGTATGTTTAAGCGTTTCTGGTATATAACGCTTCCGGGAATCTCAAGCGTTTTGGGCATTTCCACACTTTTGTCAACCATATGGACCTTTAATGATTTTGAGAATGTATTTTTAATCACTGGAGGTGGACCGATTTACTCCTCCAGTGTAATCTCCACTTACACCTATGACCTGGCATTTATACAGAATTCATTTGGCAGGGCTCTCTCGGTGGCAGTGTCGGTGATACCGCTAATGCTCATACTGATTCTGGTATCCCAGAAGGTAATTAATGGGGACAGAAATGAATAGGGAAGGAGATGGACTGGATGGTAATGAAGAAACGCAGCCGGATCATGCGGACCACAGCTACCTACGGGATTTTAATGATTGCGCTTTTATGGACAATCTTTCCCATTTACTGGATGATAAAATCATCCCTTACTGTAAATGAAGAAATGTATGTGGCCAGACCGCCGTTATTTTCAAATGTAATAACCTTTGATCATTATATTGATTTGATTTATAACACCTCTTTTATGCACAATGTCTGGAACAGCTTTGTGATAGCAGCCATTACAACAATCATATGCCTGGCAATCGGTATACTTGGATCGTATGCAATGACACGGCTTAAGTATCCGGGAAGATCTTTTTTCAGGAACAGTATTATAATTTCATACCTTATGCCTACGGCGGTGCTGTTCGTACCCATGTATGTGTTTGTGAGCAGCCTCGGGTTCTATGATAATAAATATGCGCTTTTAATCATATACCCTACATTTGTAGTGCCCTATTGCTGCTATATGCTTATCAGCTATTTTAAGGCGATTCCATATGCGCTGGAGGAGGCGGCGCTTATAGACGGCTGCAACCGTCTGCAGACGCTGTGGTATATCATTATGCCGATTGCCCTTCCCGGAATTGCAGTGGTGGCCACCTTTGCATTTACCATGGCGTGGAATGAATATCTGTATGCCATGATTATGACAACCAGCAATGTGCAGAAAACGGCTACGGTAGCCATATCGGGCTTCAAGTATGCTGATTCCGCCATATGGGGGAGAATCATGAGCGCTTCAGTGGTCTGCTCACTGCCGGTAACGCTGCTTTATATTGTTGCGCAGAGCATGCTCATATCCGGCAAATATGAAGGAAGTGTTAAGTAAAACGCGAGAATAAAAGAGAGGAAACAGGAATGGAAGATAGAGACGATATGCTTATGGATCATGTGAATACCAATTCCAGACCAGGTGACTTAAAGATTACGGACATAAGGGTAGCTGATATTGTAGGGGCTCCCATGCATTGTACCCTGGTAAAGGTTTATACAAACCAGGGACTGGTGGGCTATGGAGAAGTGAGGGACGGCGGGTCCCGCAATTATGTGCTGGCACTTAAAAGCCGTCTTATAGGCGAGAATCCCTGCAATATTGATAAGCTGTTCCGCAGGATTAAACAGTTCGGAGGCCCTGCCAGACAGGGCGGCGGAGTATGCGGCATAGAGCTTGCCCTCTGGGACCTGGCGGGAAAAGCATATGGGGTACCGGTGTATCAGATGCTGGGAGGTAAATTCAGGGACCGCATCAGAATGTACTGCGATACGGATATCGAGGGAAAACATACCGGCAAGGAAATGGGGGAAGCCCTTAAAAAGAGGATGGAGAAGGGATTTACTTTCCTGAAAATGGATTTGGGAATCGATCTTCTGTATGACATTCCGGGGGCGTTGTGCGCGCCGTTAGGCATGGTCGGGGATTTAAACCAGTCGTCCAGAACATATGAGGCCATCAGCCGCAGACTGACTCCGGAAAAGAGGAGCTTAAGGAACCGGATGTATGACATGCAGAATATTCCCCATCCGTTTACAGGGGTCCAGGTAACGGAATATGGTTATGATATTCTGGAGCAGTATGTAAAGGATGTTAGAAGTGTGATTGGGTATGAGATTCCTCTGGCTATTGACCATTTCGGGCATATAGGCGTGGAATCCTGCATCAGGCTGGCCAGAAGGATTGAGAAGTACAATATCGCATGGATGGAGGACCTGATACCCTGGCAGCTGACAGACCAGTACGTAAGGCTGAGAAATTCCACCACAGTGCCCATTTGTACAGGTGAGGACATATATCTGAAAGAGAATTTCCGTCCTCTTATGGAACGGGGAGGCGTATCAGTCATCCATCCGGATATTCTGACCAGCGGTGGCATACTGGAGAACAAGAAAATCGGGGACATGGCACAGGAATACGGAGTGGCCATGGCAGTACATATGGCGGAAAGCCCCATTGCCTGTATGGCAGCGGTCCACAGTATTGCAGCCACTGAAAACTTCCTGGCTTTGGAGTTCCATTCCGTGGACGTTCCATGGTGGTCCGACCTGGTAACAGGATTGCCAAATCCAATCGTAGACAACGGATATATAACAGTGCCTGACGCGCCGGGGCTTGGGATTGAAAACCTGGAGGATGAAGTGATACGTGAACATCTCCATCCGGATTACCCGGATATGTGGGCAGATACATCCGATTGGGACAATGATTATTCACATGACCGCACCTGGTCATAATGGGAGAGGGGAAAATATGATTTATTATACAAGAGATCAGATTATAGAGTTGACCAGCCGGTGGAAGGGAGAGCGCTTTGAAGACGGAAGGCCCAGGGTACCGGACTATCTTCTGGATAAATTGCGGACCATGACAATTGAGGAGATATGGCTGCCTTTATTTCTTAAGGACTACAAGTTTCAGTTTGAGGGTGAGATGAAGAAGCTGCACGAAGGACTGAAACTGGTAGGAAGGGCTGTAACGGCTGTCTTTATGCCCACAAGACCTGATTTAATGGAAGCTGTCAGGATGGAAGGGGATGCCAGAGGGTATCAGGGTACATGCAACCAGTGGGTGGTTGACCACCTGCAGGAAGGGGATGTGGTGGTTGCCGACATGTTTGACAAGGTTTGGAACGGCACATTTGTAGGCGGGAATCTGACCACAGCCATCAATGTCAGGACCAGGACAGGGGGCGCTGTAATATGGGGAGGCGTGCGCGATATCGAGCAGATGCAGAAGATTGACACCCAGGTTTATTACAGGGGAACAGACCCCACCCCCATCAGGGAATGCCTGATGACATCCTATAACGGACCTGCAAAGATTGGCAAGGCAGTGTGTATGCCCGGCGATATTGTCATGGGCACCACCAGCGGTATCCTGTTTATCCCCGCATATCTTGTGGAGGAGCTGGTCAACAGCGCTGAAAAATCACATGCCAAGGATATATTTGGTTTTGCCATGCTGGAACAGGGAACATACAGTGCGGCTGAAATTGACAGCACGGTCTGGCCTGAGGAAATGGTAGACAAAATGATCGATTTTATTGAACATGATTCCTCCTGTGAGAAGTACAGGGGACTGGACTGGTCCTTGGAAATAAATGCGGCCAGAGGAGATCAGGAAGCGGTGGATGAATTGATGAAGGGGTATCTTGTGTAATGGATATTCTGCGTGACAGATACCTTATGTAATGGTGATACGGTATCATGCAGACCTGCCAATAAGCGGGCAGAGGGTCAGCCAATTGCAAAACCCTGCCCCATCAGAAATGGCGGTCTGATGGAACAGGGATTGCAAAGGCCGTATTACATATCACTATTTGTATGAATAGAGGGGCATTCGGGAGGGATACCGTTGGTATTCCTCCCGGATGCCTCAAAATCATTTATCTTACGCAGGAATCCAAAGCCAGTGTTTCCACCGCGTCATACCCGGCGTTGAATGCCTTTTCATTGGCTTCATTAAAACGGGATTTTCCCTTTTTCTCAAACATATGGATCATGGCTGCGATGGCTGCCTCCTTGGTAAAGTCGCCCATGAGCTTTACGATGGCGCCTGTCATGACAATATTGGCGCCTTTGGGATTGTTTAATTCAGTGGAAATCCTGGTGGCCGGCACACGCACATAGGTCACGTCCTTCCGGGCATCCTCCGGTATCTCCACCAGGTCGCCGATTACCACCACCCCGCCGGGCGCTACCAGGGGGAGGAATTTGTGAAAGGATGGGCTGTTCATGGCCAGAAGCAGGTCGGGCTGTTCCTGGGATGGATTATAAATGGTATTCTCACAGTATTTCACCGTGCAGTTGGCAGTGCCGCCGCGCATGGCGGAGCCGTAGGAGGGGACCCAGGTCACATTGATACCCTCTGTGGCGGCAATATCAGAGATGATTAGCCCGGCTGTCAATACACCCTGTCCGCCGGAACCTGCAAATACGATTTCCTTCATGATTAACGCACCTCTCTTTTCTTGAATTCACCTAATGGATAGTAGGGGACCAGTTCGCTTTCAATGCGCTCCATGGCCTTTACCGGGGTAAGTCCCCAGTTTACCGGACAGGGGGAGAGCACTTCGATGACAGAGTATCCCTCATGGTTCATCTGCGCCTGGAGGCCGTTTTTGATATAACCCTTCAGCTGGTTGATCTTGGAAGGACTGGTCACTGTGCCTCTGGCCGCGTAGGCAGCGCCGGGGAATTCCCTGGCCACCATCTCAGGAAAACGCAGGGGATAACCGGTAACGCTGCAGTCACGTCCGTGCACGCTGGTGGAGGTCTTCTGGCCTTCCATGGTGGTAAGGCTCATCTGACCGCCGGTCATGCCGAAGTTGGTGTTGTTCACAACGATAACAGTTATGTTTTCATTGCGGTATGCCGCGTTGAAGGTTTCCGCGATTCCTATGTTGTAGGCGTCGCCGTCGCCCTGGTAGGATACGATGAGGACATCCGGATTGACCCGCTTCATGCCGGTGGCCACTGCGCCTGCCCGTCCATGGGAACAGTGGAGGCGGTCGCATTCCAGGCCTGCACCCAGATTGGAGGAACATCCCACTCCAATGGGGAAGATGATGTTATCACTCTGCTCCAGTTCATCCAGACACTCCATGATGAGGCGGCTTATGATTCCGTGGCCGCATCCCGGACAGAAGTCCATTGGCTTATCCACCAGAACAGGGACTTTTCTTTCTTTATTGGAAGCTGACATTTTAATATACCTCCTTTTTGCTGCCTGATTTTACTTCAAAATAGTCTTTTTTGATATTGCGGATGGTTGGCGTGCCAAACACATAGGTAAGGGCGTAGGCCGGCACATTGCGCTCCTTTAACGCCTTTTTTGTGTAGAGGGCAGCGTCATCCACCAGCTGGCCCGTAGCATTGGCCTCCACGGTGATGATTCCCTTTACGTTGGGATTGATTTTGTAAAATGCTTTTTCCGGGAACGGCCAGACCGTGATGGGGCGGATGATTCCCACTTTTTCTCCCTGGGCCCTCAGCTCGCGGACAGCGCCAAGGGTGCTGCGGCCCGGAACCCCGTATGACACGAATACATAGTCCGCATCCTCCAGTCCCTCATCTTCCCACCGCTGCTCATTTTCCCTGATAGTGTTATATTTGTCTACCAGTTCCACGGCTTCCTTCATGGAGTCCCGCTCAAAGATACCGATTTTTTTGTATGTATAATGGCCGTTTAACGCCCATGGGGTGCGCTCTGCCTCCACGAAATCGGGAAGGGTTACCGGCTCCATCATCTGGCCCAGGGTGGCTTCGCCCATCATGACGGATACCACGCGGTACTTTTCAGCCAGCTCATAAGCCGGGCGCATCAGGTCCACGAATTCCTGGACCGAAGCAGGGGCAAATACCAGACAGCGGTAATCGCCGTGGCCGCCGCCTCTTGTCTCACGGTTGTAATCACACTGGGCGGACAGCAGGGTGCCCAGCCCGTTGCCGTATCTTACCTGGGTTATGACCACCGCGGACAGGCCCTCGTCGGACAGGGTGGATACGCCTTCCTGTTTCAGGGATATGCCTGGGCCGGAGGAAGCGGTCAGGGCCCTGACTCCGGACGCGGCTGCGCCGATTACCATGTTGATGCCTGCCAGCTCGCTTTCCGCCTGTACGAAACTGCCGCCTACTTCCGGGAGACGCCAGGATAAATATTCCATAATCTCGCTGGACGGTGTAATGGGATAACCTGCATAGAATTTAACTCCAGCCCTGACGGCTGCCTCTGCAATGGCTTCATTGCCTTTCATCATCTCTGCCATGAATCATTTAACCTCCCCTTCTGTATTTCCTGATACGTGGAATACGCCGTCCGGACATGTGATGTAGCACATTCCGCAGGCAATACACGCCTCGTCGTCCACCTGGACCGGATAGTAACCGTTGGCATTCAGGACATCACATTTGCTGATAGCCTTTCTCGGACAGTGGTGGATGCATAATCCACATTCCTTGCATCGGTCTTTATTTACCGTGACCTTCATAATTAATCCTCCTGTTAATATTTTGTGTTCTGCTGTATAGAACGTTGTTCCGTTAAATGGAATTATACATCTGCTGCATTTTAATTGTCAAGTAGGAGACTATTTGCTATTTAGACAAAAATAAAAGACCAAATATATGAATAGTGCACAAACAGCGTTTATCCTTGACATCGTTAAAAAAATGGTTTTTAATTATTATCAGATGGTTTGGATACATACAGGATACGGAATGTAACTGGAATATAGGAGGAAACAAAGGATGGCTGATACGATCCAGGCATTGGACCGGGCATTGGAACTGTTAATTTATTTAAATAAGCAGGGCAGGGAAGTGGGTATAACCCAGATTGCTTCTGATATGGGGGTTTACAAGAGTACGGTGTTCCGCACCTTATCCACTCTGGAAGCCAGAGGATTTGTGAGCAGGAACCCGGAGACAGAGAAGTACTGGCTGGGAAGCCAGCTGTTTGTGCTGGGAAAGAGCGTGGAGAATAAAATGGGAATCCAGGAGGTTATACGGCCTTATGCCCGCAGGCTGCACCAGAAATACCATGAGGTGGTGAACGTGTCCATATTAGAGCATAATCCCGGCGATGTATACCACAGTGTCATTATACTGAAGGAGATGAGCGACCAGCAGCTTTTGACCGTGAACCCGCCGGTGGGCTCCCTCAGTGAGTGCCATTGCTCTGCGGTTGGAAAATGCCTTCTGGCCTTTGGCGATAATATAGACTGGGCACCCTATGAGGAACGGGAGCTGACCCGATATACGGTAAACACCATTCTTTCCTATGAGGATTTGAAGGAGGAAATCGACAAGGTGCGGCGCAGGGGTTACGCCATGGACCATGAGGAGCAGGAGATGGGCCTTACCTGCATAGGAGCCCCTATCCTTGACCGCAATAAAAAGGCTGTTGCGGCCATCAGTCTTTCCGGCCCCACCAGCCGTATGAACTCCTCGGATTTAGAGGACAGGATTGAGGCTGTCTGCAATACCGCCAGGGATATATCTGGGAATTTTTAGGGATATTTACGTCTGCCTGCCAGGCGCGGCAGAGGGGAAAAGATAAATTGCACAAAAAATATTTGACAACACATGAAAGCTATGCTATTATGCTGTCTATAACCATTGCTGTATGTGATTTGATACAGGAAGGGGAAAGGAACGGATTGAGTTTCCTTTCTTTTTTACCTCTTTTACAGAACGGTGTTCCGTACAATAGAACAACATTTAAACCACCAGACGGAAAGAGGGGTAATTTTCAATGAAACTATTAATCATCAATCCTGGAGGGACATCCACAAAAATCGCTGTATTTGAGGATGAGGAACAGGTGCTCAAAAAGAACATTATTCACACCCAGGAGGAGTTAAGCGGGTTCAGCCATGTATTTGACCAGTTCGGTTACAGGAAGGGGCTGATCCTTAAAACGCTTGAGGAAGAAGGCGTGGATATACATGAGCTGTCCGGAGTGGCTGGGCGGGGAGGGCTTATGAATCCCATACCGGGCGGTACCTACCGGGTGAATGAGAGGATGCTGGAGGATTTGGAACATGCGGTCCACGGAGAGCATCCTTCTAACCTGGGAGCGGCCCTGGCCAGAAGCATCGGAGACCAGATTGGGGTGCCGTCTTTTGTGGTGGACCCTGTTTCGGTGGATGAGCTGATGCCGAAGGCCAGGATATCAGGCATTTCCGATCTGGAGCGACCCAGCTGGTTTCATGCGCTGAACCATAAAGCTGTGGCCAGATGGGCAGCGGAGCGTATCGGAAAGAAGTATGAGGAGAGCAGTCTGATCATAGCCCATCTGGGTTCCGGAAACTCCGTGGTGGCCCACAAAAACGGCCAGATGATAGACGGAAGCGGAGGCAGGACCAACGGTCCCTTTTCTCCGGAGCGGAGCGGCGGACTACCTACCTACCCCCTGGTGGAGCTGTGCTATTCCGGAAAATACACCCGTGAAGAGATGGTGGCCAAAATCAGCAGCACCGGCGGAATGTATGACTACCTGGGCACAAAAGATGCCGGTGAGGTGGAACGCCGGATGGGACTTGGGGACGAGACGGCAAAGCTGGTCTATGAAGCGTTTGTGTACATGGTGGCAAAGGAGATATGTTCGTATGCGGCTGTCTTTGAAGGAAAGGTGGACTGCATCGTACTGACAGGAGGCATAGCCCATTCCCGGTATGTGACAGATGAAATCAGGCGTATGGCGGGATTCCTTGCGCCGGTGGAAGTGGTGGCAGGGGAATTCGAGATGACAGCCCTGGCCCTTGGGGCGCTGAGGGTGCTTAAGGGGGAAGAAGAACCCAGGGAATATGAGTGATTTGGCCATATGAGAGGAAGAGGGTGGATTCATTGAGCGAGGACCACAAAGAAAAGAGACAGCCGGGGGCCGTCATGTCCTTCCTGGTGTTTGGGGCAGCGATTGCGGTTTTACTGCTGGGGGTTGTGCTGCTTGATTATGACATACATATTGTGCTGCTTTGCGCCCTGGCCGTGGTGTGCATTGCTTCGGTGCCTTTGGGCTACAGCTTCATGGACCTGGTGGACTGTATGAAGAAATCCCTGGGCCAGGCCCTGGCAGCCATGATCATATTTATTTTTATCGGTATCATAATCAGTTCCCTGATATTTTCAGGAACCGTGCCGGCCCTTATTTACTACGGACTGCAATATATTATCCCTGATTATTTCCTTCCCATAGGCCTGCTTTTGTGCAGTCTTACGTCCATATCCATCGGCACGTCCTGGGGAACCGTGGGCACCATGGGACTGGCTATGATGGGAATTGGGGCAGGTATGGGGATACCTGCGCCTCTCACCGCGGGCATGGTTATATCAGGGGCATTTTTCGGGGATAAGATGTCTTCCATATCAGACAGCACCAACCTGGCCCCCGCAGCAGCGGGAACCACGCTGTATGCCCATATTGGGGCTATGTGGAAGACTACCTTTCCTTCCTATATCATTACTCTGGCAGTATTTACAGTATTGGGATTATCCTATCACGGAGGGAATTTCAGCATGGATACTGTAAACCTGTTTCTGGATACCATCGGCGGCCGGTTTCACATAAGCCCCCTGGTGCTGATGCCTATGGCGGTGCTTCTGATTCTGAACCTGATGAAATATCCCGCAGTTCCCAGTATGGCCATCGGCACGGTCCTGGCTGTATTGGTGGCAGTGTTTTATCAGGGCTGTCCCATGAGGGAGGTGGTGGCCGGACTCAATTACGGTTATGCGGAATCCACCGGTGTGGAGCTGGTGGATAAGCTGCTGCTGAGGGGCGGAATACAGAGTATGATGTATACATTTTCCCTGTCCTGTATCGCCATATCATTCGGGGGTGTTATGGAGCATGTGGGGTATCTTCCCCAAATCGTGAAGGTTATTATTAAACGGGTCAGGAGCGACAGGATGATGGTGCCGGTGGTCATAGCCAGCACAACCTTCGGCACCCTTACCATGGGGGAGGTATTCCTCTCCATCGTGGTAAACGGCAGTTTATATAAGGAAGCATTCAGGGAAAGGGGACTGCGCCCGGAAATGCTCTCGCGGCTGCTGGAAGAAGGCGGCACATTGACCCAGGTATTTATTCCCTGGTCCACCAGCGGCGTATTTATCCTCTCCACCCTTGGGGTGGGCGTGTCCCAGTACTGGAAATATGCAGTATTGAATTATGTAAACCCTGTTTTATCCATTGTCCTGGCCATGTTCGGCATCTATGTGCTGAAGGTTGGCGCGGAAGAGAAAAAGAGCCTGTGCCATAGATTGATTCACAGCCATAAATTAAGCTGATGATTAGGGCTGGCCAATTAAGATAATATATATTGAGGAGAAATAAACCATGATAAAGAATTTTGCAGAATTACAGGAGCGGGTCAGGTCATCAGAGCCTTTGGTGGTAAGCGTGGCCCAGGCGGCTGACCAGGAAGTGCTTTTATCGGTAAAAGCAGCAGCGGACCAGGGATTTATAAAACCCGTGCTGACAGGAGACCGGGAAAGGATAGAGGAACTCTGCGGCCGCATAGGGCTTAAGCCTCTGGAAATCCTTCAGGCCGGCACGGAGGAGGAGGCAGTGGAGCGGGCGGTCAGGGCCGTGCACGACGGCAGCGCCCAGGTACTGATGAAGGGGCTTGTCAATACCAGCGTCTATATGAGGGGAATCCTCAACAGGGAATGGGGGCTTCGCACCGGACGGCTGCTGTCCATGATGGCTGTCTACGAGGCGCCGGGCTATCACAAGCTGCTGTTCTGTTCCGACAGCGGCATCAATGTGGCCCCGAACCTGGAGCAGAAGAAGGATATACTTAAGAACCTTCTGTACGCGGTCCGAAATATGGGAATACAGAATCCCAAGGTGGCGGTGCTCACGGCCAACGAGATGGTGGACCCCAAGGTGGTTTCCACCACGGATGCGGCCGGTCTGGTAGAGGCGGTTAAAAACGAAGAGGGATTTCTTCCATGCATCATAGAAGGTCCCATTGCATTTGACGTTGCATTTGACCCAAAGGCAGCGGCCCACAAGAAAATCAACAGCAGGATTACAGGGGATGTGGATCTGGTCATATTCCCCAACATAGAGGCGGGCAATATCATGGGCAAGTCATGGATACATCTCTGCCGCAGCCCATGGGGCGGTATCGTGCTGGGAGCTTCCAACCCCGTTATCCTGGGGTCGCGTTCCGACACAGCAGAAATCAAACTGAATTCCATTGCATTGGCCTGCCTGGCAGCCCAATCAGGTAAATAAACAGGAGGGGTTATTATGTCTAATTCAAAGGTCTCAATCACCGGTAAACAGCTTTTAATCGTATTTTTTATGGGCCTGGCATTTGCGGTTGTGTATGCCACACCCTTTGTACAGTATGTATTTTATGATGATCTTGCAGGCGCTCTTCACGCCACCAATACGCAGCTGGGCTTCCTGATTGCCATTTTCGGAATCGGAAATCTGCTGGCGCCCTTTGGAGGTGCGTTAAGCGATAAATTTAACACAAAGAAGGTCTATCTTCTGGGAATGTTCATCACCTGCGCCCTGAATTTTCTCCTGGCCATGAATATGAGCTACACCTTTGCCATCTTTATCTGGGCGGGCCTGGCTGTTGCGGGATTAATTCTCTATTTTCCGGCACATACAAAGCTGGTGCGCCTGGTGGGGGATGAGGAAAGCCAGGGTACCATATTCGGATTTACGGAGTCAGCCTGCGGCCTGGCAAGCGTTATTATCAATTTTATTGCCCTGGGACTCTATGCCAAGGTGGCGGTGGGAGCCATGGGAGGCGTGGCAGGATTAAAGGCGGTCATCATAAGCTACGGGGCAGCCGGGCTTATTGCAACCATTGCCCTGGTGTTCCTGCTGCCTGACCCTGAAAAGGCAGGGAAAGGCCAGGACGGAGGGGACAGCGGCCAGGAGACCAAGCTGTCCATGAAGGAATGGGCGGGAGTGTTTAAGGATCCCCGCACATGGTTTGCGGGCATAGCGGTATTTGCCACATATTCCACATACCAGACACTATCATACTTTACCCCGTATTTCACAAATGTGCTGGGGGCAACTGTGGTGGGATCCGGGGCCATCGCCATCATCAGGACGTATGGAATCCGTATTGTGGGAGCACCTCTGGGCGGATATATGGGGGACCGCATTCATTCCGTGTCATCGGTCATAGCCACTGTTCTGGCCTGCGGCGCCGTCATCACCCTGATCTTCATGTTCATGCCCGCAGGGGTGCCGTCAGTCCTTCTGACTGTTATGACATTGATGATTGGTTTTATGGTACATATTGCAAGAGGCGCCATGTTTGCGGTGCCGTCTGAGGTGAAAATACCCAGGCGCTATGCGGCGTCCACTGCCGGCGTTGTCTGCGCCATCGGATTCTGCCCGGATCTGTTCCAGGCAGCCATGTACGGCCATTGGCTGGACACCTGCGGCAACGCCGGATATACAAGGATTTTTATTTACATCATCGCGATTATGGTGGTCGGAGTCATCAATGGCGTGGCTACTGTTGTATATAAGAAGAAATATGTGGCTACGGGCCTGGTTCCGGTGGAAGGCGGAACTGAGGCTGCTCAGGCGCAGTGAGGGAATTGTTAGAAAGAAAAAAAGGGTGAGCTGCCGCGGGATTGTGGGCGGCTCATTTTTATGTGGGGGATGGGAAGCGGGGGAAGTTGCGTAATATGTTTGAATCAATGTATTGACATTGCTGCCATGCCCTGGGAGCCTGCGTGGGACTGATATTTGGCTCCAATCCCATTCAGCTGACAATCATGGCTCAGGGAGCTACCATTATCGGAGCGCCTCTGGTAACCGTGATGTTGATGCTTTTGAGCAGTAAAGAGAGTGTATTGGGAAAACATAAAAATAGTAAGGTGACCACAGTAATTGGATGGGTAGCGGTTTTATGGGTGGTATTCCTGTCCGTCAACCAGATATTATTGTGGAATGGAATCGCTTTGTAGCAGTCCCGCATGACTTTTCTCATTGAATACCAACCGGAACCGCACTATAATTAAATAGATTCATGACAGGTCAACGGTAATTTTTTTCTGCTGTGAGTAATAATAAAAATACAGGAGAAACTTGTTTAGAGTGCTTTACACCTGTACTGGGCGAACGAGTCAAATGAATCATCCGGAGAATACAAAATGCGAGAGGAGCGAAACAATGAGCAAAGCGTACGATGAGTTACAGACATATATGGATAAGGCCATGGCCATCAAGACAGCAATGACGCTGTTTGAGTGGGATAATGAGACACTGGCCCCCAGGGAAGCGGGAGAGCTTACCTCCAAGGTGATCGGGGTTCTGTCAGGGGAATATTTTCAGGCAGTGACCTGCGATGAGATGAAAAAACTGCTGGAGAAATGCCGGGGTGACAAAAGCCTGACCACGGCAGAGGCTGCCAATGTAAGGGAGCTGCTGGAAGAGAGGGAACAGATCTGCCCCATTCCCCAGGATGAATACCAGGAATTCGCCCGTCTCACAGCCAGGGCTACCAGCGTTTGGGCCAGGGCCAAAAAGGACCAGGATTTTGAAGCGTTTGCCCCAACCCTTGAAAAGGTCATCGGATTCCAGAAAAAGTTTGCGGGTTACAGGGCAAAGGATGGAAAGAAGCTGTACGATGTGATGCTAGATGAC
>ERZ894229.536-NODE-536-length-30280-cov-7.76781_pt1 | contig 30280 bp, 29 predicted proteins | sample MGYA00380295_ERZ894229 | MGnify/ENA primary metagenome ERZ894229 (study PRJEB32331, sample SAMN06328479) | human gut metagenome | biome: human gut microbiome; feature: stool | host: Homo sapiens | collected 2014-09-17 ... | reverse complement strand
TATGCAAATTTCTTTAAAGAATATACCATAAAAGACACTTTTTGTAATATTCTAATCAAAATAGCTTTAAAAATAGATAATAAGTAAAAAAGTACTAATCCAATTATTAAAATCAAACATAATAAAATGTTAGATTTTACAATAACTTCAATATCAAATATTCACATATAAACAAATCTAATTTCTATTTAAAAAAGTATGTTTTCCTTAAATTAAATAAGTTAAACATACTTTTATGTATTTAGAGACTTAAAATTAATTTTTGTGTCCGTTACCTGAAGTTGAATCTTTTAAAACAACATCATGTGCTCCACCTTCAACAATACTTGTTGAAGAAACAAGTGTAATTTTAGCCTTTTGTTGTAATTCAGGAATAGTTAACGCACCACAATTACACATTGTCGATTTAATTTTGCTTAGAGTTAAACCAACGTTATCTTTTAAACTTCCTGCATATGGTACATATGAGTCAACACCTTCTTCAAATGAAAGTTTTGAATCACCACCCATGTCATAACGTTGCCAATTACGAGCACGAGCAGAACCTTCACCCCAATATTCTTTCATATATTGTCCATTAATGCTTACTTTATTAGTTGGAGATTCATCAAATCTAGAGAAATATCTTCCTAACATGATGAAATCTGAACCCATTGCTAAAGCTAATGTCATATGATAATCATGAACGATCCCACCATCTGAACAAATAGGAACATATATTCCAGTTTCCTTGAAATATTCATCACGAGCTTTTGCAACTTCAATTGTTGCAGTAGCTTGTCCACGTCCAATACCTTTTTGTTCACGAGTGATACAAATTGATCCGCCACCGATTCCAACTTTAACAAAATCTGCGCCTGCTTCTGCTAAGAATCTAAATCCTTCAGCATCAACAACATTACCAGCACCAACTTTTACACTATCTCCATAATGTTCTCTAATCCAATCAATTGTCATTTTTTGCCATTCTGTAAATCCTTCAGATGAATCAATACATAAAACATCTGCTCCAGCTTCTACTAAAGCAGGAACACGCTCAGCGTAATCACGTGTATTAATACCAGCACCAACTACGTAACGTTTTGAATCATCTAATAATTCATTCGGATTTGATTTTCTTGTTTCATAATCTTTTCTAAAAACAAAATATGCTAATTTTTGATCATCATCAATAATTGGTAAAGCATTTAATTTATTATCCCATATTAAATCATTTGCTTCTTTTAAAGAAATTCCAATATGTCCACAAACTAATTTATCATATGGTGTCATAAATTCAGTAACTTTAGTATTTAAATCCATTCTTGAAACACGGTAATCTCTACCTGTTACTATCCCTAATAATTTACCATTAGCGCTACCGTCTTCAGTAACCGCCATAGTTGAATGTCCTGTTTTTTCTTTTAAAGCAATAACATCTGCTAATGTATCATTAACACTCAAATTTGAATCACTTGGTACAAATCCTGCTTTATAAGTTTTAGCACGTTTTACCATTGCTGCTTGATCTTCAATTGTTTGTGATCCATAAATAAATGAAACTCCACCTTCTCTTGCAAGTGCAACAGCCATTGTATCATTAGAAACAGCTTGCATAATAGCTGAAACTAACGGAATATTTAATGATAAGGCAGGTTCTTCACCTTTTTTAAATTTTACTAATGGAGTTTTTAAACTAACGTTTTTTGTTTGACATTCTTTAGATGAATACCCTGGTACTAAAAGATATTCATTAAATGTGCGTGATGGTTCATCAAAAAAATATGCCATGTTATGTCTCCTTTTCTTTATCTCTAAGTTTAATATCAAAATTATAATTATGTTTAATAACTAAGTCAACCCTTATTTTAATAATTGCCCATTTATATAACTACTAATTGATTGTAAAATCTCATCAACTTCTTCTTTTAAATATAAATAATTTACAACTATAGGATGATTTTCAAAATCATTCTTTATTTTTTGATACTCTTCAATTGTTTTAACAACATTTTCATCTTGGTTTGCTTTTTGATTAACTATCTTTTTTTGATAAGCTTTTATTTTATCTTCTAATTCAACTATTTTATTATCTTGACGGATTATTTTTTCATATTTTTGATACTCTTTAATTACCTCAAGATTTAATAAATAATCGTTTATTTTTTTTGCATAATCCAAGCTATGATTCAATTGCTTCACCCTTTAAAGCCCATGTTTTTGCTTCAGTAATTTTTACTTTAATTATTTTACCAATATCTTTAGGATTACCTTTAAAATTAACTAATTTTTGATGACGTGTATATCCTGTCAACATTGTATCATCTTTTTTAGAAGTTCCATCAACTAGAACTTCAACAGTTTTATTTAAAAATCTTTGATTTTGTTTATATGCTTTCTCATTTACAATTTCATTTAATCTATATAGTCTTTGATCTTTTTCCTCACTTGAAACATTATCAACCATTTTAGCTGCCGGTGTTCCTTCACGAGGTGAATAGACAAATGTATAGGCTAAATCATATTCACATTCCTGATATAAAGACAATGTATCTAAATATTGTTCATGAGTTTCATTTGGAAAACCAACAATAATATCAGTTGTAATAGTACAATCAGGTATATATTTTTTAATTTTATAAAATAATTCTAAATATTGTTCTCTAGTATAACGACGTCCCATTAATTTTAATACTTCATTATTTCCAGATTGAACCGGTAAATGAATTGCTGGCATAATATTGTCATATTTTGCAATAATCTTAATCATATCTTCACTAAAATCCCATGGATGACTAGTTGTAAATCTAATTCTCGGTATCCCTGTTTTTGCTACATCTTCAAGCAAATTAGAGAAATTATAGTCATTTCCAAGATCTTTACCATAACTATTAACATTTTGCCCTAATAAAGTAATTTCCTGATATCCATCAGCAACTAAACTTTCAACTTCTTTGACAATATCTTTTGCTAAACGAGAACGTTCTTTACCACGAGTATATGGAACGATACAATATGTACAAAATTTATTACATCCATACATAATATTTACCCATGCTTTATGTTTACTATCACGTTTAACTGGTGCGTTTTCAATAACATCACCTTCTTTAGACCACACCTCAATTATCATTTCCTTACTATAAAAAGCTTCTTTTAATAACTCAGGAAGACGATGGATATTGTGTGTTCCAAAAATCAAATCAACATGTGGATGTTTTTCTAAAATTCTATTTACAACAACTTCTTCTTGTGCCATACACCCACACATTGCAAAAATTAAGTTTGGATTTGTTTTTTTCAAATTTTTAACATATCCAACTTTCCCAAATACTTTTTCTTCAGCATTTTCTCGAATCGCACAAGTATTTAAAATAATAATATCAGCTTCTTTAATTTCATCCGTCGCTCTATAAGACATACTTTCTAATATACCAGATAATGTTTCACTATCACGTTCATTAGCTTGACATCCATATGTTTGGATATAATACTTTTTACCTACACCAGCTTTTACCATATCCGCTGGAACATGATATACATCATCATAACGGCCAATCTCATTACGACTTCTTCTTTTTGCTTCATTTAATGAAGGTTTTTTAAAATAATTACTATAATCTTTCATTTACTCACCACTTTTCTTACATATTATATACATAATTTCAAAACTTTTCCACAAAAAAATTGATAATAAAACATTATGATAAATTAATTTTTATTTATAAATTATAAAAATAAAAAACTAGAGGTGTATCTCTAGCATTTATATATTTGAACCTAATTTATATTTTAATTAAAGTTAATAATTATCGTAATTCTAAAGATAATCTAAGTGCTGTAATTTCTTTACCCTCAACCATTAAATCATGAAATGATGGGATACAAATAATTTCATTTCCAGTAGGAATTATATATCCCCGAGCAATCGCAATAGCTTTGATTGCCTGATTTAAAGCTGCAGCTCCAATAACTTGAATTTGTAATTTTGACTCACTTCTAATCATACTTGCAATAGCCCCAGCAACATTATTAGGACTAGATGATGACGATACTTTGATTGTTTCCATATATTACCTCCTAATTTAACATATGAAAACTTATAAAAAATATACCTAATTATATGGATGATCTTGATTAATTAAGATTCTTTCAATTTCTACAGGTCGATTTTCTTCAAAAGTAATGATTACTCCAGATAATTGTCCACTACTTTTAGCAACAATAAATGGTGCTCCAAATCCTCTTAATCTAGTTACAATAGCATCTAAATCACATCCAATAGCACTCATATATGGACCTGTCATTCCTACATCACTAATAAACGCTACCTTTCCATCTATTATCTTTTCATCTGCTGTTTGAACATGCGTATGAGTACCTAATATAGCACCATTGACTTTATCTTTTACATAATGTGCAAAAGCAATTTTCTCACTTGTTGTTTCACCATGAAAATCAATAATATGGATATCCTGCTGTAAATCTAAATAATCATCAATAACATCAAAAGGATTACTATTGCGACTATCCATAAAAGCTACACCCAAAACATTTGTAACTCTTACTTTTTTATCTAAAACATCAAATACTCTTGATTTCACCCCAGGTAAAACTTTAGGTTGATTAATCGGTACAATCAATTTATCAGCCTCATCAATATAATCATATAACTCTTTTTTATCAAAAGTATGATTTCCCATTGTCATCGCCTGAATTCCTTGAAATGATAATTCATCATAATGTCTCTTTAACAACCCTTTACCATGACTAGTATTCTCAACATTCGCTATAACAAAATCAATTTCTTTATCTTTAACTAAACGATGTAAATAATCATTGACCATTTCACGACCAATTTCTCCAAATACATCTCCAATAAATAATATTTTCATATTCAAATCCTTTCATATAAAAGGATAGGCTAAGCCTATCCCATTATTTAGCTATTTCATTGGCACGAACTTCACGTATCACCGTTACTTTAATATGTCCAGGATATGTAAGTTCTTCTTCAATTTTTGTTTTAATGTCACGAGCAATTTTATGTGCCATTAAATCATCAACCTTATCAGGTTTAACTACAATACGTATTTCTCGACCAGCTTGAATTGCAAATACACGATCCACACCATCAAAACTTTTTGCCATTTCTTCAAGTTTTTCCAAACGTTGAATATAATTTTCAATTGTTTCACTTCTACTTCCTGGTCGTGCAGCACTCAATGTATCAGCAGCAGCAACTAAAATTGAAATAACACTAGTTGCAGGTACATCACCATGATGTGATTCAATTGCATTTACAACTACAGGATGTTCTCCATGTTTTTTAGCAAACTTAGCTCCTAATTCAACGTGGCTACCTTGCATTTCATGGTCTATTGCCTTTCCTAAATCATGTAACAATCCTGCACGTCTTGCTAATTGTTGATTCAAACCTAATTCAGCAGCCATTATTCCTGCTAAATGCGCTACTTCCAATGAATGTTGTAAAGCATTTTGACCATAACTAGTACGATATTTTAATTTTCCTAGCATCATAATAATATCTTTATCAATTTTAGAAATACCTAATTCAAATATCGCATCTTCCCCAGTTTTTCTAATTACTTCATTTAATTCATTCTTTGTTTTTTGAACAACTTCTTCAATTCTACCAGGTTGAATACGTCCATCTCGAATTAATGTTTCTAATGACAATCTTGCTATTTCACGACGTACTGGATCAAAACATGAAATAGTTATTGCCTCAGGAGTATCATCAATAATTAAATCAACTCCAGTTGATTGTTCAATTGCTTTAATATTTCTACCTTCTCTACCTATGATTCTTCCTTTCATTTCTTCGCTAGGTAAAGCAACTACAGAAACAGTTCTTTCTACAGTTTCTTCTTGAGAATAACGGTTAATTGCATTAGCAATTATATCACGAGAAATTAGACTAGCTTTTGATCTAGCCTCTTCTTCTTGCTCTTTTATATATGCCGTCATCTCTGTTGCAATTTGTTGTTCAACTTGTCTAAACAGTTCCTGTTTAGCTTCATTAGCTGACATTGCAGCAATTTTTTCTAATTCGCCTACTTTGGCATTAATTTTCTCTTTTAATTCAGCTTCTAGTTTCCCTAATTCCGCTTCTTTTTTTTCTATTTGTACTACTTTTTGTGCTAAAACATCTTCTCTACCTTGAACAGCAATATCCCTTCTATCAATAGTTTGCTCTCTTTGTAAAAGTTTATTTTCAAGTTCATTAATTTCTTGTCTTTGTTGTTTAGCTTCTTTTTCAGCTTGAAGTTTTAACTCATATGCTTCTGTTTTAGCATCTAAAATTGCTTCTTTTACAAGATTATCAGCTTTAACAGTCGCTTCATCTATAATTTTTGCAGCACTTACGTTTGCTTTAGAAATTTTTAATTTATTTATAAAATAATTAATAAAAAAGCCTAAAGCTACAGCTAGAACATAGGTTAAAATAGAAACAATATCAATATCTGACATTATTTAACCTCCATTTTCTTCTATGTATTTATTTTGAATATATTTGCATTCATGTGCGAAATACACAATAGTATTGTATAATATTTTTGGCTTGTTTACAATCAAAACTGTTATTACATAAAATTTTTAATTATAATCTGTTAATCATTTTTACCATTAAATACACGATTACAATTATCCCTGTCATAAAATATATTCGATTATTCCTAGCAAAAAAAGATAGCGTTATCATTTATAAATTTAAAATTACGATTAAATAAAAAATTAAACAATGCAACAATTTATTTAAAATTCATACTTTAAATAAAAATAGTTCTTATAAAATAAGAACTATTATAAATTATTTGTTTCTTCTATATTTTTAACAATTGTTTGTGTAATTTCTTCCATTATATCTGGATGAGTTGTTAAATAAGTTTTAGCATTTTCACGCCCTTGTCCAATTTTTTCGCCTTTATAAGCATACCAGGCACCGCTTTTTTCTACAATATCATTTTCAACTGCTAAATCTAAAACTTCTCCATCACGAGAAATTCCTTTACCATAAATAATATCTACCTGCGTTGTTTTAAATGGCGGTGCTACTTTATTTTTTACAACTTTAATATTTGTTTTATTTCCGACAATTTCAGTTCCTTGTTTAATTGCCTCACCGCGGCGAATTTCAATTCTAACTGAAGAATAAAATTTCAAAGCTCTTCCACCAGTTGTAGTTTCAGGATTACCAAACATAACCCCTATTTTTTCTCTCAATTGATTAATGAAAATGATTGTACATTCCGATTTATTCAATTCTGCTGCAATTTTTCTAAGTGCTTTAGACATCAATCTTGCTTGAAGTCCCATTTGAGCATCGCCCATTTCACCATCTAATTCCACCTGAGGTACTAATGCTGCAACAGAGTCTACAACAACTAAATCAATTGCACCAGAACGAACAAGAGTTTCAGCAATTTCCAATCCTTGTTCTCCAGAATCAGGTTGTGATAAAATCAATTCATCAATATTAACTCCTAAATTTTGAGCATAAACAGGATCAATTGCATGTTCAGCATCAATAAATGCAGCGCGACCACCCTGTTTTTGACACTCAGCAATAGCATGAAGAGTTAAAGTAGTTTTACCACTTGATTCAGGTCCATAAATTTCAATAATTCGCCCTTTAGGATATCCACCAATTCCTAACGCCAAATCAAGTGTTAATGATCCAGTAGGAATTACATCAACACTAACAGCAACACGATCTCCAAGCTTCATTACAGAGCCTTTTCCATATTTTTTTTCAATCTGCTTAATTGCATCATCCAAAGCTTGTACTTTTTTAGCATCTTCTTTATTATCTTTAACTTTTGCTTCTGCCATAATATTTTCCTCCTACTATCATATACTATTTAAATGATCAATTTACTTTAAACTTTTCAATTAATTTTCTTATCACAAAATCAATTGCCTGTTGCTGAATTTCTTGACGTGTTCCTTTTAAATTCAATTCATATACATTAACACCTTTATATAAAATTCCAATATATACAAGTCCCACCGGTTTACCTTCCATTGCATCAGGACCAGCATTTCCAGTAAAAGAAATACAAATATCACTATCTAATATTTGTTTACCATTTATACACATTAAAGAAGCAATTTCTTTACTAACTACTCCATATTTTTCAATCACATCATGTGGTATACTTAATAGCCTTTCTTTTGTTTCATTTTGGTAAGTTATCAAACTTCCTTTATAAACCTTAGAAATGCCAGGAACACTTCCTAGCATTGTCGCAAAGTTACCTACTGTAAAACTCTCTACACTAGATATACTAATATTAAATTGTATTAATAATTTTGCTAATTCATCCATCACATTGTCTCCATAAGCATCTCACGATTTTTTATAAAATAATCAATCCCACTAATTACTGATATTACAGTAGCTATCCAAGCTAAAATCGTTGCCAGATCAATTCCTAGTACTGAAAAAGGAAAATTGTTCACTAATAAAAAACATAATGCTATCATTTGACTAACTGTTTTCAATTTTCCTAGCTTACTTGCTGCAACTACTACTTGCTTACTAGCCGCTGACATTTTTATAGCATCAACAATTGTATCACGCGATATCATAATTATTGGAATAATTATATTAATTTTCCCGTCACTTGCCAGTAATAAAAAAATTGTATTGACTAATAGTTTATCAGCAATTGGGTCAGCAAATTTACCAAAAGTCGTAATCAACTTTTTGCTTCTTGCAATTCTACCATCAAAATAATCTGTAATTGAAGCAACTATAAAAATAACTAAAATAATAATATTTACTAACGAAATATCTGTATCTAAGATATGATAGACAGGAACGTTAATTCCTGTCGTATCATATGGAAACATATATACTAAAATTAATAATGGTACTAATAATACTCTTATGACCGTTAATTTATTAGGTAAATTCATTATTTCACCTGCGTAATTTTAAGGGTTTGTCTTCCCCCATTATATTCACTTGGATCAATTTCTAATAACGTATCATTGATATAAAAGCGATGTCCCATAAAATATCCAATTACCAATTCTAAATCTTGGAAATCAGCAGCATTAAATTCTAACTCAACTACCTCTGGTGTAGCATCTAAAGAATTGCTTTTATTAGCATCATTATAAATCCCACTTTTAAAACCACTATATTCAGTACCATTAACTCTTAATTGACACCATGAACGTCCTACAAATTCAGCTTTAAATTTAAAAGTTGTCTGTCCTGGAGCTAGTTTAAAACTATAATCTAAATTACCATTTTTAGTTATTTCAACAGTAGGGGTAGGTTTTGTCTCATCTTTTTTATTATTTTCCTCAGTTGTATCAGCTTCATTATTCCCATTATCAGTATTTTGATCTTGGGCATCATTATTGCCTTCTACAGTCGAGGTATTATTATCTTTAAAATCTTCATTGCTACTAGGCGTTCTTGTTGCAACAATAGAATACCAAACAACAAAAACAATTCCCACACAAACTAAAGCAACTAATGCATACTTAAAATACCTCATCAAATATCTATCTTCATATACTTTTTTATTTGATATTGTTTTTTTCGGTTTAACATTTTTCAAATCTTTAAATGTATCACTAACTTTTTCAGAAATAGTAACATTTTTCTTATTTTCATCTATTGATTTTTTATCATTATTGCCTTGATAATTTTTATCCAATTGTATTTCTTGAGTCAATGCTTCAAACTCAGCATCAAGCTCCTTTTCTTCCATTCCTAAATATTTAGCAATTTTTCTTAAATACATTTTCAAGTACAATTCATCACCTTTGTACTTGTCAAATGCTCCGGATTCTATATCTTTCAAGACAGCTACAGAAATAAATGTTCCTTTGGCTAATTCTTCTAATGTAATTCCTCTAGCCTCACGCTCTCTTTTTACATGTTCACTAATATTTTCCATGAGCTATCCTCCTTTTTATATTTAATTAAAAACCTCTAATAAACATCTAAATTATATCATAATTATTATTATTGACAATAACCTAATCACATTTATTTTATGAAAGATTTTAAAAAATATACACATTCTTTTATTTAGATATAATAAATCTGGAAAAAAATAACTAGATGAAATATCAAATTCATCTAGTTAAAAAATTTTATAGTAGAGATTTATATAACTCTTTAATTTCTCCAATACTTGTATCTCTTGGATTACCTGGACAACATGCATCTGCTAATGCTGATTCACTTAAAAAGTCTAAATCTTCAACTTTAACAATCTCTTTTAAATCAGCCGGAATCCCAACATCTTGAGATAACTTTTTAACTGCCTCTACTGCAGCTTTACGATATTCATCTTGTGACATACCTGTAACATCAACACCCATAGCTTTTGCAATATCTCCATATTTTTCACCAGTATATTCTGCATTGTATTCCATAACTGTTGGTAAGATAATTGCATTAGCAACACCATGAGGTGTATCATATAGTGCTCCTAATGGATGAGCCATTGAATGAACCAATCCTAATCCAACATTTGAAAATCCCATTCCAGCAATATATTGACCCAATGCCATTCCTTCTCTACCTTCTGGTGTATTATCTACAGCACCTCTTAATGATTTAGAAATAATTTCTATTGCTTTAAGATGGAACATATCACTTAATTGCCATGCACCTTTAGTAATATATCCTTCAATTGCATGAGTTAAAGCATCCATACCAGTTGCAGCAGTTAATCCTTTTGGCATCGATGCCATCATATCAGGATCAACAAAAGCTACTACTGGAATATCATGTACATCTACACATACCATTTTTCGATCATTTTTTGCATCAGTGATAACATAATTAATAGTAACTTCTGCAGCTGTTCCTGCTGTTGTTGGTACAGCAAAAATTGGTGTACATGGATTTTTAGTATCAGCTACCCCTTCAAGACTTCTAACATCGCTAAATTCAGGATTACGATCAATAATTCCTACAGCTTTTGCTGTATCCATTGAAGAACCTCCACCAATTGCAATGATATAATCAGCTTTAGCATCTTTTAATGCTTGTACACCATGTTGAACATTTTCAATCGTTGGATTTGCTTTAATATCTGAAAAAATTTCATAAGCCAATCCCGCTTCATCTAATAAATCAGTAACTTTCTTTGTTACATTAAATTTAATTAAATCAGGATCTGAACATACTAATGCTTTTTTGAATTCTCTTGCTTTTGCTTCATTAGGAATTTCATCAATCGCACCTTTTCCATGATAACTTGTTTCATTTAATACAAACCTGTTTGCCATCTTTATCAATCTCCTTTGTTTCTAATTACTTATATTTTATCATCCAAAGTAAATTAAAAACAAGTTACAAATGTAAGCGTTTGTAACATTTTTCTATTTATAAAAAGATATAAATATATATCTATAGAATAGACAAAATATTTTTTATTTAATCAATTATTAAAATAAATTCAAAAATATTTTAATATATAATAATTTTATAAAAAGACTAGCTGTTTTCATATTTACCAAAGTTAATGTACATATTCCCTTTAAAATCTCTCTATTTAAAAACATACATAATTACATTAAGACTATAGTTTCGTTATTTTTTAATATCTTCACCTTTTAGTTATAAAATATTTATAATTATTTTTTTATATAACTAATTTTCTTTAAAACACTATAAAAAACTATAAATCCATAGGGAATTATAGTTCTTGTTCTTCTATAAGTGTTACTATTTCTTCAAAAGATTTCTTTCCAAAAATAACTTTTTGACGATCAATTATTGTACAAGGAACACTCATTATATTGTATTTTTCTTTATATTCTGGATAATGTTTTAAATCATAAATTGATGCACAAACATTTTCATTTTCAATAGCTATTCTTTGAACTGATTGAACAACTTCAGGACACATTGTGCATGATAAAGAAACAAATATTTGAATTTCATGTTGTTTTAAATTTAAAATTTTTTGATAAATATCTTTTTCAATTGGTTGCCCTATAGTACCTATATTATATATGGCTAATACAAAAGAATTAAATTCATGTCCACCAGGTATTAAATAATAATTTAAATTTTTTGATATTTTATTATCATCACATATATCTATATATGGTTCCTTAGATTGTTTTATTATTACATGTATATGTGAAGATAATGAAGAGAATTCTTCGACAAAGTTTTTTAACTCTAATGAAAATGAATCATTATTAAGATAAGTCACAAGATAAATATCTTTTGTTATTTTATCTAAAATAGGAAGTAACTGCGATCTAATTTCATTAGATATAAAATTATCACTATGATTTGTTATCTCCTTTTGTACTTCTATTCTTTGAACTTCCTTTGTTGATAAATTATACTGTTTTTTTATTTGTGATATATACTTTTCTAATGAAGTTGCCGCAATTGCACCATCACTAACAGCTGTTACAACCTGTCTTAATTCTTTATCACAAATATCACCAGCTCCATAAACTCCATCTATGTTTGTTTTTTGATAACGATCAGTTATTAAATAACCCTGATCATTTAATAATAATTGATCTTTAAATAAGTGATTTGCTGGAACATAGCCTGCAAAAATAAAAATACCAAACTTTTGTTTATCAGCTACATCATAACGCCATGTTGTTTTATTTCGATTATTTCTAAATATGGCATATTCTAATTGTAAGTTTCCTCCTGCTTCGATAATTTCTGTTTCAAAACATATTTTAATTTGTGGATGTTTTTTTACTTCATCTGCAATTGATTGCGCGCATGTAAATTCTTTTTCTCTAACAATCATTGTAATTTTTGAAGCGTATTGAGTTAAAAATAATGCCTCTTCACATGCAGCAAATCCTCCACCAATGACAAATAATTCACATCCTTCAAAAAATTCACCATCACATGTTGCACAATAAGCAATTCCTCGCCCTTGAAACTCTTTTTCACCTGGAAAACCTAATTTTCTAGGCGAAGCGCCAACTGCTAAAACTAATCCAATTGATTTAAATTCTCCTTGATTAGTTATAACCTTTTTAATTGGCCCATCAAGTTTCAGTTCTTTAACTGTAGCAATCTTAAATTCAGCACCAAAATTTTGTGCTTGTTTTTTCATCTTTAATGTTAAACCTTCACCAGAATCTTCCATAACTCCTGGATAATTAACTATTTCAGATGTAATCGTAATCTGTCCGCCAAATTTTTCTTTTTCAATTACTAAAACGCTATATTTTGCCCTTGTTAAATATATTGCAGATGAAAGTCCTGCTGGACCTCCACCTACAATAATTACATCATAAACTTGATTCATTAAATCATTCCTACTAAATCTAAAGAGGGTTTTAATGTTTTTTCCCCAGGTTTCCATTTAGCTGGACATACTTCGTCTCCATGTTCATAAACAAATTGTGATGCTTGTACTCTTCTTAATAATTCATCAGCATTTCTTCCTACATTACCAGCGATAACTTCATATGCAACAATTTTTCCTTCAGGATTAATAATAAATGTTCCTCTTTCAGCTAAACCATCAGCTTCAATATAAACATCAAAATCTTTAGCTAACGTAGCTGTTGGATCAGCTAACATTGGATATTGAATTTTTTTAATTGTTTTAGAAGTATCATGCCATGCTTTGTGAACAAAATGAGTATCACATGATACTGAATAAATTTCACAATTAATATTTTTAAATTCATTATATTTATTTGCTAAATCTTCCAATTCAGTTGGGCAAACAAATGTAAAATCTGCTGGATAAAAGAAGAAAACATTCCATTTCCCTAATAAATCTTGCTTAGTTATTTCTTTAAACTCATCTTTTATAAATGCTTGTGTTTTAAAATCTTGTATTTCTTTTCCAATTAACGACATATTTGGCCTCCTCTTTCTAAATTGTAATTAGTTAGCTTTAACTAACTGTCTACAATTTAACATATCTTATTTATTTTCGCAATTCATATGCTCTTTTATTAAAAATAAATTTAAGTATTTAGTTAAAACCAATAATAAATATATGAAAATAATATCTTTATTAATTATAGAATAATAAAAATAGGCAAATTTCCTTTTTATATAAAATAAGGATTTTGCCTATTTTTAATTTATTTAATAAATATCTAAAATATTTTGTTTCATACGTTTTGGCAAAGCTTCTATCAATAACTTAACTATTTCATCAATATCACTTGGCATATCGTTTAAAATCCACTCAACTGTCATATCAATTGAACCATGACAATACATCTTCAACAAAAAATCAAATTCTTTATCTATTTGATGTCCTAATTTATTTTCAAAAATAGTGCGATAAAAATCATAAATACAATTAAAATCATAATTAACTAAACTATTATAATCGTTAGATTTAAAAGCTTCTTTGAAAAAAGAATGTTCATTTTTAATAAATTCAAATTTTAAATATAATGCTTCATATAAAGAACATCCATTTCCCATTTTGCGAAAAGATTTCAATACCAGTTTTTCAAAATACCAATTCACTAAATCATACTTATCCTTAAAATAGCGATAAAACGTCTGGCGTGTCATCCCACTTCTCATTACAATATCAGTTACTGTAATTTTATCTAATGAAGTCATTTTAATCAAATCCTTAATCGCTTGAGCAAATACATATCTTGTTTTATCATGTTTGTCCATATTCACACCTCTATGTATTATTTAAATATAATGACTAAATAAAAAAGCTGAATAAATCAGCTATATAATGACTCGTTTCGTAAGCCAAGTTCTGTTTTTCAAACGATTATTTATCTATGTTTTAAACATCCGTCTTTTAGTTCATTTCCTTCAAGACGATTCCCCTACCAAATTTGGGTTTCTTCCTTGCAGAGTTTACCTCTTTTCAGCTAATCTTTCGATTAGAATAGTCTCTGTGGCACTTTACGGCTTATCAACCATACTTACGCTTAGGTCTTAGGCCCGTCGTTAGCTCACGCTACTGTGACTTATTGATTCGTCACATACAAACACTACAAGCATCGCAGCTTGTGGAAGCCTGGACTTTCCTCTACTTTTGTAGCAATCGTTTTCTACGAGTCTATTATATTTTACTTATTTCTAAATAGAAAACAAGTATTATTTTTCAAACAGTCGTGATAAAACAAATTTATCAATTACTTTTGCAATAGCCTTCCTTATTAGATGCTTTAGTTATATAATCATATTCCACTTTAATCCTTGCTACACTATTTTCAACTTCATTTCTTTCACTTTATCAACACCACGATGATTAAATTCAATATAACGATTTTACCTAAATTACTTACACCAAGATTTTTATCAAAAATCTCTGTTACTTCCATCCTATCAGCTATTCGATTCAATATCATCTTGCTAAAAGTTGCAAATTAATCAGAACTATTATTCTAATAGTTACTCAAAGCGCTTTATTCAGCGATTTCCAAACTTCCAGTTCCTATCCAAATATTTTCCATCCCTACCATGCAATCGCACCTCAAGAATGTTGTATACACCTAAAATAAAAAAATTGTTATTTTTTAAATTGACGTTATTGACAATTCTTTTTTTATGAATAATATATAGTTAATAAAGTTAACTAAGAGGTGGAATTATGAAAGAACCAGAATGGATAAAAATGATAAATTACTCACAAGAAATTCGTTTGTTTTCGCATTTATTAAATCGCCGAGGTAAGCCAAAAAATGTTCTTACTAAAGACGAACTAGATTTATTATCAATACTAATTATCGATGATGAAATAATTACCCCTATTATTATCAGCAAACGAATGGGTGTATCAAAACCATTAGTAAGCCGTCTTATTGAGCAATTAAATAAAAAAGAACTGTTACTTAAAAGTCCACACCCATTTGATAAACGTAGTTATTGTTTAAAAATAACTGCACAAGGAAGAAAACATCTTGATGATATATATACTTATTATTTAGAACCCATCTATCAATTAAAAAAGAAATTACCATCTGATGATTTTACACAATTAATCAACTTAATAAAAAAATCTAATATAACCTTAAAAGGAGGACAATAATGACTATTTATCAAGCAATGCAATTAAATGTTAAAAACTTAAAAGCTGCAATTAGTGATACACCTACAAAAAAAGATAAACATCGTTATATTGCAGCAATGATCCTAAGAAATATTTTCTGCTTAGCCTTTTGTATTATCTTTATCACTTTTTTTACAACACTTTTTGGAAATGAAAATAGTTCAGTAGGAATAATCGGTCTGTTGGCAGTATTATCTCTTCGCTTTACTGATTTAGATTTTAATATTAAACAAAGTACATTAGCCCTAATTGCCAGTTTTGTAATATGTGCTATTGCTCCGCATTTAGCCAATATAGTCCCATTGGGCTTTGGGTTATTAATAAATTTTAGCGCTTTACTACTAATCTTAATACTTACAAGTCATCAAGTTAGTTACGCTAACCATTTTACCTTTATTCTTGGTTATATTCTCTTATGGGGAAACGATGTCAGCGAAAACAGTTATACTCTGCGGATTATTGCCATGATGGTTGCAGCCATCTTTACAGCACTTGTCTATTATCATTGTCACTATCAACAAACGATGAAACTTAACTTCAAAGACATTCTTAAAGATTTTTTTAGTCCTAGCAAGCGAACATTTTGGTATCTAAAAATCAGCAGTGCGATTGCCTTGGTTATTTTTCTTGGAGAAATGCTTAATTTTTCAAGAACTATGTGGATTGCATTTGCATGTATGTCAATAATCAACATCGATCATGAACAAATTATCTATAAATTTAAACATCGTGCTCTTTTTGTTGTTGTTGGCAGTATAATTTTTGGGATACTATTTACAATAGTTCCTAAAGAATATTTAGGGTTAGCAGGGATTTTAGGAGGAATCATGGTAGGTTTTAGCGGCAGTTATCATTGGCAGACCGTTTTCAACTGTTTTGGCGCCTTAGCAATCACCATTGATTTATTTGGATTTTTAAATGCAATCATCATTAGAATCGTTGCCAATATCGCCGGTAGTATTTTCAGCTTTGTTTATCACCACCTTTTTGAAAAGATTATTCAATTATTAATAAATGAGAATCTAATGTTTGATAATAATTTATAATAGAATATCTAATTAAAAGTGCTCTTAGAGTTTAAACAACTAAACTTTAAGAGTATTTTTATAACAAAAAAAGAGGCTTTCCTCTAATTTTCCTTTAGAAGTCACCCCAGATATATTTTTATCCTATCAATACCTTATTAATAATCAGTCCAATTGCCCCACTGACAATAAAAATCAAACCGACCCCAACCTTCTTTTTTCGTGAATTCATTACTTCTCTATCTTGATTTGATAATGTCGATGGATATTTATGGCGACCAATTAAATACAAAATCAGCCCGCTAGAATTTTGTCCTCCAATCGCTATAAATCCTAAAAATTTAGGGTGTTTTAACCCTCGACTTCGAGCATCAAGCTCTGCTATCTTAAAAACTTGATAAGCTGTATTTACGGCTCCAGGCAGAACAATAAAAACTAATATTATCTCATACCATTTCATTTTCTTTTCTCCTAAAATTTTTTTATTACCTGATAAAATAAAGCAGCAATACTACACATAGCAATCACCAGGACACTTGCCAGTAAATATTTATTATTTGAAATTATAGTATTAAAAATAACTAAGCCAAAAAATAAAATAATATTAATTATAGCAACACAAATTAATTTTTTATTACTACTAACAATATTGGTACTTTCATTCAAATGTTCAATCATCTTATCATCACCTTTCAATAGTTCATCCAAACTAATTTGATATAGATCACTTAATTTAATAATACTAATAATATCTGGATAAGTTTTAGCATTTTCCCAATTTGAAATTGTCTGTCTTGATACTTGCAACTCATCAGCTACATGCTCTTGAGTTAGCTCAACTTTTATACGAGCTGTTTTAATTTTCTTTGCAATTTCCATTAATCCTTCCTCCTGATTGCATCATCACATTTATCCCCTTAATTGTCTATCAAAAACTTTTGACATCGATATTTTTACTGTCAAAACCCTTTTACATCATAATAAAAGACACTTTATAAGCAATAAAGTGTCTTATTAACAATTATCTATTCTGATTAAATACGACTTTTTCTAATAACGATAATCTTTTTAAAATATCAACGTTTGTAGAAAGATTTTCTTCCATCGCATGGATATTATCATCTTGAAGAGCCTTTTCTCTTTCAAGTTTAGCAATCTTGATCTTTTGTTCGCTTAAACGCGCTTCCAGTTGATCAATCTTATCATACGAAGCATTTAACATAGCTGCAAAAGCTTCATAATCATTTACAACCATATCTAAAAAATGATCTACTTCTTCAGCATTATATCCTTTAAAATCTACTTTGAATTCTTTAGCTATTATCTTTTTAGGGCTTAACATTACTTTCTTTTCCAAGTTTATCAACTCCTTATCTCTACTTTATATTGAAACAAAAAATTGTCTTAAATGCAAGCGATTAATCGATTATTAACATAATGTTAGTGATTTTACTTAAATTGACAATGTTTTGGAAACTCATAAGATACTATGATATTTTAAGACAGATATGGTATAATACCTTCGTAAAGTAATAAAAAGGAGCAAGCATGGTTAATTATCCAAATATGAAAAAAACAACTGTTCATCAAACAAAGCTAATTGATGGAAAGTTAAATACTCGTCATCGGGGAATGAATTTAGAAGAAGATTTAAATTTGACTAATAAATACTATTTAGCTAGAAAAATCGCAAATATTCATAAAAAACCTACCCCGATTCAGATTGTTAAAGTAGATTATCCTAAAAGGTCTGCAGCTAGAATTGTTGAAGCATATTTTAAGACTCCTTCAACCACCGACTATAATGGGATATATAAAGGTAAATATCTGGATTTTGAAGCAAAAGAAACTAAAAAACAGAATTTTCCTTTTACGAATATTAGTGTTCATCAAATCGAACATTTAAAAAGCGTGATTGAACACCAGGGAATTGCTTTTGTAATTATTGCTTTTACCCATCTAAATGAGGTATACTTAGTTAATGCATCATATGTAATTGATGCATACTATCAACCTGATCAAAAATCTATCTCTTATCAAACGGTTAAAGAAAAGGGACATTTAATTGAACAGGGATTTAATCCCCGCTTAGATTATTTAAAGATAATTGATCAGTATTATTTAGGAGGTCACGAAAATGACAGATAGCCCTACAAGAAAAAGAAAAACAAAGAAAAAATTAAATTGGAAAAAAGTCGCTACATCTCTAGTAGTTGTAATTTTAATAGTCTGTTTAGGCATGGGTTGCTTCTTTGCCTGGTCAGTATACAAAGAAACCGATGATTTCTCAGCTAAAAAATTACTTTCTGGGGAAGCGAGTAAGATGTATGATATTAATGGTGAATTAATGTATACATTTGGTAGTGACACAAATGGTAAACGTGAAAACGTTACTTATGAAGATTTACCACAAGTATTGATTGATGCCGTTGTTGCCGCAGAGGATTCTCGTTTCTTTGAACATAACGGTTTTGATTTACCACGTATTGCTAAAACAATGATCACTAACTTAGCTCATTTAAGTATTCGTGGGGGAGGATCAACAATTACTCAACAGGTAATTAAAAAATCTTACTTACCAAAAGAAGAACAAACTTATACGCGTAAACTAAGTGAAATCATTCTTGCAATTCAGGCAACTAAAGAAATTAGTAAGAAGAAATAATTACTTTATATTTAAATAAAATTTATTTTGGCCGCAGCACTAGCTCAATCGGAATTGCTGCAGCTAGTAAATACTATTTTAACAAAGATGTCTCACAACTTACGCTTCCAGAAGCCGCTCTATTAGCAGGAACATTGAATTCCCCAAGTGCATATGATCCATATTATAATTTAGAAAAAGCGACTCAACGTCGAGCAACAGTTTTAAATTTAATGGTTGATCATGGGTACATCACTCAGGAAGAATGTGATTTAGCAAAACAAGTAAAAGTCGAAAATACTTTATCACAAGGTATTACTTCTTCTGACGATGCTTTAGCTGCTTATGTAGATATCGTCACTAAAGAAGTTAAAGAAAAAACTGGCTTGGACCCTGCAGAAACTCAAATGAATATCTATACATATTGCAATCAAGAAGTACAAAAAATGGCTACAGCAATGGCTAATGGTGAAACTTATAAATATAGCGATGAAGATATGCAAATGGGTGGTAGTGTTCAATCTACTCAAGATGGTCGGATCATCGCCGTTATCGGTGGACATAACTACAAATCCGGTGATTTAAATAAAGCTACCGTAAAACAACAGCCTGGTTCATCAATGAAACCACTATTAGACTATGGTCTTGCCTACAAATATCTAAATTGGAGTACTGTTAATACTGTTAAAGACGAGCCATTGACTCTAGGCGGTAAAACAATTAAAAACTGGGATGGTCAGTACCATGGTTCAATGAGTATTTCTGATGCCCTGCTTAATTCATGGAATATCCCAGCCATTACAACTTTCCAAGAAGTAAAAAAAGCAGCTGGCAGCGATGCGATTATTAAAGACATGGAATCTGTTGGTATCGATATGTCTGACCAAGATAAAGAATTAAGTGATACTTATGCAATCGGTGGCTGGAAAACCGGTGTAAGTCCAGTTGAATTAGCTGGTGCATATGCAACGATTGCAAATAATGGTAATTATATCGAATCTCATACAATCAACTATGTTGAAGTTGTCGAAACAAATAAAACCGTCAAAATTGATGAAGAATTGCAAAAAAATGTTACTCAAAGCATTGGTGAAGACGTATCTTTCATGATTCGTGAAACAATGTTAAGCTATTCAAGCAGTACTACAGGAAGTTATTCATCACTAAGCGGACTTGATAACGTTGGCGCTAAGACAGGAACGTCTAACTGGGACAGTACTAGTCCATATGTTAAAGCAGGCAAGAGCCGAGATTTATGGATGACTGCTTACACCCCTGACTATACATGTTCAGTATGGATGGGATTTGATACAACAGGTATCAAAAAAGGTAAGAATACTTCTGACTATAAAGCTTATCCAGCTAAAGTAGTCGCTGAATTACTAAAATACTTACAAAAAAATACAACCGACAAAAAATCATATCCTGAGCAACCATCTGGTGTTGAACAAATTCAAGTTGTTGCGGGAACATATGATAGTCCGACTGCTAATACACCTGCTAGTCAAATCTTAACAGGATGGGCTAAAACAGGATATGGTCCAACTACAGCAGCTAAAGACCCTGAAATTAATACTTTATCAGCATTCGAGGCTTCTATTAATGGTAATGGTAAAATAGATGTTAGCTTTACCGCCTATGAACCTGCAAATCCTGACATTGTCTATGTTGTTGAAGTCTATGATGAATCAAATAATCTTTTATATAGTACTAAATTGACTACAAATAGTGGTACGATTGATTATGCCCCAACCGGTAAAGTAAAGGTTGTTGGATATTATGCATATTCAAGCGGTAGTCCAACATCTAATAAAATCGAAAAAACAATTGGTTCAAGTGCTAAATTAGATAAAGTAAATTATTCAATTACTTCCGGTGGTTCTTCTGTTACTAATGGTTCGACCACAGCAACCAGTTCAGTTGCAATTAAAGTAAACGCTCAAAGCAGTAGTAATACGATTACGATTCAATTTATGAATTCTTCAGGAGGAACAATTGGTTCACCTAGTACCTTTACAGGTAGTGCAACTAAAGAATTCGCATTAACACCAGGTGCTCAATATACCGTTAAAATCACTGAAAGTGATGGTACTAATACAGTTAGTGCTTCAATCAGTTTTACTGTTGGTGGTAATTCAAACCCTGGAGAATAATAATAAAAATATCAGCTTTTAATAAAGCTGATATTTTTTATTAAAAAGACATCCTCAGGCGCCTATAAGTATTTATTTTTAATCGGATCCTTACACATATCAACCAGTTTACATTCTGTACAACTAGGGTTAGTTGCTTTACAAAAGTATCTTCCAAAGAAAATAAATTGATGATGGGATTTATTCCATCTATTTCTTGGTATAGAACGACATAGTTTCTTTTCAACAGTTAAAACATTGTCATCTCTTTTAGCAAAGCCTAATCGTTTAGAAATCCTTTCAACATGCGTATCAACTGCAAAGGCTGGTATATCAAATGCTACAGAACGCACAACATTTGCTGTTTTACGACCTACCCCCGGTAGACTCTCTAATTGTTTTTGATCACTTGGTACAATACCATCAAACTGCTCAATTAAAACATGTGATAATGCTAGTAAGTTTTTAGCTTTGTTTCGATAAAGTCCAATGGTTTTAATATCCTGCTCTAATTCCGGTAAACTAGCTTGACTTACTGCTTCAACAGTCGGATATTTTTTGAATAAATTTTCTGTCAACTGATTAACTTTTTTATCTGTTGTTTGTGCTGATAACATTACTGCAACCAATAATTGAAAATCACTTTCATGATTAAGTTCACAATAAGCATTTGGAAACAATTCATCAAAATATTCTAATACTCGGTTAGTTTTTTCTTTATTCATTTTCCCACCATTTATATTCACTAATTGGAACTTTTCGCTGTGGTTGTTCACTTTCAACATAGCGTTGTTTAATACCATTTTTAGCCCAATTATTCAATATCCCTTCTACATATCTAAAATTAAGAACTTGGCTCTTCACTGCCTCTTTTAAGGCTTTAACAATCATTTCATCACTATAATCGCTTTCTTTCCAATCTTTAATAATATTTAATTCAATTGGTGATAAAGGTCGTCCAAATTGTTCTTCAAAAATAGTAACAATATTAAGACTCTCCTCCTCTTGTTTAGCACTCGCTGATTCATGATCTTGTAATAGTTTATCTTCAAGATGATTCAAACTAATTGAACCAGCTCGGTTATAAATAAGTTTTTTATTTAATAAACTTTGTAGCACCTTATTAAGATCATGACTTGTCAACATCGAATAATTTTGAATCATCTGTGGCGTTACTGTCTTGATCCCTGCTTCCATTAAAGTATAAATAAGCAGCAAAATATGACATTCATTACCGTCAATCTTTAATTCCTTTGCGCTTAACACCAGTAGTCGTTCAATATTAATGCATTTACTTTCAACTAAACTCTTTAACATCATTCTATCCATTATCAATTCGATATGCCTTTACGAATTCCCCATTATCAATTCCATAAAAAGCATAAACCAGTGAATCCTTTCCTTGATACATTAAACAATAGACAAAGATTTCATTTTCATAACCAACTGAAACTTCACTTGGCTCCTGTTTATATTTTTCTTTAAATGCGTTAATACATACTTGTTGATCCACTACATCACCACTATAAGATTTAATTAATTTATATTTTTCATCAAAAACTGCATATTGTTGTTTTTTGCCCTTGGTTGCACGAATAATATAGTAACTTTTATCACTATTATAGCGGTCAAAATACTTAACATTACTATAATTATTCTCTTTAACAATAACATTTTCAATACTTGTAATCTCATTTTTATGTTTTGAATAGGGAACATGAACCCAAAGCATATAAAAACTAACAACTATTAAAACTAAAACTAAAAAAACAATTAATATATTAAAACGATTTTTTCGTAAAAATTTCAAAATAACACCAACTTGCCTCGCTTAATTATTATACTATCAATTATCATAATATAAAAGAAAAAATCTCTAAAAGAGATTTTTAATCACGATCATTACCTATAACGATCAATACAATTCTTAATAATGACAGTACCGTCGACAACATCGCTGCCACATAAGTAAACGCCGCTGCTGATAACATTGATTTAGCCCCACTATATTCATCGGTAGTGAGATAGTTAGCTTTTAAGATTCTTAATGCTCTTGAAGAAGCATCAAATTCTACTGGCAAAGTAACAATTTGAAATAACAAGATTCCTCCCATTAAAAATACTCCGATCCAAGCAACACTTGTATTTCCCATGATCAAACCAATAAATACAGCAATCCATCCCAAATATTGTCCAACATTGCATAATGGCAAGATAGCATTTCTAAATACGAGCGGCTTATAACCAACTAAATGCTGGATTGCATGCCCACATTCATGACTAGCTACCGCAAGTGCCGCAATCGATGTTCCATCATGAATTTCACGTGACAAATTGATTGTCTTATTTCGAGGGTTGTAATGATCAGATAATTTTCCATTAACAACATGAATTTGAATATCACTCAATCCATTTCGATCTAAAATTTCTCGTGCAACCATCGCTCCGGTTATACCTCGGCTATTGGGGATTCTTTCATAGCGTTTATATGCACTATTAACTTTTATTTGACCATATATCATAATTAATGATCCAATAATAACTAATAAATACCCAAACATATAATAGCTATTCATTGGAAAATAATAAAATGGCATATATATCAACTCCTTTACACTCTATTATACACTATATTATTAACTTATTATTAATAAAATAAAAATGCAATGATTAATTCATTGCATCTTTCAAACGATTACTAGGTTTGAATGTAACTGTCTTGCTTGCAGGAATGACCATTTCTTCTTGAGTTTTTGGTGAAATTCCTTTGCGAGCTTTGCGATCATTTACTTTAAATGTTCCAAATCCAGAGATTAAAACTTTATCTCCTTCAACAACACTACGCGTAATTGTATTAAAAACTGTGTCTACTAAAATTTCGGCATCTTTTTTAGTTAAGTTTCTTTCTTTAGATACTGTTTCGACTAACTCTTTCTTGTTCATAACAACCTCCATAATTCTAATACTTCGAAAGTATAACATTAAAAAGTACCGATTTCAAGCACTTTTATAGCACAATTGCAATTACATTACTTTTGCCCTTATTAACAATTTTTGACAAAATATCATGCAGTCTTAAACTGGCATTTTCAGGGATTGCATTTAGCTTAATATACATACCTTCTTCAATCAAATCACCAAGTTTACGACCAAATACATCACAATCAAAAATCGCTTGTTTATCATTTCCACTAGAATTCAAATATTCAATAAATGCTTCTGCTTGTTCCCTCGATCCAATAATTGGTTCAAAAGTACTTTCAATATCAACTTTGATCATATAAGTAGTTCCTGCTTTAGAAACAAGTTTCATCCCATAACGAGGTCCTTGTTTAATAATTTCTGGATCACTCAACTCAATTTCATCTAACTTTGGAATTGCATAACCATATCCTGTCTGCTTTACCATTCTAATAGCATTTGAAAAACCTTCATATTCTTTTTTTATATCTACTAGTTCTTGAATAAAGGTTAAGAAAGTTGCCTGATCAAATCCTTTATCGCCAATTATTTCTTCTAATATTTCATTATATAGCCCTTCACGTTCTTCAATTTTTAAAGTAGCACTTGAAGTAGTTGTATCTATTCCTGTTAAGTAAGCTTTATCAACAAAATCATATTCGCTGATCGTATCACCAATCCGTTCTACATCTTTAAACTTTTTAATTGATTGTAATGATTCTTTTAATGATGTATCTAATGTTTGTTTTAACCAATGACTATTTGACATCATTGCTAACCATTTAGGTACCTCGATACGTACTTCACTGATTTTAAATTCATATAATGCATCTTTTAATAATGAAACAATTTGTGGTTCTTCCATATTTGTAACATCCATAGATAGAACTGGAACATCATATTTAGCGGTTAAACGTTCATACTCTTTTTTACAAGCAGGACTGTTGACATCTTTAGTATTAATTATAATAATAAACGGCTTATCAATGTCTAATAGTTCTTCAACAATACTATCAGTCGCTTCATTATAATTAGCTCCTGGAATATCACAAATACTACCATCACTAGTTATAACGATTCCAATTGTTGAATGATCTTGTATAACTTTTTTCGTTCCGACTTTGGCTGCTTGATCAAATGGAATTGATTCTAAATACCAAGGCGTTTTAACATAGCGTATTCCTTGATCATCTTGATATCCTTTTGCTCCTTCAATAACATAACCAACACAATCAACTAGTCGGACATTAACTTTAAAATTCTCATCCATTAACATTTCTACTGCTTGATTAGGAATAAATTTAGGTTCTACAGTCATAATCATTTTACCTTTACCAGACTGTGGCAATTCGTCAATGGCACGCAGTTTTGCATCTTTATCTTCGATATATGGAATGACCGCCATTTCCATAAAACGTTTGATAAATGAAGATTTCCCACTTCGAACCGGTCCAACCACCCCTAAATATATGTCCCCATCGCACCTTTTTGCGATATCATGTAAGATATTTTTCGTTTCCATTGTAAACTCCTCTCTTCGTATTATTTATATGAAATATGCCTATATTTAGAACACATCTAATTATTAATTTGGTATAATTGATAAAGGAGGTATTTCCATGTACTCATATTTAGAATTAGAGAATAAATCTTTTGAAGATTTTTACTTGAAATTTTGCGGGATGCAAGAATGTAAACCTAATTATTCATATGGTCCAGCTGTTCGTCCAAATTATCTATTACATTACTGTCTCTCCGGTCAAGGTGAATATCACGTTAACAACCAAGTATATCAGATTAAGGCAGGTGATGCTTTTTTAATAATGCCAAACGTTGTCACTTATTATCAAGCCGACCAACATGAACCTTGGACATATTTATGGATCAGCTTTGATGGTTCTAAAACTCGTCAATATTTAAAACGATGTAATTTAGATGAACATAATCTTGTAGTTCATTGTGATTATATCAATGAATTGAGAGAAACAACGATTGCTATTCTTGCACACAATAAACTAAGCTATAGTAACGAGTTATTTATTCAAGGACAACTGTATACCTTTTTTAGTTTTTTAGCCAAAAGTGCTAATATTACTTATAATGATAATGTAGCCCCTAACTACAATCCATATGTTGATAAAGCAATTGAATATATTCAAAATAATTACCAGGAAATGGTAACAGTCAACGAGATTGCTGATTACCTTTCTCTCAACCGCAGTTATCTAACAACATTATTTAAAAAGCATCTTCATTTATCACCACAAGAATTTTTATTAAAGTATCGAATGATGCGCGCCGAAGATCTTCTTACTAATACTGATCTTACAATTAATCAAATTGCCTTCTCTTGCGGATATTCTAACCAATTATCTTTTTCAAAAGCATTTAGTAATTCACATCAAATGGCACCACGTGATTATCGTAAACAATTTAAATTAGTTGATAATTCAAGAATGAATGATCCTCATGAACGCAAAGAATAGATTATTAGATCAATCTATTCTTTTTATTAATTATTATTGCTTTTATTCATGTAAGTAATTGCAATTATAATATATTAATAATGATTACTATTACCCATTTAAAAGAATTAGAAAAGTTAAGTAGTATTTGCGAATTTGTTTATACTAGATCTTTCCACCTGAATTTTGTCCAATTTACAAAATGACAAGTTTAAAATTGTTAGAAGCCAATAATGTGAAAACGAGAGCAAAAGGAAATATTCACCGATACACTAAAGATTACCTTCATTTATACGTTTGTCCTACCAGAGCAAGTGATACACAAGATGATCAAATTAAGGCTTCAAAATGTATTAACGCACACCTGTGATTAAATGCCATTTCTATGGTCCCTTATGACTATCCACCACGAAATAAAGAAGTTAAAATGCTTAATGAGTTAGGTTATTTAACCTGAAGTAAAGCAAAACAAGAAGTAATAGCTCAAAATCTTTCAAAACAAACAAGCAATCCTGTTATTAAGCAAATAGCTAACACTCTAGTCAAATCTAACCGATTAATAAATGAAGACATTGTTCGTAAATCAAGATTTATGCTACCTCAAAGTTTATATACTAGAAACTTTTTAAACAAGTTATTGAAAAATGCTAAAAATGACGTGAGAAAGATTTAATTAATAAACTACTAAAAAATTCCTTGTAATGAAAAAAGCTAATTTAAACATATATCAAATAAAGATTCATAAATTAATAAAATATAAATTGCTTTTTAATTTAATAAGCGTTATAATTAAATAGTAATGATTACTATTTAATAAATTTGGAGGAAAAGAAGATGAAATACGTTTGTAAAATTTGTGGATTTATTTATGATGAAGCTACTCAAGATGCTAAGTGGAATGATTTAGATACTGATTGGGTATGTCCGGTTTGTAAAGCTCCAAAAGAAAAATTTGAAGCAGTAGCAGAAACTAGTACTAGTAAATATGCGAGAACAAAAACTGAAAAGAATTTAATGGAAGCCTTTGCTGGTGAATCAATGGCTCGTAATAAATATACTTTCTTTGCTGAAGCAGCTCGTAAAGAAGGATTAGAGCAAATTGCTGCAATTTTTGAAGAAACAGCTGATCAAGAAAAACAACATGCTAAAATGTGGTTTGCCGCATTTCATGGAATTGGAACAACTGATGAAAATCTAGAAGCAGCCGCTGCAGGTGAAAATGAAGAGTGGACTGAAATGTATGCAAGAATGGCCCAAGAAGCACGTGAAGAAGGTTTTGAAGAATTAGCAATTAAATTTGAAAATGTTGCTATCGTTGAAAAATCCCATGAGAAACGTTATCTAAAATTATTAGAATCATATAAAAACGGCACAACATTCAAAGGCGATGCCCCAAAAGGATGGAAATGTCGTCAATGCGGATTCATTTATGAAGGAGATGAAGCACCTGAACATTGTCCTACATGCGGATATCCTAAAGCCTTTTTTGAAAGAATGTGTGAAAATTACTAATAAGAATTAATATAACTATTTTAAAAAGATGTAATTAAATATAATAATTAAATATTTGGATTGATTACTTTATAAAGAAATCAATCCTTTTAATTTATGACTTTTTGATTATAATATTCTAAATCCATACCTATAAACTATTTTAAATCTGATTAAAAACTTCTCATCTAAACAGTTCTCTTTGATATATAAATACCCCACAAGCTAGAATAACGGTTTACCGTAGAATAGCTCTACACTTAAGCCTGTCTTATCCAACTGGTGAGGTTTACTCAGGATTATTATATTTTTGCTTTTAATACGTAGATTCTAGATAAATAATCTCCATTAGTCCCATCGTATTTTTCTTTATTTTCACCGCAAGAACTATCAGTTGTAATTAAACCCAAGTTCATTAATTCATCACCATAATGAACTGTATTATTAAGATTAACATGATATTCTTTATCCGGATCTAATCCCAACAGCTTTACACGACGGTAACCAACATTAACTTCCTGCAAAGTACGATAATATCCAATAATAGCAGTATTCTGATCCTGTGATACAACCATCCAAACAGTCTCATTACCTTCAAATGGACTTTTTAAACGGTAAAACGTTCCAAACTGAATAATCTCCCGATAGTCCTTCATAAAGGTGATTTGTTCTTTAACTTTTATCTGTTCATCCATGCTTAATTTATTAAGATCTAATTCGTATCCAAAAGTACCAAAATAAGCAACATTTGCCCTTGTTTCAATCGGTGTATTTCTCAACAACTGATGATTTGGCGCTGCCGATACATGAGCTCCAAGACTCGAAACAGGATATACCATTGATGTTCCATATTGGATTTTCAAACGTTCTAGCGCATCAGTATCATCACTGGTCCAACATTGTGGTGCATAATACATCATTCCTGGATCAAAACGAGCACCACCACTAGCACAAGATTCAAATAAAATTTCAGGAAAACGACTTGTTAACAATTCATATAACTGATACACTCCTAAAATATATTCATGCATAACTCGTCCCTGACTCTCACTATCGTGACAACTAGAGTAAACTTCTGTCATACAGCGGTTCATATCCCATTTAATATAAGAAATATTTGCTTTATCAATTACTTCTGTCATCATATTATAAACATAAATAACGACTTCTGGATTTGAAAAATCTAATACAAATTGATTACGTCCATGACTATTAGGACGGTTTGGTGTTTCTAAAATCCACTGTGGATGATTACGATATAAATCAGAATTTTTATTGACCATTTCTGGTTCAAACCACAAACCAAACTTCATTCCCAGATTATTTATTTTTCTTGATAAACCACTAATTCCACTTGGTAATTTTTGTAAATTCGGATACCAGTCACCTAACCCTGCAACATCATTATTACGTTTACCAAACCAGCCATCATCAAGAACAAATAACTCGATTCCTAATTTTTGAGCAGTTCCAGCAATATCCATAATTTTTTCTTCATCAAAATCAAAGTACGTTGCCTCCCAATTATTAACTAAAATAG
>ERZ894229.532-NODE-532-length-30543-cov-9.84817_pt1 | contig 30543 bp, 30 predicted proteins | sample MGYA00380295_ERZ894229 | MGnify/ENA primary metagenome ERZ894229 (study PRJEB32331, sample SAMN06328479) | human gut metagenome | biome: human gut microbiome; feature: stool | host: Homo sapiens | collected 2014-09-17 ... | reverse complement strand
GTTTAAAGTGTTGGCAAGCGGCTGTGCAGACTGCGTGCTTGCACGCAGGGATGCGCAGACATTTGACTGGTTTCCAAAAAGCGTTGAAAAACGGACTGCATTTCAAATGCCACGGGAGGCGGCAGGAAAAGAGGTAATATGACAAAAGTAATTACTGTAAGCCGTGAATTCGGCAGCGGCGGCAGAGAACTGGGAAAGCGCCTGGCAGATACGCTGGGATATGCTTACTATGATAAGGAAATTCTGGAGGAGATTGCGAAGCAGACGCAGACCAGCGAATGGTATGTGGAGAGGATGCTGGAAGGGGTTCTGGCGCCTCACGTTCCGCTGCATTATGGGCGCAGCTTTTCCTATTATTCGCCCATCACGCATCAGGCGGTAAAAATGCTGGTGGAGGAGAGAAACGTGATCCGCCTGCTCGCGGCAAAAGGAAACTGCGTGATCGTGGGAAGAGGGGCCAATACCATTTTGGAAGAGCGCAGACCCTTTAACATTTTCGTATATGCGGATATGCCTTCCAAAATCATCAGATGCCGGGAACGGGCGTCTGAGAAGGAAAATCTGACAGACAGGGAGCTGGAGAAAAAAATCCGGCAGGTGGATAATCTTCGGGCGAAAAGCCTTGAAATGGTCTCCGAGTTCAAGTGGGGAAATAAGGAAGGGTATCATCTGTGCGTCAACACCAGCGGCCTCTCAATAAAGGAGCTTACGCCCCTTGTTGCGGAATATGCAAAATACTGGCTGAGGGACGCACAGGATCATGCAGAGAAAGAAAAAGGAGATTCCAATGAGTAAAACAAAGGCAGTAGATTCCACAATTCTGTTTTCAAAAACGGCTCCGCTGAAGCTTTTCTTTATCGCGGCGGTGCCGGGAGCGATCAGCATGTTCGCGTCCGCTCTCTATCAGACCATCGACGGTGTATTCGTCGGACGTTTCCTGGGGCAGACGGCTTTTGCCGCGGTAAATCTTGCCATGCCCTTTGTCATCATCAATTTTTCCCTGGCGGACCTGATCGGCGTCGGATCGGCGGTTCCCATATCCGTCTGCCTCGGTAAAAAACAGGAAAGGGAAGCGAATAATATCTTTACCTGCGCCTGTCTCATGATTGTGGGAGCGGGAGCCGTGATCGGCGGTATTCTTTTCGCAGCCGCGCCTCTGCTGATCCGGCTGATGGGGCGGAAGGCGAGTTCGCTGACCTGGCGGTGCAGTATCTGCGGGTATATGCGATCTGTTCGCCGTTTACCACCATCATTTATGCAACGGATAACTTCCTGCGCATCTGTGGATTCATCCGGGGAAGCATGTTCTTAAACATCCTGCTTTCCGCACTGAGCGCCATATTGGAATTTTTGTTCCTCGGCGTTTTCGGCTGGGGAGTCTGGGGCGCAGCGCTGGCAACCTGTTCCGGTATGTTCATCTGCGCGCTGATCGCGCTGTATCCTTTCTTCCGGGGCAAGACGCTGCTTCGGTTCGGCGTGCCGAGGTTTTCTGTCAGCATGATCCGGCAGATCATCGCATGCGGAAGCCCGAACTTCTTAAACAACATCGCGGGCCGTATCACCTCGATCCTGATGAACATGATCCTGGTGCGCCTGGGCGGAGAAAATGCGGTTTCCGTTTATGGTGTTCTGATGTATGCGGACGGCTTCGTACAGCCGTTGCTGTACGGTATGTGCGATTCCCTGCAGCCTGCGGTCGGATACAACTGGGGCGCAGGAAAGCTTTCCAGAGTACGGGCGATCGAGAAATGCTGCTTCGGCGCGAGCTGCATCGTCTCTCTGGCGTCGGTTGTCGTCATCGCTCTCCTGCCGGGACAGATTGCCGGACTGTTTATGTCGGATGCCACCCCGGAGGTCATGAGCATTGCGATCGGAGCGCTGCGGCTCTTCAGCCTGACCTATATTACGAGATGGTTTTCCTTCGCGGTGCAGAGCTACATGCTCGCCATTGAAAAAGCGGTTCCGGCTTCGGTTATTTCCGTTGCCACCGCGCTGGTGTTCCCCGTGATCCTGATCGGTGTTCTCTGGCCGCTGGGTCTTACGGGAATCTGGCTGAATCTGGCGGGTACCTCCCTGCTGGCAGGCATCTTGTCCGCTGTGATTCTGTTAAAATACCGGGCGGAGCTGTCCGGGCCGGACGCCATGTAAAAGGAGTGGCGGGATGTTTCCTGTAAAAAGCGTTTGACTTACGGCTCTTTTGAGACACAGGCTGCGGCCTGTGTCTTTTTTCAAATAAACGACGGCCGATGCGATCAGAAGATGAACTGAACCAGAAGCATATAGCAGACGGTTCCTCCCGCGATGGAGAGGAGCATCTGGCGTTTCCAGAGGTGAAGAATGACAACCACAAGGATGGCCAGAAGCTCCGGAATGCCGTGACTGCCGGCAAAGAGATTCACATTCCGCAGGCAGTAGACGACCAGCAGGCCGAATACGGCGGCGGGAAGCACTTTTCCCAGATATTGAATATATCTGGGCGTGGGTTTTCCGGCAGGAAAGACCAGAAACGGGATGAAGCGGGTCAGCACCGTTCCCAGGATGACCATGCCGATGGTGACAAGCTGCTGTGTGAGGGTCATGCGCAGGCACCTCCCTTCGTTTTTTCAAGAGGCCTTCGGAGCAAAGTGAGGACGGCCAGGATGGAAAGCATGGCGGGGATGAGAAAACCGTCCGCACCGAAGGCGATCAGGCTCAGAATGGAAAGACCGATGCCCAGAATGGAGCTTTCATGCCGTTCTTCCTTCAGCCACTGCTCCAGGAAAATGACGACAAACATGGCGGTCATGACGAAATCCAGCCCTTCCGTATTAAAGGTGATGAAGGAGCCGAAGATGCCGCCCAGGGTCGCGCCCGCAAACCAGTACAGGTGGTTCAGCAGGGTCACAAAAAACATGAACCAGCCCCGGTCCACGTCCGGCGGAAATTCAGCGGTATAATTGATGGAAAAGGTTTCGTCACACATGCCGAAGATGAGATAGATTTTTTTCAGGCCGAGACCGCGGAACCGGTCCAGCATGGAAATTCCGTAGAACAGGTGTCTGGCGTTGAGCATGAGCGTCATCGCCAGCGCCTGGATGGGATGAAAGGCTCCCAGAAGGAGGTTTACGGCCACAAATTCCACCGAGCCCGCAAAGATGGTCAGGCTCATCAGGCAGGGATACCAGAAGCTGAAGCCGGAAACATTCATATAGATTCCATAGGTCATTCCCAGAAACAGAAAGCCTGCCAGAATGGGAATGGTGTTGGGAAAGGCGGCAAAAAGCGCCTTTTTGAGAATCGTTCTTTTGTTCTGCATAAGCTGTCCTCCAGATGAATGAAATCCTCAAACAGCTTAGCACTCTTTTCGGCGCGTTTCAACAAAAATATCAGACGCCCGGAACAAACAGAATTCAGGTGGCCGGAACAGACAGAATTCAGGTGTCCAGAACGAACAGCTCCGCGCCGTGCTCCCGCAGCCAGTTTTTATGAATTTTATAGTCGGGCATCACCCGCTCCACCGCGCCCCAGAAGGCTTTGGAGTGATCCATGTGGGTCAGGTGGCACAGCTCATGCACCACCACATAGTCCAGCACCCGGGGCGGCGCCAGCATCAGCCGCCAGTTGAAGGAGAGCGTGCCCCGGCTGGAGCAGCTCCCCCATCGGGTATGCTGCCCGCGGATGGTGATGCGCGTATAGGTTCCGCCGGTGAAGGCCTGAAAATAGGCGACGCGCCGTGGAATATACTTTGCAGCCGCCTGGCGGTAGCGTTTTTCAAAGGCCTGCTTCTGGGGAACGGTCAGGTTTTTGGGGAAAGTCAGCATATATACTCCTTTTTTAAAATTGCCCTATTGATACCACTGCGCCTGAGAAGTCCAGAGCTTTTCATATAAGCCCTTTCGGGCCATCAGCTCTGCATGTGTACCGGATTCCACGATTTTTCCATGATCAAGGACCACGATAAAATCAGCTGAAGCGGCGGTACTCATGTGATGCGTGATAAACACCTTCATACTGCTGTGGTCATGAAAAAGGATTTCATGGTAGATATTTTCTTCTGTCAACGCGTCGATTGCCGAAGTCGGTTCATCAAAAACGATGAAGGAATGGGGTCTGTAAAGCCCACGGGCGATTGCCAGTTTCTGCCAGTTTCCGCCGGACAGTTCCATGCCGCCGAATTCCACGCCAAGCTGTGCATCCAGCGCTTCCTGAGAAAGGCCGCCGCATGGAAGAGAAAGGTCAAGATCGGACAGAAGTTTCAGCATTTTCCCCCGGTCCTGATGTTCCCTGCTTTCCTGAAAGGAAATGTTTTCAGCAACGGAAAACTGATATCTGCAGAAATCCTGGAAAACAGCGGAGGAGCGGGAATACAGATCCTTTTCTGGAATGGAGCGTACATCGGTGCCATCATACAGAACCTGTCCCTGATCAGGAAGATAGAGACCGAGAAGCAGTTTGGAAAAGGTGGACTTTCCAGCGCCGTTCTGTCCCACGACCGCTACAGTTTTTCCCGGTTCTATATGGAAGCTGATGCGGTTCAGAACAGTCCGGTCTTCCGTATAGGAAAAGGAAGCATGTTCCATCCGGATTCCCTGCGAGAGAGAGACAGCCTTTTCGCCGCCGCATCTTGCCGGATAATGTAACACCTCGTAATAATATTTCCCCTTCAGTCCGCAGTTCAGGCTGAACAGTCCGAGATATAAGATCCGCATAAAATTTGCTTTCAGCAGGATGACGGCATTCAGAGAAGCGGCAAACTCGCTGATTTCAATTTCCCCGTGCATAACCAGCCAGAGACACAGGAGCAGAGAAAGAAATGCGGTAAAGCCAGCGGACAGGGCACTGATCAGATTCCGCTTAAATTGATGAACAGCCAGCGCTCTCTTTTCCGCAGAAAAGAGGCGGTGCTTTCTGTTCCATTTTTCCCGGAAAAAGTCTTCACTCCGATAGACGCGTACTTCCTTCTGATACTGCATGCCGGAAAGGATTTCTTCAAAATATTTTTTCCCTCTCTGCGCCTCCTGCAGACGGTCCATGGCAGTATACTGGTCGCGTGCCTGAAGAATTTTGGTGACGATGTCGGGCAGGACGGCGAACAGACTTAACAGGATGAGAGAATAATGGTAGCTGGCTATGATGCCCGAAACGGAAACGAACGTCAGAATGTAGACAAAAATTTCAGAGACGAACATCATGGTCATAAATCTCAGATCCCGTGATACATTTCGTGCCAGTTCGATCTTTTTATAAAGCTGAGGCTGTTCGAAGGTTTTCAGATCCAGACTGCCGGTTTTTTCGTTCAGTTTATTCTGCAGAATGATTTCCAGTTCACTGCCCACATAGTTAATGTTGCTTCGGTAAACGGAGTATACGGCGACATAGAGAAGCTGCAGAAAGACCAGGAGCGGAAACCAGAGAAAATCCTTCAGAAGCATTTCGCCGGAGCGGCTGACCGCTTCCGCTTCCGCAAACAGACGGTTTTCACAGATCACCTTGACCGGAGAAACGAGAGCCGGAAGGAACGAAAGAAAAAGAATTTTCAGCGCCCCTTTTCCGCTCTGGCGGAAAAAAATGGTATAGGTGGCAAGAAGAACCTTCATGAGGCTGAAGTCAGCCTGTTTTTTTTCATTTCCTGTCATTAGGCCTCGCCTCCTTTCCAATACCATTTCCGTTGGGCGGAAAACATGGTGAAATAATGTCCTTTACGCGCCATAAGCTCCTGGTGCGTTCCGGTTTCCCATATCTTTTTATCCTTCAGAACCAGAATCTGATCTGCCAGCGTGGCGGAAGCCAGCCGATGCGAGATGAAGAGGGTTCCTTTTCCCTGCATGAGCTGGTCGTACTGAGCGTACATCCTGCTTTCCGCGATCGGATCCATGCTGGCAGTGGGTTCGTCCAGAATCATGAATTCGCCGTTTTGATACATGGCACGTGCAATAGCGGCTTTCTGCCATTCTCCTCCGGAAAGATCAACGCCGTCCTTTTCTATTTTCCCAAGATGTGTCCGAATTCCTTCAGGAAGCCCTGCAACGACGCCGTCCAGTCCAACACGACGCAGAATGCCATCGAGCAGATCCTTTTCACAGGCCTTCCCAGAGAAATATTTTCTTCCAGGGAGACCGCATAACGGGAAAAGTCCTGGAAAACGACGGAAAAACAGTCAGAAAGTACCCCGGCTGAAATCTGAGAAATATCCCTTCCGTTCAGAAGAATTTTCCCGGAGGTAGGAGAATAAAGCCCCAGTATCAGCTTGACAATGGTTGATTTGCCGCTTCCATTTTCACCGACCAGCGCATAATGTTTTCCGGCCTTCAGCTGAAAGGAAACGTGTTCCAGGACCGCCGTACCGTTGGGGTAGGAAAAGGAAACGTCGCAAAACTCCAGAGTGTGAAACGGTTCCCCACAGGAAGAACTGCCGCACTTTGTTCCTGAACTGCCATAACTTTCTTCCGACTGGCCTTTTATGCCGGCAGCTGTCCAGTATTCCTTCCAGAAGAGCCGGTGCTGAGCGAGGATGTCCAGCCTGTTTTTGACCTGATACTGCATGGCATTGTTCAGGGTCAGGGCGGCTCTCGCAAAGGAGATGAAAAAGCCGATGGAAATGGTTTTTGCATAAGTCCGGGAAACATCAGCAGCATAATGACGATGGTGGCGATGTATCCGGATACCTCAACCGTGGAGGAAAGAAGAGCGAAAATAAAATCGTTTCTTTTCTGTTTTTCCCTCTGTTCGTACATGTAGGCGGTTCGTTTGTCATTCATAAAAGAAGTAAAGCCGAACAGCTTCCGTTCTGCAGCGAAAGCCTTGCTGTTCATGATGTCGTTCATGTACAGGACCCAGGATAGCAGGAAGCAGCTCGTTCAGCCTGTCATCCAGTTTTCCAGTAACCCGGTTCCACAGATCCCGGAAGGACGGTGTTTCCAAATTCTCATAGGATTGACTGTGTATGCCTGCAAACAGCAGTTCTTTGGCGGTTTTGTCAATTTTGGGCGCCAGAAGACTTTCCAGAAACTGCATACAGGACGGAAGAAGAGCGGACAGAAGATACAGGGCCGCAAGGAGGATAAGAGAGGAGACAAAACCCGCCTGAAAACGCCCTTCTGAAAAACGGCGGATGACCATATTGATGATCTCTGATTCCGTGGAAGTGATGAAGGGGGCAAGGATACCGCAGCTCAACGCGAGGATCAGTAACAGGAGGACTGTTACACGGTACTTTTTTATAAGAAGAAAAAGAAATTTTTTCATGGCTGCTCCTTTGCGCTTTGAGATATACTAGGCCGGAAATGGTATTTCGGACAACTATAAAGAAGTATAGCTCATGAAAAGGAAAAAGGAAATGTTTTTTGTCGCTGCATCTGAACATATGCAGAAGGATGACCGTTCAGGATACAGGTATTTTACTGATTGACGGATGTGTTTTGATAGATTATAATAAAAGTGAAAAAAGAAACTTCAAAAATATTACGAGGATAAGAAATGTTATATGAATATTTAAAAGAAAATTATGGGGAAAATGTTCCGATTTATATTTCCCGGTTGAAGGTGGAAGGAATGTCGGAAAATACGTTGCGTCAGCAGGTCAAGAGACTTACTGACGCCGGTCTGCTGAAGCGCTATGATACCGGAATTTACTTTATTCCCAAAAAGAGCGTGTTTAAATCCGGTTCTACTCTTTCGGTGGAGCAGGTCTTAAATGATAAATATCTTAGGGAGGGGGAAAAGAGATGCGGATATCAGAGTGGAATCCTGTTTGCAAATCAGCTTGGACTCACCACGCAGGTTCCAATGATATATGAAATTGTAACCAATAAAGCATCACGAGAATACAGAGAGATAACGGTTGCAAAGACCAGGGTCATTTTGCGCAGACCGAGAACGGAAATCAATGAGGATAATTTCCGGGCGCTGCAGTTTCTTGATCTGATGAAGGACGTGGATATGGTTTCTGAACTGGAAGGAAAGCGTCTGACAGAAAGACTGCTGGCCTATATGCGTGCCTGCTCGCTGTATTTTGATGATCTGGAACCGTTTCTTCCTTTGTACCCGGATAAGCTTTACAGAAATTTATACGAAGGAGGATTATTGGATGGAGTATCTGCACAAGAACAGGGAAGAGTTTAAAGAAGCGGCGGCTCGTACCGCAGAGGATACGGGATTCGTTGCAGAGGCAGTTGAAAAGGATTATTACGTTTCCATGATTTTACGTGGAATATCGGAAAGCCTTCCATTTTCGGTCTTTAAGGGAGGCACGTCCCTGTCAAAATGTTATGGGGTAATAAAGCGATTTTCTGAGGACATCGATCTTACGACAGACATTCCGCTATCTCAGGGACAAAAGAAAAAGATGAAATATTCGCTCGTAGATGTGGTACGGAAACTGGAGTTGAATATTTTAAATCTGGAAGAAACGAGAAGCCGAAGAGACTATAACAGATATGAAATTGCATATGAATCTGTTTTTTTCATCGGACTTTAGTCCGGTAAGCTCTGTCATTATACTGGAGACTTCCTTTACGGCGTGTTCCTTCCCCACCGTCATCATGCCGGTAGACAGTATGATCGGCGATATGTTAAAAGCGGAAGCGCCGGAGCTTCTCAAAAGATATGACCTGAACGCCTTCTGCATGAAGGTACAGGGGCTTGACCGGACGCTTGTGGACAAGGTCTTCGCGGTGTGCGATTATTATCTTCAGAACCGGGTCAGAAAGCATTCCCGGCACCTCTACGATATTTATAAGCTGCTTCCTCTGGTAAGGCAGGATGACACCTTTCACGCGTTGGTTCAGGAGGTTCGATCCGTCAGAAAGCCATCGCCCATCTGCCCGTCGGCAAAGGATGGAGTCAATGTTCCGGCACTCCTTTCAGAGATCGTCCGAAATGAGGCTTACCGGGAGGATTACAGGAATCTCACGGAAAGGCTTCTGGAAGAGGAAGTGGATTACGATACCGCTGTTACCGCTCTGAAGCGGATTGCCGCCGGAGGCATGTTTGCCTGAACAGGCTGCAGACGAAAAAAACGGGAAAGGAGACTTTCCAAACAGCCTGCATTTTCTTTGATTCTGATTCGCTTATCAATCTTTCTGTCAGAAAACGAAAAAGTTCTCTCTGATCTGGTTTTACACATCTTTTCAAATCCGGATTAAATTGATAAAATAGAAAAGCATATTTATCTGAAGCATACAAAGAAGGAAAAGCCAATGGAAAAGACACATGCGGCGTCCTCTGCCGCGGCGGAAAACGGAAAAGGGAAAAAAAGAAGCATGCTGGAGGGCTCGCCGGGAATCGGGCTGTTCCTATTCGCCCTGCCCATGATTCTGGGAAACCTTTTTCAGCAGTTTTATAATATGACGGATTCCATCATCGTGGGACGGTTTGTGGGAGAGGACGCGCTGGCGGCGGTCGGTGCCTCCTATTCCCTGACCAATGTGTTCGTGATGATCGCCATCGGCGGCGGAATCGGCGCTTCGGTGATTACCTCCCAGTATCTTGGGGCCGGCCGTTTTGACCGGATGAAAACCTCGGTTTATACGACGCTTATCACCTTCCTCGGCGTGGGGATTTTTCTCGGTGTGTTCGGATTTGTGATGAACCGGCAGATCCTGGTCTGGCTGAATACGCCGGAAAACATTCTGGACGCGGCGGGAACCTACCTGGGAATCTATTTCCTGGGCATGCCTTTTCTGTTCATGTACAATATTCTTTCATCCATGTTCAATGCGCTGGGAGATTCCAGAACGCCGCTGGGGCTTCTGATTTTTTCGTCCGTGCTGAACGTGGTGCTGGATCTGTGGTTTGTCATTTCCTTCGGAATGGCCGTGGCCGGAGTGGCAATCGCTACCGTGATGGCGCAGGGGCTGGCGGCCATTCTTTCCTTCCTCCTGCTGATGCGCAGGCTGAAGGGCTTTGAGGCGGACGGAAGGATTGCAAAATATGATACGGGAATTCTGGCGTCCATGGTCCGGATCGCGATTCCCTCCATTCTTCAGCAGTCCATCGTATCCATCGGCATGCTGCTGGTGCAGTCCGTGGTAAACGGTTTCGGCTCCTCCGTTCTGGCCGGATACTCCGCGGGGACCAGGATCGAATCCATCTGCATCGTTCCCATGATTTCCACAGGAAATGCGGTCTCCACCTTCACGGCCCAGAACATGGGAGCCAGAAAACCGGAGCGGGTGAAGGCCGGATACCGGGCCGCATGGGGCATTGTGGCGGGCTTCGGCGTGGTGATCCTGCTCATTCTGTCGCTTTCCGGCAGATCGGTGATCGGGGCCTTTTTGGACACCGGGGGAACGGGAGAGGCTTTTGAAACCGGATATGCCTATCTGTCCTTCCTGAAATTTTTCTTCGTGTGCATCGGTCTGAAGGCCATTACGGACGGCGTGCTCCGCGGGGCCGGAGATGTGGTGGTATTCACCTGCGCCAATCTGGTCAACCTGACGATCCGCGTGGCGGGAGCCTTTCTTCTCGCCCCTGTCATCGGCGTTGCCGCCGTGTGGTATGCGGTACCCGCGGGCTGGACGGTGAATTTTCTGATCTCCTTCGTCCGGTATCTGACCGGGAAATGGAGCAGGAGGGATCTGGTCAGGGAAGAACCGGCACCCTGAGAGACGGGGGAAGTCCGGCCGGAAAGAAGCGGGCGGCGCCGGGCCGGAAAAGGAGAAACAGAGCAACAGCGTGGAGATGAGGATCAAAATGAGGAAAAACATGGCAGAAATCATAACGGAAAACAGAACCGGACAGAGAACAGGAATCTGTATCATTATCGGCGCGGGAGAGCTTACGGTGGACGCCATTCCCGTGAGGCCGGAGGATTTTGTGATTGCGGCGGACGGCGGATACGCGCACTGCAGGCAGCTTGGCGTGGAGCCGGATCTGATCCTGGGTGATTTTGATTCTCTGGATGAGGAAAACAGACGACATGTGGAGGCTCTCCGGCGTGAGCAGCCGGACAGAGTGCAGATTTTTCCGGTCATAAAGGATGATACGGACATGCTGGCTGCGATGAAGGAGGGGCTGAAGAGAGGCTTTGTCTCTTTTGATCTTTACGCGGCGGCTCAGGGAAAACGGCTTTCCCACACCATCGCCAACATGCAGTGCCTGAACTACCTGAAGGAGCATGGCGCTTCAGGCCGCCTGATGGAAGCGGAAGAAACGGTTTTCCTTCTGCGCAATGAGACCGTCACCTTTGATGAAAAGGAGCGGGGCTTCCTTTCCCTGTTTTCCCTGGGGGACAGGGCGGAAGGGGTAACCATCCGGAATATGAAATATCTGCTGGACGAGGCGGTGGTGACCAACGCCTTTCCGGTGGGAGTGAGCAATGAGTTTATCGGCAAAGCGGGAAGCGTCACCGTGAAAAACGGAACGCTCCTTGTAATTCTGGAAAGATAAACGCTGTGAAAGCTTTGGATATGCCCGAGGTAGCTTCTCAGGCTTCTTCCGCCGCATTTTCCTCGCCGCCTGCAGTATCCTCTGTTTCGCTTTTGGGAATACGGAAGGAGGAGACCGCATCGATCAGCAGGGAGGAAATGGTCACCGTCACCAGAGAATAAACGATTCTGGTCACGGGAATGTAGCTCAGGGAAAGCGCCAGCACCGTCAGGTCGGTGGCAAGGTAGGCCCTGGATATCTTACAGTGGGTAAGTTTGGAAATGACGAGCGCCAGAGCATCGTCTCCTCCGCTGGAGATTCCCTGCCGCACGATCAGACCCACGCCCACGCCCACGAAACAGGCTCCGAATACGGCGGCCAGAAGCGGACGCTCGCTCAGGTCGGGCAGTCGGAAGGGAACGACTTCCCAGAAGCGCAGGAAGAAAGCCAGCGAAAACGTGGCGGCGATGGAGCGGGGAAGAAATTCCTTTCCCAGAAATTTAAAGCCGGCCGCATAGCTGAGGGCGTCCAGAATCGGAGAGAGCAGAGAGGTGGGGACATGGAACCAGTAGTTTAACAGAAGGATCATGCCCAGCACGCCGCCCTCCGTGATCTGCACCCGCTGGTGGATATTGACCATGCCGAAGGCGGAGATGGCCGTTCCGGCAAGAATGGACAGAATGATTTTGGGAGGAAACAGTTCTTTCCCTTTTTCCCTCAGCACAGGCAGGGAAGAACGCAGCTTCGAAGACAGATTTTTGTTCAGTAACAGCAAAATAAAACCTCTTTTCCTTTGTTTTCTTTGAGTATAAACTCTGGTATAATACCAGGGTCAAGAGATTTTATTAAAGACGGTACGGGCAGTGCTGGCACAGGTAGTGCCCTGAGGCAGGAAAAGGAGGATACCACGAACATGAAGGAATATTACACCGTCAGTGAGATTTCCCGTCTGTACGGGATCGGCATCGATTCCCTGCGTTATTATGAGAAAATCGGAGCGCTGTCTCCCAGGCGCGGGGAGAACAATTACCGGCTGTATTCCCTGAAGGACATTTACAGGCTGAACGTCATCCGGGATCTGCTCATGCTGGGTTTTTCCATGAAACAGATCGGAGAGTATCTGGACTGCCAGAACATGAAAAGCACCCTTTCCATGCTGGAGCAGGAAAAGGAAAAAGTGCGGCAGCAACGGGAGAGACTGAAGCGCATTGAGCAGGCCATCGAAGAGCGAGTTGCTCATCTGGGAAAATACGAAAAAATCGAGGCGGGAAGTTACCGGTGCCTGCACAGTGCGGCCCGGTATTGCCTGCAGCTGAATGCTGAGATCCGCCGGGACGAGGAGATGGACTATGCGGTGAAAAGGCTGCAGAAGCGCCATGAGGATAAGATCAGAAGTCTTGGTGAGCGGGAGATCGGGGCGAGCGTGTCGCCGCAGGATGTGAAAAACGGAATTTACAACCTGTTTCATTCTGCTTTCATCATCCTGGACGAGCTTCCGGAGGACGGGGAGAGAGACGGACTGCTCGTCCTGCCGGAAGGAGAGTATTTGACAGTCTATTACCGGGGAAGCTATCTCCAGTCGCCGCAGCGGATTCTGGAGCTGATGGAAGAGGCCGAAAGGCGCGGTCTGAAAATCGAAGGTGATATTCTGGAGTGGTATCCGGTGGATAACCGGTATACGGTGGAGCCGCAGGAGTTTGTTACAAGGCTGCAGGCGAGGGTGGTTCCTGGTAAGGAGTGAAAAAAGCGGCGCACGGCAGCGACACACTGCAGGAAATCGTGTTTCCGTCGCGCATCGCTGCCGCACGCCGCGTCTGAAGACGCCCGTATGGCAGTTGCCACTTACATCACATTTTTAAACTGGCTCATATAGAGCTTGTAGTAGGCGCCTTTCTTTTCCATGAGCTGCGCGGCGTTTCCTTCTTCGACGATGGTGCCGCCATCGATGACGAAGATGCGGTCCGCCTTCTGGATGGTGGAAAGCCGGTGGGCGATGACGAAGGAGGTACGGCCTTTTAACAGGTGTTCGATGCCCTCCTGTACCAGCAGCTCGGTTTTGGTGTCGATGCTGGATGTGGCCTCATCCAGAATGAGGATGGCGGGATCGGAAACCATGGTGCGGGCGAAGGCGAGGAGCTGTTTCTGTCCGATGGACAGGCCGCCGCCCCGTTCGCTCAGCTCGGTGTCATAGCCCTTTTCCAGCCGCATGATGAAGTCGTGGGCGTTTACCGCTTTGGCGGCGGCCACGATTTCCTCATCCGTTGCATCCAGCTTTCCGTAGCGGATGTTGTCCCGGATGGTGCCGGAGAACAGGAAGTTATCCTGGGTCATGATGCCCATCTGCCGCCGCAGGCTTTCGATGGAAACCTCCTTCACGTCATGGCCGTCGATGTACACATGGCCCTCCTGAATGTCGTAAAAACGGCTTACGAGATTGACGATGGTGGTTTTTCCGGCTCCGGTGGGGCCTACAAGGGCGATGGTCTCTCCGGGACGAATGCGAAAGCTCACGTCGTTTAACACCTTTGTGTCTTCATCATAGGAAAAGGAAACATGGTCAAAGACCACCTCGCCCTGAATGGGAGGAAGCTCCTTTACGCCCTCCCCATCGGTGATGGCGGGAGGGGTGTCCATGATTTCAAATACCCGCTCCGCGCCGGCGATGTTGGTGATCATCTGGTTGTAAAAGTTGCTCAGGTTCATGATCGGGTTCCAGAACATGGAAATATAGGTTCCGAACGCCAGGAAGGTTCCCACGGATACCCGGCCCGCGCCGAGCACCACGATTCCCACAAAATACAGGGAAAACAGGCCGATGGCCCAGCACAGGTCGATGACCGGGCCCACGGCGTCATTGAGACGGACTGCGTTCACAAAGGAATCTCGGTGCTGCTTTGTCAGATCCCGGAAGGTGTCCATGGTTTCGGATTCTGCGCCGAAGCTCTGGATGATCCGGATGCCGGAAAGATCCTCATGCACGAATGCATTTAAATTGGAAGATTTCTTCCGATGGATCTGCCATCTTTCATGGGAATGGGTCTGGATGTACCAGATTCCCGCGGCCATCAGCGGAAGGCTTATAAGGGCCGCGGCGGCAAGCCTTGCGTCCTTGACGAACATGATGACGGCCACCGCGCTGATGGTGATGAAATCCGGGATCAGGGTGGTGACGCAGTTGGAGAGCACATCCTTTAAGGAATTGATGTCTCCGATGATGCGCGCCAGGATTTTTCCGGTGGGACGGCTGTCAAAGAACTGAAAATCCAGCGTCTGAATATGGACGTACAGCTCCTGCCGGATGGTGACCAGAATGCTGTTGCAGACCTTTGCCATCACGTACATACGGATTTTAATGCCTGCGACCATGAGCAGGTTGATGACGACGGCGAAGAGGATCAGCCGGAAAAGCCCGGAAAAATCCCCGATGGAAATATAGTCGTCCACGGCAGCTTCCATGATCAGCGGATTCAGGAGGTTTACCACCACACAGAAGCCCATGATGAACAGAACGCCGACGATCTGTTTTTTATAGGAAAGAAGATAGGAGAACAGGCGGAAAAGCGTGGCGGCTTTCCCGGCTGTTATCGTATTTTCATCCTTTTTATAGGAATTAAAAGCCATAATAGTCTCCTTTATGCCATGGAAGGATTCAGCACGGCCCCATACTGGGCCTGCCAGGTCTCATAATACAGTCCGCGCAGGGCGAGCAGGCTTTCATGTGTCCCCCGCTCGCAGATGGTCCCGTTCTCCAGCACGATGATTTCATCGGCGTTTCGTACCGCGCTGATGCGGTGGGCGATGATCAGCTTCGTGGTGTCAGAAAGCTCCCGAAGCGCCTGCTGGATGGCGTATTCCGTTTCCATGTCCAGCGCGCTGGTGGAATCGTCCAGAATCAGAACGGGATTGTGTTTGGCGATGGCCCGCGCGATGCTGATGCGCTGCTTCTGACCGCCGGAGAGGCCCACGCCCCGTTCGCCGATGACGGTTTCATACTGCTCGGAGAGCCGTTCGATGAACTCGCTGGCCTGGGCGCTTTCCGAAGCGGCGCGGATATCCCCGTCGTTCACCAGCTCCCGCTTTCCCAGACGCACGTTTTCACTGATGGTGTCGGAAAAGAGGAACACATCCTGCATCACCAGGGAAATGCTGCCGCGAAGCTGCTTCAGGGACAGGTCGCGGATGTTGACGCCGTCCAGACGGATGGTTCCGCCGGTGGCGTCGTAAAGCCGTTCCAGAAGCTGGATGATGGAGGTCTTTCCTGCGCCTGTAGCTCCCATGATGCCAAGCGTCTTTCCCGGCTCGACGGTAAAGGAAATGTCATGCAGAATTTCATGCCCGTCCTCCTTGTGGAAGGACACGTTGTCAAATTCGATTTTTCCCCTGACCTCAGGAAGCGTTACAGGCCGCTCCGGCTCCGTGACGGAGGGCTTCGCCTGATAGATTTTCCGGATCTTCCGGTAGCTTCCCACGCCGGAGGAAAAATCGTTGGATAGCCAGCCCAGCATTTCCATGGGCCAGACGATATTCATGGAATACTCCACGAAGGCGGTCAGGGTGCCGAGGGTGAGCTCCCCGCGGATCACCTGGCTGCCGCCCAGCAGAAGCACGATGAGAGGGAGCAGCTTGGTGATGAGGGAAAAGCAGGGATAATACTTCACGAAAACCTTCGACTGCTTCATGTTCAGCTCATAATAGCGCTGGTTATGGGAAAGAAATTTTTTAATCTCAAATTTTTCCCTGGCGAAGGCCTTGACGGTGCGCACGCCCGCCAGATTTTCCTCCGCGACGGTGTTTAAGGCCGCGTTTTCCTCGCTGATTTCCTCGTATACGGCGCCCAGCCGCCGCTCTTCGAATACGGCGATCACACCGGTGACGATCATGGCCGCCGTGGGGATGAGGGCGAGCCGCCAGTTCAGGCTGTACATACAGAACAGCACGAGGCAGGTATGGAAAACGACCTCCATGATGAGCATGCTCACAAAACCCAGCGCGTTCCAGATGCGGTCGATATCATCCTTGACCCGGCTCATCAGTTCGCCCGTGTTGTTTTTGTCAAAAAAGTCCGCGCTCAAAGACTGCAGATAAGTGAACAGATCCTTTCGGATGTCCGTGGCGATGGCCGATCCGATGAGGTCGGAGGTATACTCCTTGGTATAGCCGAAGATACAGCGGCCAAGTCCGATGATGAGGATGCAGGGCAGCAGAAAACGAAGCCTGGATGTCTGGCCGCCCTGGATCACGTCGTCCACAATGATGCGGGTTACCTGCGGGGTCAGAAGATCCAGCGACACCGCGATGACCATGGACACGAAAACGAACAGATAGCTGAATTTGTGCTTGAGAAGATAATAGGATAATTTTTTCATGAAAAGATACTCCCCCTTATAAATGCGTTTCTTATGGCGTGGAGTTCCGGACGGCGATGGAGCCGGGCTGTGCGCATCCGGCGCAAAATAGACCGGAAGAGATAGAAAAACCACGCCAGTAATTACCTGCCGTGGTTAAGGATTCTCTGTGTGATTCAGGATGCCGGCCCCAAAAAGGCGGCAGCCATGAAACTCTTCCGAAAAAAATGGACGAAAACAGTCCGTACTTTTTAGAAAATCAAAAACGGGAGGCAAGCGTCGTCTGGCTTCGCTGACTGCATAAAATTCTGTAATGTGATTCTGATCTTTTGAGCCATCAATGCTTCCTCCTTTCCTTTCAATTTGGCGTTCGATCTCTTTTACCATACATCGCGCCGGGTGTTTTGTCAACTGTTTTTAGCTGTTATAATCCTTGTCGATATTAATGACGGCGTAATAGCGGGAATCCAGCTTATGTATGGCCTCTTCCATGCGGGAGAGGATCTCTTCGTCCGGCATGGCTTCGGTGTATGGCACCAGGATGTCGAAAATGATGTTGGTGTGGGTAGGACCCTTTACGATGCGGAAATCATGAAGATTCAGCGAGCTGTCGAGCTGATGCAGCAGTCCGGTGACCGTTCCCTTCAGCGTCTGCGTCTCCTCGTCGTCGTTCATGACCGGATCCATGTGGATGACGGCGTCGCAGTGAAGCTCTTTTTTCAGCTCCCGTTCAATGTTGTCGATGGTATCGTGCAGGTGAAGCAGATCGCCGGACGCAGGTACTTCCGCATGCAGGGAAATCATGGTGCGTCCCGGACCGTAATCGTGGACGATCAGGTCATGCAGGCCCAGGATCTCATCATGGCTTAAAACAATCTGTTCGATTTTGTCTACAAATTCCTTCTGCGGAGGCTGACCCAGAAGCGGACTGATGGTCTCGCCCGCAGAGCGCAGTCCGGCAATGAGGATGAAAAGGCCCACCAGCAGACCGCAGAAGCCGTCGATGTGAAGCCCGGTGAAATGGCCGATCAGGGTGGCGGCAAGAACGACGGTGGTGGAGAGCATGTCGCTGAAGCTGTCCGTGGCTGTGGCGGTCATGGCGGCACTGTCGATTTTCTTTCCCGTTCTCCGGTTGTAAAGAAACATGTAGAATTTCACCACTATGGAGGCGGCCAGGATGCCGATCACGACGGGCGTGCAGAGCGTATCCTCCGGATGCAGAATTTTATCAAAGGAGGAAGTGGTCAGCTCAAAGCCCATGAGGATGATCAGCAGGGAAACGAACAGACCGGTCAGATATTCGATTCTGCCATGCCCGAAGGGGTGGCCGGGATCCGGCTTCTGACCGGCCATTTTAAAACCCACCAGCGTGATCAGCGAGGAGCCCGCGTCGGAAAGGTTGTTGAAGGCGTCCGCGGTGATGGCGATGGAATTGCTGAGAAGTCCTGCAAGAAATTTTCCCAGAAACAGCAGGATATTGAAGCCGATTCCCACGCCGCCGCACAGCACGCCGTAGGCCTGCCGCACCTCGGGCAGGTCGGTCTTCTGATAATCTTTGATCCATAATTTTGCCAGAAAAGTAATCATAGAATCCCCCATATCGCGTTTTCTGTCTATTGTATATGCGCGCGGGAAAGAAAACAAGAAAAAAATTCAAAAAGCGGGGAAGATTTCGTGCCATGCCTGTGATATAATGAGGATGGACCGGCAGAATGCCGGATGGAGGCGAAGGCACGGAAACGGAGCGGGCTGCTGTGTTCCTCAATGCCGGAGACCTCGGAATGGAGGAACAATTGAACAGAATCAGATACCGGGCGGCGGGACTACTTACGGTGCTGCTTTTGTCGGCAGTTCCCGGCTGTGCAGATCAGGCTTTGGCAGAGGCGGCGGGAACAACGGAGACGGTCGCTGTTGCGGATGCGGTGGAGATCATCAGCCGGGATTTCTCCCACAACGGATATGTGGACAGCATCGCCTTCCTGCTTCCTTCCGGCTGGAGCTATGAGTCCTATGAGAAAATAGACGCGGGAGAAAACATGGATTCCCATGAATGGGGCTTTGAAATCTGCGTGGATGGGGAAGAGGAACCGTCGTTGTTCCTCTTCGGGAGCAGGCAGGCGGACAGCGGAAGGTTCGATCCGGCTGGGCTGAGTCCGGAAGCGGTACAGACGGGAGCTGGTCTGACCGGAAACAGATATATCAGACAGATCACGCTGGAAAACGGAGAGGTCAGACAGGAATATTATGTGCTTTTTGATGGGGTTGCCGGGAGCGGAGCCGCCTATCAGGTATATGCGTCCCTGACGCCTGAGGTCTATGAGAAATACCGGCCCGCCCTCGACACTCTGGTGGCGGGAATCAGCATCGCGGCTGTGGAGAAAGCGGAGTGAGCGGGACTGTTAGAAACCAAAAACGTATTGCGCCTTTTCGGGAAAACGTGTATAATTTCAATGGATTTTCCGATTGATAAGAAAAAATAGAGAACGTCTATGTATGGAGGAAAAAAATGAGTAAGAAACCGGTTGTTTTAATGATTCTTGACGGCTACGGCCTGAATGACAAGGTAGAAGGCAACGCGGTCCGTGAGGCGAACACGCCTGTCATGGACAGGCTGATGAAGGAATATCCCTTTGTGAGAGGAAACGCCAGCGGCATGGCTGTCGGCCTTCCGGACGGACAGATGGGAAATTCGGAGGTGGGCCACCTGAACATGGGTGCCGGCCGTATCGTATATCAGGAGCTTACCAGAATTACCAAGGAAATTCAGGACGGGGATTTCTTCAAAAATCCTGCCCTGCTTTCTGCTGTGGAAAACTGCAAAAAGAACGATTCCGCCCTGCACATGTACGGGCTGGTTTCCGACGGCGGCGTACACAGCCACATTACCCATATTTACGGACTTCTGGAGCTGGCGAAGAGAGAGGGATTAAAGAAGGTATACGTACACTGCTTCCTGGATGGACGTGACACCCCTCCGGCGAGCGGTAAGGGCTATGTGGAGCAGCTTGAGGAAAAGATGAAGGAGCTGGGCGTAGGCGAGGTGGCTTCCGTGATGGGCCGTTACTACGCGATGGACAGAGATAATAACTATGACCGCGTGAAGCTGGCTTATGATGCCCTGACGAAGGGCGAGGGGCTGACCGCTCCCAGCGCGACGGAAGGTATTCAGGCCTCCTATGACAGAAATGAAACGGATGAGTTTGTTAAGCCCACCGTGGTTGTGAAGGACGGCGCTCCGGTTGCGACCATTAAAGACGGCGATTCCATTATTTTCTATAATTTCCGTCCGGACCGCGCGAGAGAGATCACCCATGCGTTCTGTGATGACGATTTCAAGGGCTTCGACAGACCGAAGCGGCTGGAGGTAAAGTATATCTGCTTCACGGAATATGATCCTACCATCCCCAACAAGGAAGTGGCTTTCCACAAGGTGGAGGTGACCAACACCTTTGGAGAGTGGCTGGCTGCCAACCACATGACTCAGGCGAGAATCGCTGAGACGGAGAAGTATGCCCATGTAACCTTTTTCTTCAACGGCGGCGTGGAGACGCCCAACGAGGGAGAGGATAGGATCCTGGTGAATTCCCCAAAGGTTGCCACCTATGACCTGAAGCCCGAGATGAGCGCCTACGAGGTCTGCGACAAGCTGGTGGAAGCCATTAAATCTGACAAATATGACGTGATCATCATCAACTTCGCAAATCCGGATATGGTCGGACATACCGGCGTGGAAGCAGCGGCCATCAAGGCTGTGGAAGCGGTTGACGAGTGCGTTGGAAAGGCGGTGGACGCCATTAAGAGCGTGGACGGCGTGATGTTCATCTGCGCGGATCACGGCAATGCGGAACAGCTCATCGACTATGAGACGGGCGCTCCCTTCACTGCCCATACCACGAATCAGGTACCCTTCATTCTGGTCAACTATGATCCTTCCTATACCCTGAGAGAGGGCGGATGCCTTGCAGACATCGTTCCCACTCTGATTGAGGTCATGGGGAAGGAGCAGCCGAAGGAAATGACCGGAAAGAGCCTTCTGGTGAAGAAGAATTAATCTATGATATGTTTTCGGGAAACGGCGTGATTCTGGTCACGCCGTTCCTTTTTTGAAAAAAAGAGCGCCGGATCGCAATTTGTGGAGGGACAAATCGGTGAAGTATACAAAAAATGTATTTCTGAAGAATAATCAGAAATGTTTACTTAGAAACGCTGTCGGCGATGATGCGCAGGAAGTCTTGAATATTTTTCTGCTGACTCATGAACAAACAGATTTTTTAGCGTCATACAAAGATGAAACATCTTTTGACACGGCATTTGAAAAACAATTTCTGGCTGAAAAAGAGCATGCGGACAGGGAGGTTTATCTATGTGCCGTTGTGGATGGGCGTATTGTTGGAACTGCAAATGTAGATAGTATGGGAGAAAATAAGGTCAGACACCGCGCAGAATTGGGGATTGCAGTTGACAGGGCTTTTTGGGGCGTTGGAATAGGCCGGGCATTGATTGCAGCCTGTATAGAGTGTGCAAAAGAAGCCGGATATTCTCAGTTGGAATTAGAGGTTGTAAGTGAAAACGGGAATGCGATTGCCCTGTATAAAAGGATGGGGTTTATCGAATTTGGACGCAATCCAAGAGGTTTTCGTTCACGCTTCAGGGGCTGGCAGGAACTGATTTCAATGAGGCTGGAACTGGACTGATAAATTTACGCTTATCGGAGAATTTACCGCCGGTCCAGACGGCTGAATTTATCGACGCAGGAGCAGTTGTTTTCAACAATGGAAAAGGCTGCTCTATTTTGCGTCTGCGGGAGGATTCTTCCCATCTCCCTGTCCGATATGGCAGCGTGGAGGTCATCCCTTTTTTGACTTGCCAAAACCGCAGAAACATGATAACTTAAGTGTATCAGTATTGTTAGTACACTTCATACAGCATGCGATGCGGAAAGGAGTCCTGTGATTATCATCGATTATAAGGATGCACGGCCTATTTACGAGCAGGTTGTGGATAAATTTCAAAAGCTGATTCTGACGGGCGCTCTGGAGCCCAATACGAGAATGCCTTCCGTCAGAAGCCTGGCTGTGGAGCTGTCGATCAATCCGAATACCATTCAGAGGGCCTATACGGAGCTGGAACGTCAGGGCTTTATCTATACGGTAAAGGGACGGGGAAATTTTGTGGCCTATGACGAGAAGCTTTTAAGCGTCAGAAAGGAGCAGCTCTTTGCAAAACTGCGGGAGCTGGTGAAGGAAGCGGGAGAGATCGGAGTGGAAGCAGGAGAACTTGCCGGCTGGCTGCTTGGCGGGCAGGAGAAACTCGGAAGCGCAGGGAGGGAAGGAGAATGATTGAGCTTAGAAATGCGTCCAAAAGCTTCGGAAAAGTGAGCGCTGTAAGGGACGTGAGCTTCCGGATGAAGGAAGAGAATGTATTCGGCCTGGTCGGGACCAATGGAGCAGGGAAAAGTACTGTTCTGCGGATGGCGGCGGGCGTTCTGAAGCCGGATGAGGGGCTGGTTCTCGTTGACGGTATGAACGCCTATGACAGTGTAGATGCGAAGAAGAGATGCTTTTTCATCTCGGATGAGCCCTATTTTTTTGCCCATGCCACGCCGCGCGATATGGAGAAGTATTACAGCAGCGTATACGAGCGGTTTAACCGGGAAGCATACTACATGTATCTCGCCTCCTTCGGGCTGGACAGCAGGAGAAAGATTGAGAGCTTTTCCAAAGGGATGAAGAAGCAGCTCGCTCTGATCTGCGGTATCAGCAGCCAGACGAAGTATCTGCTCTGCGATGAAACCTTTGACGGACTGGACCCGGTCATGCGTCAGGGAATAAAAAGTATTTTTGCACAGGAAATGGAAAAGAGAGGGCTGACGCCGGTGATCGCTTCTCACAATTTGAGGGAGCTGGAAGATATTTGTGACCATGTGGGACTTCTGCATCAGGGCGGCATCCTCCTGTCACGGGAGCTGGAAGAGATGAAGTGCAATATCCAGAAGGTGCAGTGTGTTTTCGCTTCCGGGGAGGAAGCGGAGCGCATGCTCAGGAGCCTTACGCTCGTGAAGCAGGAAAAGAGGGGCTCCCTGTATACGCTTACGGTACGCGGAGAGCGGGACGAGATCATCGCCATGTTCGCGGCGGCGGAAACCCATTTTTATGAAGTGCTTCCACTGTCGCTGGAAGAAATTTTTATCAGTGAAACGGAGGTGAAGGGCTATGACGTCAAAAAGCTCCTTCTGGGTTAACTGCAGAGAGAATCTGAAACGCAGAAGCTGGACATTGCTTTTGTGCGCGCTCGCGCTGTTCCTCGCCCTGCCGGTCCGGCTTGCAATGGAGCTTTCTGTGGAAAGCAGGCGGATCCTGCAGGATCCCTCCTGGACCGGTGGGAAGACAATCGGAGAATGGCTGGGAAGCATTTTTATGCAGAATCTGTCGAACTCGCTTTTTTCTCTTCTGGTCTTTTTCCTCGCCATCCTTCTCGCCGTACAGGGCTTTTCCTGGATGGACAGCAGAAGGAAGCTGGATCTCTACATGAGCGTTCCGGTTTCTGCCAGAAAAAGGTTTACCGTCATCTACATGAACGGGGGGCTGATTTTTGCGGCCTGCTACCTTGTCATGCTGGTTTTGACCCTCGTCATGGGAGCGGTCATGGGAGCCGTTTCCGGGAAGGTTCTTTTGTATGCGCTGATCATGTATATTGGAAACCTGCTGTTTTTCATGGTCTGCTATAACGTGGCGCTGGTTGCGGTGATGCTGACGGGGAATGTGCTGGTATCGTTGCTTGCTGCGGCCGTCCTTTTCTTCTATGAATATGTGGTCCACTGGCTTTTGGACGGGATGCGCAGTTCCTTTTTCGGAACCTACTGTGATCTCAGCGATGTGGCGGGACGTGCGTTCACCTCTCCGGTCGTTTTCTGGCTTTCGGAGGGAAACAGTCTGCTGGAATATTTCTCCGGCTATGGAAGCCGCTGCCTGGTATCGTTCGGAAAGCTGCTCTGCCTTCTGGTGGCCCAGATGGCTGTATATGGGCTGTTCGCCTGGTTTTTGTACCGGAAAAGAAGGGCGGAGGCGGCGGGAAGCGCGCTGGCCTTTGACTGGATCCGGACGCCGGTGAAGCTTTTTCTGATGGTTCCGATCACCCTGCTCGCCGGCATGTGGTTCTGGAGCCTCTCCGATTACAGCATCTTCTTCGCTGTGGTCGGCATGCTCATCGGCCTCTTTTTAAGCCACGGCCTGATTCAGATTCTGTACGAATTCGACGTCAGAAGCGTTTTGAGGGGAAAATGGCATCTGCTTGCCGCCGGAGCGGTGTCCGCGGCCATCTTTGCAGCCTTTACACTGGATCTGACAGGATATGATGCCTGGATCCCGAAAACGGAGAAGATTGAAAGCGTGGGAGTGGCCTTCCGCAGTGACAGCTACTATTTTGGCTTCTATGAAAATCTGTTCGGCCGGGATATGTATCATGAGGAGCCGGAAAAATATATGCTGAGCGTCATGGAATCAGAGGATGAAGATACGGTTGCCGCAGTGAGGACGCTTGCTGAGGATGCCGCAGAACTGAGAAAGAAGTCGGGAGGCGGAAGGAACGGGAGATATTATTCCGCTTCTGGAGGGGTAACGCCGGTTTCCATCCGGTATACGCTGACGAGCGGCAGGCGGGTATACCGGACGGTCTGGATAGATGTGGAAGACAGCGCACAGGAGCTGGACGTTGTTTTTTCAGATGCGGATTTCCAGACCGCCAGATACCAGATCTGTGATCCTTCCTTTATTGAAAGAAGCGGAGAAATGTCCATTTTCTATGGAAACGGGCTAAACAGGGTTTCCTATCTCGCGGATGCAAAGGAGCTTCTGGAGGCTTATGGACGGGATCTTTCGGAATACAGCTACAGCCTCATGCTGAACAGCCTTCCGGTGGGAAAGCTCAGTTTCACCTGGAGCCCTCCCGGAACGGAGGAAAGGGAATATATCTGGGAGTATCCGGTTTATGAGGAATTTTCAGAGACGATGGATCTTCTGCGGGAGCAGGGGGTATATACGGAACTTACGCAAGGAGACAGCATCCTTTCCGCGGATCAGCTGGTGAGCGTGAGCATTACCTGCTACAACCTGCGGGAAACGGATGTGGAGTATAACTTCGATGGCTCCAGAGCTATCTCCTACAGCTCGGAGCAGGAGGTTTCGCAGACCTACACGGACGCTGACCAGATCGGGCAGATTCTTCCGGCCCTTTATCCGGAAAATCTGTCGGACGTGGCGGGAGGAGGCATTACGGGAAGGCTGTGGAACGATAATTATGAGGTTTCCGTCGTCTTCCGGCCGGATGAAACTTTTTCGGAGGGATTTCTTTATTTCACGGTGCTGGAGGACAGACTTCCGGAGTTTGTGCTGGAGAAAATCAGGAAAACAGAGTAAAACATTCCTTTTCCGGCAATACTGTCTGTGAAAACAGAAGACAGTTAATCCGCCGGAGGGCGGACGGCAGGGAATGTTTTGCGGAAACCGAACCTCTTTTGAAGGCCGCAGAACGTAAGGCCGGGAAAGGGGTGTATATGAATCGGTATCTGGAAATTACGGATGTGCGCGCAAGGGAGATTCTGGATTCCAGAGGGAATCCTACGGTGGAGGCAGAGGTGACGCTTTCGGGTCAGATCACGGGAAGGGCGGCTGTCCCTTCCGGCGCTTCCACCGGACAGTTTGAGGCGGTGGAACTGAGAGATGGGGAAACCCGCTACTTTGGCCTGGGCGTGCAGAAGGCGGTGAAAAACGTGAATACCAAGCTGCGGGATGCCCTGCTTGGGAAAAACGCGCTCTGTCAGATCGAAATTGACCGGATTCTCATGGATGCGGACGGAACGGACAACAAATCCAATCTGGGAGCGAACGCCACGCTCGGGGTTTCCCTGGCAGTGGCAAAGGCGGCGGCCTGCGCCGCGGGACTCCCCCTCTATCAGTATCTGGGAGGGGTTCATGCGAGACAGCTTCCTGTTCCCATGATGAATATTTTAAACGGTGGCAAGCATGCCGACAATACGGTGGATCTGCAGGAATTCATGATCATGCCCGTGGCGGCGGAGAACTTCGCGGACGGCTTGCGGATCTGTGCGGAGATTTATCATAATCTGAAGAAAATCTGTAAACACAGGGGGCTGTCTACTGCCGTTGGAGACGAAGGCGGCTTTGCACCGGATCTGGCGGACAGCCGGGATGTGCTTTCCCTGATCGTGGAGGCGGTGGGAAAGAGCGGCTACGCAGCCGGAGAGGATATCAAAATCGCGATTGACGCGGCAGCGAGCGAATTGTATGAAAAGGAGAGCGGCAGCTATTTCTTCCCCGGCGAGAGTCAGATGAGCGGAAAGGAGATCCGCCGGAACGCGGACGAGATGATTTCCTATTATGAAAGCCTGATCCGGGAATTCCCCATTCTGTCCATTGAAGACGGACTGTTTGAGGACGACTGGGACGGCTGGCAGAAGCTGACGAAGCGGATCGGAGACAGGATCCAGCTGGTGGGAGACGATCTGTTCGTGACCAATACCAAACGTCTGGATGCGGGCATCAAACTGAAAGCGGCGAACGCCATTCTGGTGAAGGTTAATCAGATCGGAACCCTGTCCGAAGCGATGGAGGCCATTGAGATGGCCCAGAAAAACGGATATAAGACAATCATTTCCCACCGCTCAGGGGAAACGGAGGATACTACCATTGCAGACCTGGCGGTGGCCGTGAATGCCGGACAGATCAAGACCGGGGCACCCTGCCGGACGGACCGGACGGCGAAATACAATCAGCTTCTGCGTATTGAGGAAGAGCTTGGCGAGGCGGCCTGTTATAAGGAACCCTTCGGGAAAATATGAATCACACCGGCAGAAAACCGGCGGCAGATGCCGCCGGTTTTTATGAGATAAAATATTTCCAAATGAAAAAAACTTGCAACACCATCCGGATTGTGTTATAGTGTAACAGCTGATATAAAAACCTGCAGGCAGTATTGCAGGGATGACAGAATAATAAAGCAGGTATATCCGTGGCGAAGGTGCCACCAGGGGCTGCTGCACACAAGGCGTGACGGCCGGTTACCCCGGGCGTCATTTATTTGGGCTCGATGTCCGTACAGGAAACATATCTGGCTTTCTGTGAAGGACGTTTGGATCCGCGGGTGTGAAGACTGTTTGCATCAGGCATAAGTATCAGTAAAAACAGTACCGCAAAGGATACCGGCGGGTTGCCTTTGTGCAATATACTGAGAAGAAAAGGAGTGTTACAGTTGCTAAAGTACGTAGTGAAGAGAGTCTTTCTTGCCATCATTACTCTGCTGATCATCTGCGCGATCACATTCTTTGCCATGAATGCGATTCCGGGCGGACCGTTTGATGGAGAGAAGGCAATATCGGAAGAAGTCCGGGCGGCATTGGAGAGAAGATACAACCTGGATAAACCGGTACCGGAGCAGTTTGTGCTCTATATGAAAAACCTGCTTCAGGGGGATTTCGGTATTTCCCTGAAAACCGGCCGTGAGATCAAGACGGTAATCGGAGAATCCTTCGTGGTTTCCGCAAAACTGGGCGGCATGGCCGTTGTTGTTGCGGTCATCCTCGGTGTGATCTTTGGAAGTATAGCCGCGCTGACCAGAAACCATCTGCCCGACCGACTGATTATATTCTTTTCCACTCTGCTGACATCACTGCCAAGCTTTGTGCTGGGTACGCTGCTGCTATTGGTGTTCTGCGTGAAGCTGGGCTGGATTCCTGTCTGGAGTGTGGATAACCGTAACTATGTGCTTCCCGTGATATCCCTGGCAGCCTACCCGATGGCGTACATTACCCGTCTGACCAAGACCAGCATGCTGGACGTGATGGGGCAGGATTATGTGCGTACGGCGAGAGCCAAGGGCGTATCCACATTGAAGGTAATTTTCAAACATACTCTGCGTAACGCGCTGATTCCGGTCATTACCTACGTGGGGCCGATGACGGCTTCCATCCTGACGGGTTCGCTTGTTGTGGAGCAGATCTTCACCATTGGCGGCCTCGGTGCGAAATTTGTCGATGGCATCACGAACCGCGATTATACGCTGATTATGGGAACGACCATTTTCCTCGCCGTCCTCATGGTTACCGTAAACCTGATCACGGACATCGTGTACAAGCTGATTGACCCCCGTATTAAGCTGGACTAAGGAGGACGTGAAAGACAGATGAGTACGTTAGAGAAGAATTTAAATAAAGATATCAACGCGATGCCGGAAAAGTCTCCCTTAAGTCTGCAGATTGATCTGAAGAAGTTTGAAAAGGCGACAGATGAGGAAAAGAAGCAGCAGGAGGTAATGAGCGAATCCGTTTCCTTTTTCAAGGACGGTATGCGCCGCCTGATGAAGAATCCTCTGGCGGTGGGAAGCATGATCGTGCTGGCCCTGATCATCCTTCTGATTGTTTTCGGCCCGATGTTTATTCCCTATGAATATTCTGAGATCATCCGGGTGGATGGAAAGCGTGACAGGACCATCGCGAATATGGCTCCCTTCCAGTATTCCGAGCTGGAGCAGGAGTTTATGGCGGAAGGCGGCAAGGTCTTCCCGCATATCATGGGAACGGATGAGATGGGACGTGACTATTTTGTCCGTGTTCTCTATGGAACCAGAGTATCCCTGATTGTCGGTGTGTTCGCCGCAGTCATTGTATTGATTATAGGTAACCTGTACGGAAGTATTTCCGGATATTTCGGCGGCAAGGTGGATCTGGTCATGATGCGTATCGTGGATATCATTTATTCCCTTCCGGATACGCTGATGGTGGTTCTGCTTTCCGTGGTATTGAATGAGGTCATGGATGTAAGCGCCATTCCTTTCCTGCAGAAGATCGGAACGAACATGCTTTCCATGTTCGTGGTGTTCGCCCTGCTGTACTGGGTGAGCATGGCGCGTCTGGTGCGCGGTCAGATTCTGACCATCAAGCAGAACGACTATGTGCTCGCGGCAAAGGTGAGCGGCGCAAAGCCGAAGAGGATCATCTTCCGTCATATTCTGCCGAACTGCATCAGCGTTATCATTATTTCTGCTGCACTGCAGATTCCTTCCGCAATCTTTACGGAAAGCTTCTTAAGCTTCATCGGAATGGGCGTACAGGCTCCCATGCCTTCCCTCGGCTCCCTCGCCAATGCGGCGAGAGCGGGTATCAGCGCCTATCCCTGGAAGCTGGTGTTCCCGGCTCTCATGATCTGCCTGATCACGCTGGCCTTCAACCTTCTCGGCGACGGTCTGCGCGACGCGTTCGATCCGAAGCTGAAGAGATAAGGAGGAAGGAGAAAACAGATGAGTGAAACAATTCTTTCAGTAAAAAATCTTCATACCTCCTTTAAAACGGATAACGGGGAGGTTATGGCGGTAAACGGCGTATCCTTCAATCTGGATAAGGGAAAGATTCTCGGTATTGTGGGAGAATCCGGTTCCGGAAAATCTGTTACGGCCTATTCCATTATGCAGATTCTGGAAAAGAACGGACGGATTACAGAAGGAGAGGTTCTGTATAAAGGACAGGACATTACGAAATATACGGAAAAGCAGATGAGAGAGTTCCGCGGAAAATGCTGTTCCATCATTTTCCAGGACCCCATGACGAGCCTGAACCCCGTTTTTACGGTGGGAAATCAGCTTCGCGAGGCGATTGAGCTTCACACCGACCGGAAAGGAAAGGCAGCGGAGGCCCGTGCGGTGGAAATGCTCACCCTGGTCGGCGTGAACGAACCGGAGAAGCGTGTGAAGCAGTATCCTTACGAGCTGTCCGGCGGTATGCGTCAGCGTGTCATGATTGCCATGGCGCTTGCCTGCGAGCCTGATATCCTGATTGCGGATGAGCCTACCACAGCTCTGGACGTGACCATCCAGGCGCAGATTCTGGAGCTGATGCAGGATCTTCAGAAGAAGCTTGGCATGGCCATCATCATGGTAACCCACGATCTGGGCGTGATTGCCGAACTGTGCGACGAGATTATTGTACTGTACGGCGGACGCGTATGCGAGAGAGGTACGGCGGAAGATATTTTCTATCGTCCGCGTCACGAATATACGAAGGGCCTTCTGCGCTCCATTCCCAATGTGGACAGAATCGGTGAAAAGCTGATTCCCATTCCGGGTACGCCCATCAACCTTCTGAATATGCCCAGGGGCTGCGCGTTCTGCCCCCGCTGCGAGAACGCGATGAAGATCTGCATCGAGCAGGTTCCGCCGGAGATGCAGATGCCTGATGGTCATTATGCGGCCTGCTGGCTGAACGTGAAGGAAGAGATGCTCGCAAAGCAAGGAGGCGCAAATAAATGAGTGAATATCTGGTAGAAGTAAAAGACCTGAAGCAGTATTTCCCGATCAAGGTCGGTTTTACAAAAACGATTCCTCTGAAGGCTGTTGACGGCGTGTCCTTTTCCATCAAGCCCGGCGAAACGCTCGGCCTGGTAGGCGAGTCCGGATGCGGAAAAACGACGGTTGGCCGTTCCCTTCTGAGACTTTATACCCCGACGGGGGGAGAGGTGCTGTACAACGGAGAAAAGGTGGACGGCTCCAGCATCAAGCATATGAGAAAAGAGATGCAGATGGTGTTCCAGGATCCCTATTCTTCCCTGAACCCCCGTATGACGGTTGAGGACATCATCGGAGAGCCTCTGGATGTGCATAAGCTGTACTCCAACAAGGCGGAGCGCAGAGAGAAGATCATCAACCTGATGGAGCTGGTGGGACTGAACGCGGAGCATGCAACCCGTTATGCCCATGAGTTTTCCGGCGGTCAGAGACAGCGTATCGGTATCGCGAGAGCGCTGGCGACCAATCCGAAGTTCATCGTCTGCGACGAGGCGGTCAGCGC
>ERZ894229.529-NODE-529-length-30698-cov-10.051_pt1 | contig 30698 bp, 21 predicted proteins | sample MGYA00380295_ERZ894229 | MGnify/ENA primary metagenome ERZ894229 (study PRJEB32331, sample SAMN06328479) | human gut metagenome | biome: human gut microbiome; feature: stool | host: Homo sapiens | collected 2014-09-17 ... | reverse complement strand
GCCGAACGGCATGTACGGTGGTGTGAGAGGGGGACTAAATTCCCCCTACTCGATTTTATGGACAGCCAGAAGCATAATACGGTTCCAAAAAGGATTTCTGGATTCTTATCCGTAGAAAAAATACTGCCATACGGACAAAAATGCAGTTTCCTTTATATGCACCGTAGAAATACCCTACTTTATACGGATAAAAACAGGATTTTTATTCCCGGCACCATAGTGCTGCGTTGTGGACTACGGATAGAATGACGCCTTCTGATCACCGAACCGTATTCTACAATGATTTTGTACGGTTAAAATAGAAAAATCTTTATTTCCCGCCGTATTCCTGCCGTTCAGAATCTCATTTCAAGCAATGATTCCGAATTGACAGGGCCGGAGGGATATTGTATTTTGGAAGCAGAAAGGGGCAAACAGAAAAATACAGACAGAGGGTTAGCCATGCTTTTCAATCATAACATCAAAAATATAAAGGACTGGGCCGGAATCTTTCAGGATAAAACCGCTTTTGCGCCTCTCGTCAAGGAAATTTTCAGACGCCACGGGCTTGATTTTACAGGCATCGATTCCTGTACGCCCGGTTCCAATGCGGTATTTCGTTCCGGCGGATTTATCGTTAAAATCTTTGCGCCGGAGGAATCAGAAATTGGCGGAGAAAACGATTTCCTCACGGAACGATTCGGCCTGCGGCGGGCAGAACAGCTGGGCGTCCCGGCGCCTGGGCTGTACGCCGAGGGCGTGATCGAGGATGCCTATATTTTCCGGTATCTGCTGCTGGAATACGTGGAAGGAAAATCTCTGGCGGCGTGTTGCGCAAACATGACCGGGGCGGACCGCCGTCGGATTGGACGAAGCCTGCGTGAGATTGTTGACCGGATGGATGTCCCCTGTGAACCCTTCAATAGCCATGCGCTCTTCGGAAAGGCGGCGGAAGCGAGATGGGAGTCTTTCCCGGAAGAGTTTCGTGAGGAAAGAAGGGCGTATCTGAATGAAAGACGCGCGGAACCGGCGGTTTATGTCCACGGTGATCTGAACCCGGACAACATCCTCATCCGCCCGGACGGCTGGCTGTGTCTGATCGACTTCGCCGACGCCCTCCTTGCGCCCATCGAACTGGAGCTGGCCGGGCTCCTGTGCGACGGATTCCGGTTCGATCCGGATTATCTGGAAGGATTTCTGGGAGAAGCTTCCCGGAGAGCAGAAGACCGGAGAGCGGCAAAGCTGTCGGAAAGCCTGCTCTTCGGTTTGCTGATCCACGATTACGGAGTGAATATCATCCGGGATAATATCGGTGCGCCGGAGCGGATTTCTTCACTGAAAATGCTGCGCGAAAGGCTGGACTACGCCCTTCTCACCGGCACCCAGACCTCATAATGGGTATCCTGCGGGTCTGGCTCAAAATAGACCTCAATGTCCGGAGCGTCAGCAAATTCATATCCGGAGGTGGGGAGCCATTCGGTGGCGATGCGTCGTTCCAGCTCCTGGATGGAAATTCCGGTACCCGCTCCCGAAAAAATGGCCCAGGTGGCGGCAGGAACCACATATTCTTCCAGTCTGTTTCCGGTATCGGCGTCGGAGGATACTGCAATGTAATATCTCCAGTTCTCTTCCTGAATACAGACGCTGACGCCCAGAACTCCTTTCGGCTCCCCATTCATTCTGGAAAGGATTTCCGAGAGCGTGCCGTCTGAGACGGCATCGTCCCACATTTTCGGAACGGTCTGAAAGTTTTTCTCAATCTCCTTTTCCAGCGGGCGGGAAATGCCCACGATGCGGAAGGCCGGTCTGGTTTCAATTCGATAATTCATTTCTTCAACCCCCATTACACTGATTTTGAAGGTGATGCGCGGAAAGGATTTGACAGAAATGTCGCCCTTTTTCACCGCGGACGGAGCGGCTCCGTGGACGCTCTGAAAAGCCCGGTTAAATGCGGTCGGCGAAGAATAGCCGTATTTCAGGGCGACATCGATGATTTTCTCTCCATTCATCAGATCCACGGCAGCCAGGGACATCCGCCTGCGCCGGATATATTCCGAAAGCGGAATCCCTGCCATATACCCGAACATCCGCTGAAAATGATAAGCGGAACAGCAGGCTGTCCGGCCCAGCTCCTCATAGCGGATTTCTTCCGCAAGATGCTCTTCGATATAGGAAACTGCCTGGTTCAGGCGTTCAATCCATTCCATGCTCATTTACCTCCTGTGATCAGAATAAACCTTCATCCGGGAAAGTGCCTCTCTTTTTCTGCACCGAAAAGGAGAGGCGCAAATATCATTTGCTGCAAAATCCTTTTGCCTTTTTAAGCGGAGATTTAACCGTCTGGATTTTCGCTCCCTCGAAGCAGGCGGATCTCTCTGTCCATCCGGTTCGTTTCCTTCTTCAGCCTGCGGAAATAGAATAGTGCAAACAGGAACCAGGGAATGGAAAAGGAGAAAAAAATGTCCCGGAAAGCATCCGGATGGAGCGGCAGGAAGCATCCGTACAGCCATACGATGCCCAGCACACAGGACAGAGTGATCAGGTACAGGAGGATCCCCGCCCGGAGAGGAGAGAGGCCGTCCAGCCGGTAGCTCTGGGAAAGGACGGCAATGCCGATCAGGGCGAAAACAGCCGAAAAGAAAGCGGTGCGGTAGTGGCGGCTGATGACCAGATTTTCCTGATTGTCCAGACAGATCAGGGTGCGCATTTCAAAATCGTTTTTTATGGACCGGACACGGTAAAGATTGACTACGACGGATTTGCTGATCCGGACGAAGCCGAGGCTTCCAAAACGTTCTTCTGCTTCCTTCAGGGTGAGGAAAACCTCGTACACCTCCTTTTGCAGACAGGCGAAGGTGCGTTTTTCCACGGCTTCAAAATAGAAAATGTCGGAGATGGAAAGCGGAGTTTCCGCACCGTCCTTTATTCCCTTAAGCCGTTTTCCCGTATTTTCAAGCAGCCCGGCCGCCCAGAGAATCTCATCGGTTGCCGACTGGCAGTGAATCTCCGCATGATCCTCTGTGACCGCCGGATTTTCAAAGATTGAAACTTTCATCTTTTCCGGTCCCTTTTCCCAAAACAGTTTTTTCTGAAAAACAGTTTACCATAAAGGCCGGGAAAAAACAGCGCCTTTCGGACAAGCTGCGTTATGCGGCGACAAGATGCGAAACAGCACGTAAAAAGAAGCGTATACTCATAGCCGATAAAACAAAAAGCTGCGCCTGACCGGATGATCGAAAGGAAAGAAGGAAGTTTCCGGGGCAGCGCCTTCCGCGCTTTTGCAGACCTGTATTCACTGGACGTTAACCTGCTCGGTCTGGTGTGCGGGACTTGCCCTTGTATATAAGGCTGCCCGCCGAAGGGAGTTGTTTGGAGCGGAAGAGAAGGAAAGCCTGCGTCCCGTGCAGTGGATTTCGCTGGCGGTGATAACTGCGGCGGGCGTGCTGTTTATGGCAGCCAGCTGGAATATGACATTTAAGCCCCTTGCGGAATGGAACCGTTTTGTGGAAACGTTCGGAAGTGCAGGAATGGCGGGCTTTTTATTTCAGTATCTCTATTATCTGGCGGAGTCCGCCATTATTCTGACCGTGATCATGCTGGGGCAGCGGGCGGGAGAGCTCTTTTTCAGTCAGGGAAGGAACACCTTTATTCCCTGGGGATGGCTGTTCTGTTCTCTGCTGTGGGGCCTTCCCCATCTTCTGACCAAAAACTGGGAGACGGCTGTGATGTCCATTGTGCTTTCCTTTGTTTTCGAACTGGCGTATCTGGCTGCGGGACGGAAGAAATGGCTCAGCTATGCGGCGGTGGCGGTGATTTTTCTGATGTAAGGACAGATATCTGTTGTTGTGAAATGTTTCGACAAAAATACCTGCACGGGTAATGCTCAGATAGATAAAAAAACTTGAATGGGAGATGATAATAGCATATAATATATGTACATAAAAAAGTACATATATAGGTACTCGAAGGGAAGGGAAGAATATGATCGCAACAAAACCGCTTGATTTAAGAAGTAATTTAAAAAAGTATATGGACTATGCGTTCAGTGGGGAGCCGGTTGTAATTGCCAGGCCTAAGAATGAAAATGTTGTGATGCTTTCAGAAAAGGAATATAACGAACTTCTGAAGGCAAGACAGAATGTTGAATATCTGGCGCGCATTGACAGCAGCTATGAACAGCTGGAAAAAAATCAGACCATCTCTTTTTCGCTGGATGAACTGCGGGACATGGAATCGGATAATTGGAAGCCTACACAGAAGATTAAAGATTTTATGGAGCGCATGAATAATGAATGATTTTACCTTTACCGGGCAGGGGTTTTCTGATTATCTGTATTGGCAGACGCAGGACAGGAAAACACTGAAGAAGATCAATGTCTTATTGGCAGATATACAGAGAAACGGAGTCATGCAGGGGACGGGAAAGCCGGAACCGTTGAAGTACAGGCCGGGCTATAGTCGCCGGATAGACGAACAGAACAGACTGGTCTATGACATAGACGAGATGCAGAATATAAGAATTATAAGCTGTAGAGGACATTATGAGGAATAGGACAGCTTCTGCCACAAAAAGAAAAGACTTCGTTCTGTACAGATATCCCTTCCATGAGATACAATGAGAGAATAGAATCCTGACTTCTTAATGAAGCCGAATGGATTACATGGAAAGGGAGAGGCGGTATGAAACGAACAGAACGGGGAATTTTAATCGAGGGAAAACAGGTAATGCTGGAACTTTCGATTCTGAGTGAAGGTATCATCCGGGTACAGAAGAGAACAAATGAAAAACGGATGATAAGCACATCGGACACGGAGGAGCTGATCCTGACAGGCAGTCTGCCTGCATATGACGGCTGGACGGTGCAGGAGACAGCGGACTCTGTCAGAGTGGAGACACAGAAGCTCTGCGCTGCATATTCCTTTGCGGAAGACAGTCTGCGGTTTTATCGAAATGGCGGCGGGGAAATCCTGCGTGAAAAGGAGGCGCGTTTCGTCAGAAATTCGGAAGAAAACGGGTGGACAGGCAGTGTGGAACAAATTTTTGTGTCTGCGGAGGATGAGGTCCTGGGCGGCCTGGGACAGCAGGCGGACGGCGCATGCAATTATAAAGGGCGGTTTGTACATCTGAATCAGTTTAACATCATCAGCGCGGTACCGGTTCTGGTATCCACAAACGGCTACGGGCTGCTCTGGAATAACTGCTCCCTGACGGAGCTTAACCGGCGTAAAACGCCGCTGCGGCTGCAGTTTAATCCATATACCAAGACGTCCTCCACAGTTTTTGTTCCGGAACAGACCGGGCCGTATGTATGGATTATCGAAAAACTGAACAAGAACATGGGCTATGAAAATCTGCTGGTCCGGGTGGGAGAGACAAACGTGATTGAACGGGGAACCTCCTGGCATGCGAATTATTACACCGGTTCCATTTGGCTGGAAAAAGGAAGAGAATATCCGGTTTTTGTAAACGCGGCTGTCAGCCTGTATTATCAGACGCCGGAGCAGAGGCAGGAAACCTCCATCTGGTCAGAGATAGCCGGAGGCATTGACTACTGTGTGATGTACGGCCCGGAGGCAGATGAAATCATCCGGGAATACCGGCAGCTGACCGGAGACGCGCCGCTTTTCCCCAAATGGGCTTACGGCTACTGGCAGAGCAAGGAATGCTATCGGACCGGACGGGAGGTTCTGGACATAGCTGCCGAGCACCGGAGGCGCGGACATCCCATCGATGCCATTGTTCAGGACTGGCAGTATTGGGGAGATTTTGGCTGGAATGCTTTGAAGTTTGCACCGGAGTATGCGGAAAATATTGAGGAGGTAATCGATACCCTTCATCAGGAAAATGTGCATTTTATGGTCAGCGTCTGGCCCAATTTTGGAGAGAGCGAAAAAAACGAGGCTTATCAGGAATTTAAAGAGAGAGGATTCCTGATGGATGATTCTCCGGCGGAAAGCCTTGGGGATTATACGGCGGCGCTTCAGGGCTTCCGGCGGAATTATTACGATGTATGGAATCCCGAGGCCAGAGAAGCGCTCTGGCGGCGCATGGAGGAAGGACTTTTCCGGAAGGGCGTGGACGCCTGGTGGCTGGATGCGACCGAGCCGAATCTGTGGAGCCTGCAGGGAGCATATCACATGTATCAGACCTGTCTGGGGCCTGCGGCCCGGCGGCTCAATGCCTATACGCTGGCTCATTCGAAAAGCATCTATGAATACCAGCGGCAGGCGGATGAAACAAAACGGGTCTTCATCCTGTCCCGGACCGGATTTGCCGGGATTCAGAAATACGCCACAGCCGTCTGGTCAGGTGATACCTGGTATTCCTGGCAGACTTTCCGGAGACAGATCGCGGACGGGTTGCAGTATTCCCTGTCCGGACTGCCATACTGGACGTCGGATATCGGCGGCTTCATGGGAGATCTCTGCGAATCACCGGATTATCGGGAGCTCTATGTGAGGTGGTTCCAGTTCGGCGCATTCTGCCCCATTTTCCGTGCGCATGGAACCAAATGCCCGCGTGAGGTCTGGTGCTTTGGAGAAGAGGTGGAGAAAATTCTGCACCGCTATCTGATGCTGCGCTATCGACTGATGCCCTATATTTATTCGCTGGCCTGGCAGGTTACCCGATATCAGAAAACCATCATGCGCTTTTTGTGGATGGATTTCCGCACAGACCGACGCTGCCTGGAAATTTCGGATCAGTATCTGTTCGGCAGCGCTTTGATGGTCTGTCCCGTGACAGAAAAAGGAGCCACGGCCAGGGAGGTCTATCTTCCGGATGGAACCGGCTGGTACGATTTCTGGAGTGGCCGGTATTATACAGGCGGTAAGCAGATCATGGCGGAAGCGCCGTTGGATATCCTTCCGCTTTTCGCCAGAGCCGGCTCGATCCTGCTTCTGGGACCGGAGTCCCTGCATACCTGTGAAGAAAATCCGGTTGAAATCCGGATTTACAGCGGACAGGATGCGGAACTTATCTGGTATCGCGACAGCGGCGACGGCTATGATTATGAAAAAGGGGAATATGCACAGGTGCGGCTTCTGTGGAAGGAACCGGAGCGAACCCTGACCATATGCCCGCAGGAGGGACATTTTACGCAGGAGGATCAGCGGTTCTTTGTGACCGTGGTGAATCCGGATGGAAGCCTTCAAAGTACACAACCTGATCCCCTTCCTGCAGAAGGCTGTCGGATTAACATGAAGGGATGATGGGAGCTGATTGAAAAATAAGCCTGATGGCTTATTTTTCAATCAATAGTTTTTCGCCGAAGCTTTGCGCTGAGACATGGAGGAAGAAAAGAGCGATGGAAGAAGCAATCAGGGCGGATCTGGAGTCCTCCTTCGGCCTGCACGGGGATTCGATCAATCCGGTTTCCGGCGGCTGGATGAACCGAAAATGGAAGCTTGTCTGCGGCGGGAAGGAATGGCTGGTCAAGCAGTACAGCAGGAAACGTTTTTCACAGAAGCAGCTTGACTGGATCGAGGAATCCATGCAGCGCCAGATCATTGCGCAGAGGGAGGGCGTGCCCTGTCCACGCGTACTTTCTTTTCGGGGAAAGGTTCTGCGCACGCTGGCGGACGGCACCACTTACATGGTCATGGAATTTTGTCCGGGCGTGATGCTGGATCACAATACCGTTATGACAGATCAGATGTATTCGCTGGGGAGAGCCTGCGGACAGATCCACCGGACCTTCTCCGCCCTGCTGCCGCAGGGCGTGCGGGGCTATCCCCTGGACAGGAAAAGTGTTCTGCATGAGCTGCGGGAGCATTACCGGACGCAGATGGAAGAATGCGGGAAAGCGGCTGAAGAGGGAGGCCCGGCAGGCTCGTCGTCGGATTTTTCAGATTCATCTGCGAAATTTTTTCGTGCTCTGGAGCGGGAGCGGAGAATTCTGGAGAAGCTTCCCGCTGATTTTTTCGATCGCCTGGAGACGGGGATCGGACACGAGGATTTCACGCCGGACAATATGCTCTTTTCCGGAAATGAGGTGTCTGCCATCCTGGACTTTGACCGCAGTCAGTACGGTTTCCGGCTCCATGATGTGGGACGGGCGATTCTGTCCTTTGCCCTGAAGGATGGGAAAATGGATCTGAAAAAGGCGTATGCCTTTCTGGAAGGGTATGGGGAATGGATGGCTCTTGGAGGAAGCGGCCGGACAGGATGTTCGGGGGACTGGCTGGAGCGGACGCTTTCCGATTCACTTCGGATTACCTGGTGTATTGAGGCACCCTGGTGGGTGAAAAAGGGTGTGTTTGCAGGAGCGAGTGTGAAGCCGGGGAGGTTTCTGGAGGAGATTACTTGGGTGGGGGAGTGGTGGAAGTAATGGAAATGTTGGGATAGTGGCCTGAAGAAAGAGACGGGGCAGGAAATTTCCAGGAGAAATTCACCGGGATAATTTCCTGCCTCTGATTCCAATATGGGAGCTATTATTGTAAAGTTCATATACAATTATTAACTTTACATTCCAGTCTGTATCTATTATTTTTGCTTATTACTCATTTAATATATGTGACCGATGCAGAAAAATCAAGAGATTATTTTTTGACGGAATATTTCTCGCGGAAAGCCTCATAATCAGCTTTGGCGATCTGATACTGTTCCTGTGTGCCTCCTTCCTGCTTCGGATATATTTCACCGTCGAAGGGATCAATCAAAGCGTCCGCAATGATTTTTTGCAGGTAGCTTTTCTGATCGTAATTTGCCATAACAAGAGAGTCTCTAACATACATGGGATTATTCCGGAGAAGCTCTACACGGAAATCAATTTTTTGAGATCTTAAATAATGCCATAAAAAAGTGATACAGGTTCTTGTATTGCCTTCTCTGAACGGATGAATGCTCCATAATTCCAGCAGAAAATCAGAAACAATAATCTCCAGGTTGTCGGCTTCCCTCCAGTTAAACGTTTTGAATTTATGAAATAAAGTATTTAATTTGCGCTCGATATCATGATAATCCGCATATTCCGCCGAACCTCCAGAAAGAACCCGTTCACTTTTATAAAGATTCTCATCGCGAAATGTACCGGCCCATTCGTACAGGTCTCCGAATAAATATTTATGAACTGACGTCAAATGAGCGATATCCAAAGTCGCTTTTATTCTCTGAGGGTGTACATCAAGGCCGAGAAGCTTTACGGCAACCTTTTGGATTTCCAGCTTTTCCAGCAGATGCCTGTCATGAATATGATATTTGTTAATAAGTACATCACTGTCGGGATAACAGTATTTTCCGTTGCTCATACATTAACTCCCAAATATTCTAATCGGTCCACCCGGGTCTCCATTTCTTTCAGAGTGATTTCGCCGGAAATATAGGAATCCAATACTTTCATAAAAGTTTCATCCGGGCCATTGGTTGCGGTGAACAGAATCGCCAGAACTCTTTCCACACTTCTCCGTCTGCTTTCGCAGGAATCGATATAATTATCGGCTATGAGAATTCCCTGTAATTCGAGAATCTTTTTTATCATATTCACGACATAAGCGGGCGGAGTGCGCCTTTCCTGTTCCCAATCCTTTAAAGTAGAAACAGGAATATCAAACATGGCAGCAAACTTACTTTGGCTTAAGCCCGTTTGGGAGCGAAGCTCTTTGATGCTCATAGAATCATCTCCTTTTCTTATATATTATACGGCATTGCCGTCTAATATACAAGAAAAAGCGGCCTAATTAGTTTAATGAGAAATATAAACAATAATTAATGGTATAAAAATATTGCATTATACAAAAAAGCTGCTATAATTAAAAACATAGAATAATATCAGAACTGCAGCACTCAGGTGTCTGTAGTTCAGAAAGGAGGGATACCATGTTTCAACTTAAGCTGCATTTTTCGCTGGATAACAATTTTCTCCCAAAGGAAATGGAGCGGCTTCTGGTCAGCTTTCTGAAAGCTTCTGCGCAGAAGGAAGGACAGGACTTCTATGACAGTCTGTTTGACAAAAGCAGATCGATTATAAAGACGTACACCTTTTCTTACTATTTACCGGGTGCATCTTTTCAGAAGGAGAGAATTGAACTGGCACAGCCGGGATTTATCATGCTTTTTTCAGATGCGGATCTGGAGGAATTGATTCATTTTTATAATGCGTTTTTAAAAATGAAATTTATTTCTTATCCGGTGGAGAAAAACGCGATGACGCTGACCTGGGTCTCCATGCAGGAAATGAAGGAGATTGAAGACAGTGAGGTTGTGGTAAAAATGCTCAGCTCGCTTCTGGTCAGACAGCATGATGCGCAGACAAACCGGGACAGATATTGTCTTTACAGCGACACGGATTTTTCGGAGGTGCTGTTTAAAAACACGGCATATCTGCTGGAAAAGCTGAACCTGCCTTATTCCATGGAAGGTTTTTCCATCCAGCCCATTAAAGGGAAAAAAGTGGTTGTGCCGGCATTCGGGAGGCTTCTTGATGGCAATCTGGGAATTTATAAGCTGACTGGCCGGCCCGAGCTTCTGAATTTCCTGTATCTTGCGGGTGCAGGAAGCCGCTGCGGAGAAGGGCATGGGAAAATGGAGGTTATATTGTAGGAGGTGGAAGCGTGAGCGAGGATAGAATCCGGCTTCTGATGGGGGATTTCACAAAGAATGCCGGGCTGGTCGGCCTGCATTATATGCTGGAGGTAAACGGGGCAGTTAAAAATGCAGATTATGGGATTGAAGAGCAGGCGGTCTGGCTGAATCGGGAGTATGCTCTGCAGACGGACTGGACGGATTTGTATTTTAAAGCTTTTGTCAGATACTTTGCTCCCTCTACAACCTGGCAGCGTCTGCTTGATGTCATAGAGGATATGCAGGCTGTCTTGAAGCAGGAAAACTGGCAGGCAGACAAAAAGGTAAAAGAAAAACTGAAATTCATCAATGACAAACTGCTGTCAAACAGTTACAAAAGTGGTTTTGAAAATATCCGAAACAGAATAGAGAATCCGGAGATTTATGAGAAGCTGAATCAGAGCAAATTGAATGAAAAAATGGAAGCAGATGAACTGAACTGCCGCCTGGAGGAATTGAAGACCTTTCTGATTCAGCCTCTGTGCAGGGAAACCTTTGTAATGAAAGGGGTGATTTATAATTATATCAACCGGTTTTGGGATGGAAAATGCTTTCTGCTCAGAGCAAATGCCAAGAAAGATATGCGGGAGGTATATGAGGCAGATTTTTCCGTTCCATTGAAGAAATTCTGGAGCAGCAGTCATGAAAAGGCGAAAGAACTTTGTGTTGACTGTGGAGAAGCGATGGATGCAAAAGAAAAAACTTCCATTGCGTTTATGAAGGATGCGGCGGATGACTTGAACCGAAAACGTTCCGCCTTCTGGAATGGAAATGTGGATGCATTTTTATGTCCGGCCTGTACCTTCCTCTATTCGCTGGTTCCACTTGGTTTTCAGCTTCTGGGAAACAGATTTTTATTCATAAACAGAAATGACAGCATGGAAAGTCTTCTGATCAGCAATGCAAAGGAGCATAAAGGAATTGAACGGGAGCGAAAAGAAGCAGAGGGAGAAAAGGTATCCGCCTGGTTTGCGCGGATGATGAATCTTGTTTTAAAAGAAAAGGAAGGGAGCGTTCATAACATTCAGGTCATCCTGAAAAGCATGGATGCGCAGGAACATTATCTGTTTCAGGTGATTAACCGGGAAATCATGCTGATTCTTCAGGATGCGGAGGTTAAGAAAAGGCTGGAAAAGCTGTCTGAGCATCCATTCTGTCAGTTGAACGGAGAGCCTTTTAATGTGTACGAAAGAACGGTATTGAATATTCTGCAGTACCGCAGTCAGTATTCTCTGGAAAACAGGCTGTTAAAGCAGTCTCTGAAAGGAGATTCCGCTTGGACGGGTTATCTGGCGGGACTGATTCATGACATCCAGCTTCGGAGCATGCAGATCCGAAGAAGAGAGGCGGAAAAGGAAAAAACTAACAATTTGGGAGGTGAAAAGGTTATGGCAGTTGGCTCTTATGCGGTCATGACGCGAAATGGCTATTTATTAAGAAAAGAAATAGAAAAAAAGAATTCAAATGTAGAGGATGCACTGAGGGGGACAGTATACCAGCTTCTGAATGCATTGTCTGTAAAAAATGAATCGAGATTTATGGATATTGTAATCCGTCTTTATTGTTCCTGTCAGATGGAAATTCCAGCCGGATTCACGAGAATGCTGGGAGACAGAGATCAGCTTCAGGCGTATGGATATGCATTTGTTCTTGGATTGAAGGGAAGTTACTTCGAAAAGGAAAAGAAAGAGGATACGGAGAGTAAGGAGGGCATACAGGAATGAGAAGAGAAGGTTTGACAGTGACCATGATTTTTCTGGCGGAAAGCGCCAATTACGGTGAAGGGGTTGGGAATATTACGACACTGAAAAAATTGTCGCGGGGAAATTACGAGCAGTATTCCTATATTTCCAGACAGGCACTCCGTTACAATATTGTCAGTCAGCTGAGCTGGGACAATACGCCGGTTGATGAGAAAAGCGGTGTGGTACAGTTTGCACCGTCTGCCACAATAAAGGAGTACCCGGAAATTGATCTGTTTGGATATATGAAAACGACCAAGGAAGGAGATCAGAAAGGCGGGGCTGCAACCAGAAGCGCGGTCGCCAGACTCAGCAACGCGGTCGCTCTGGAACCCTATCAGAGCGATATGGAGTTTTTGACCAACATGGGGCTTGCAAAAAGGAAAAATGTGGGAAATGCGATCGCTCAGAGTGAAATTCAGAGATCCCTGTATTCCTATACCTTATCCATTGATCTTGACCGGGTGGGAAAGGATGGAGAACTTGAGATTACAGAAGAGGAAAAAGCGGACAGAGTGGACAGGCTTCTGGATGCGGTTCATTATCTTTACCGGGATATCAAAGGAAGAAGGGAAAACCTGTCTCCCATTTTTGTCATCGGAGGAAGATATGAAAGAAAGAACCCATTCTTTGAAAATCGGATTAGGGTGGATGAAAACAGCCTGAACACGGCTCCTCTGAAGGAGATTATGGAAGAAGAACAGCAGATACGGGAACATACCTTTGTTGGAGTGATGACGGGAATGTTTAAGAATGAAGAAGAAATCCGGAAAAATCTGGAAGCCGCAACTGTTGGAGATGCTTTTGCCGGATTGAAAAAGGAAGTGAAGGATTACTATGAGGGCCATTAGGATACAGTGTTTTCAGAATCTGGTAAACTACCGCAAGCCCACAAGCTTTCTGATTAAAGAAACCTATCCGCTGCCTCCCTACTCTACCGTAATCGGCATGGTGCACGCCGCCTGTGGATTTGAACAGTATCATCCCATGCAGGTCAGCATTCAGGGAACAAACAGGGGAACGATTTCCGACCTTTATACCCGGTATTCCTTTACTGCAGGAACCAGATACGAGGAAGGACGGCATCAGCTCTGTGTTCATGATCAGGAGGATTATGGGATCTTTAAGGGAATCGGATATACCGAGCTGGTCTGTGAAAATCACATGCTGCTGCATCTGGTTCCTTCAGACGAGGATTTTGAAACGGTGCTTTCCGGGCTTAGGTATCCGGCAAGATATCTTTCCCTTGGCAGATATGAAGATCTTCTGGATGTGGAGAGCATCGATGTGGTCCGGCTGGAGAAAAGAAGAAGTGCCACAACGAAAATGGATATTTATATTCCGATTCCGGAGAAAGTGGAAACGGTTGAGGAAGATAGCTGGAATGATATGGGAGAGACAGACGATGGCAGCGGCATAAAACAGTATGGAGGAACCGTTTATACCCTGAATAAGGAGTACGAAATCACCAGGAAGGGCCTGAGACGATGGAAAAAGGAAGGAGGAAAGGTAAGGGCCTATTATTGTCCATCCGGCAGATTGCTGGAAGATGTACTGACGGATGAATTTGGTGATGTGATAGCGCTTGCATGAGCATTTAACAGGAATAGATCCATAGTGGAAAAAAATGAAAGAGCAGTCTCGGAAACTCAATAGAGACCAGGCAGGAAAGGGATGGTTTTCAGGAATGAGCGGGATAAGGGATGGATGATCGTGTAGACTGAGCGATCCGGAAGGCATAAAGAATAAAATTGGGCATGGCTTTTAAGCCTGCCGGGAAACAGGCCTGTCAGAATCCTGAAATGGGAAATATGTTTTATGCCGCTGCCTGCATCTGCTGCTTATAGCGGGCATCCAGGTGGATGCAGATGCCGATCATGGTTGTCATGAAAGAATAATGCTCTTTTGTGTGGATGAACATGCGGTGCAGGCCATAGCAGTTGAGGATACGGTTATTGATACGCTCCGTGGCAGTCCGCTGGTCATAGATCTTCTTATAAGCATCTGTGCCGCGTGGGACTTCCGTATAAAGCCGGATGTCCCATTCAGGCCGGGTCTTAATGACCCGCCCATATTTGGAAGCTGTGCAGCTGTTTCTGCATTTGGAGCAGTGTTCTTTGCCGTAAGGGCAGCGCCAGATGAGGTAACCGGTGGATCTGTCATAACCATTGGGCTTCATGCGCAGCTTTTCCTGACACAGGGGAGTGCCGTCTTTGTCGATCGTGATGGTATCAGGGATCGTTTTGGGGCGGCCGCATTTATCATTCAGGTCGATAAAGGCCCGTATTGCCCTGCACTTAAGAAGGCGGTAGGTGGGATAATTGTCCATTGCGGAGTCCAGGCAGATGTTTTCAATGGAAACAGCCGGCATATGTTTTTCCAGTTCATGGAAAGCGACCAGAAAGCTGACGGAATCATGCCGCCTCGCGCTGGTAAAACGCAGGAGGAGAGGGATGTCCGAGTGGAGCCGGCTGTTATGGCAGGACAGCTGGAACAAAGTGTAGCCGAAGTAATACTGATCCAGGTCACTGTCCCAGCCCCAGGAAGCATCTGGGTCAGGGAAATGGCGGAGGTTATCAGGAGCGCCATGCCGGTGATGGCCAAAAGGGCAGGCATGAGTATGTACGGAAGTGCCATCGCCGGAGACAGTAAGGTGTCCCGCAGGAATGATGCCGCACTGCAGGGAAGGAAGGACGGCCACAAGGTAGAAGAAGCGCTGCAGGCGTTCTTCAAAGTTAAAAGGGATGTCCCTGCCTGCCAAGAGACGGTTTTCGATCACTTCAGTGATTTTAGGCTTTGCCTCCTGAGCTTTCTGATGTTTTCCTTTGGGTTTATCAGGCTTTTTGGAGTTCCATGAAGCGGGGAGGAGTTTATTGCGGCCATAACGATCCGTCAGCGGAGCGTTCCAGAGCCTGTCCATGAAGTCGAAGTAAGAACCGAGGGGAGGAAGGGAATCCGTGGAGCAGCCGATCAGAGCAGCAAGGACCCGGTCACGCTTAAGTCTTTTGACCCAAAGGGTAAGGGAAGGTTTGGCCAGACCTTCCGAGAGGAGGAGAAGAAAAAGGAGAAAAGAGCGCAGGATCTGTGGCTGATTCCTGGCAGGTCTTCCAGTGGAAGAGAAAAAGGGGAGAAGAAACGCCATGGCGATATCGGTATCGAAAAGGCGGAGTTTCTGCCAGGGCTTCCAAAGCTCGGAATGGAGCCGCCTCCTTTCGGAGGAATCGAAATGGACTTTGGAATTGGTGAGAAAGTACTTGTAATCTTGGGTGGACTGCCAGTACTTGATCATAAAAGTGCACCTCCTTGTAGTTAAAGAACTGTGCGTGGGGCACAGAAGCTTCTTAACTACAAGGGGCGCATCTGGTGGCTGGAAGTCACCAGATGCGCCGCACATTCAGGCTGAAATGTCAATATAAAAAACAGAAAAATTTCCTTCGGTTTATGGAGGAAGAAAAAAAGAAAGAGTCAAAAAAAGAGCGGAAATGCGGGATCTAAGAGTTTCCGAGACCGCTTTGAAAAAGGATTGGAGGTGGAGGAAAGATGAAATTTTATGCGAAATCGAAGAAACGTGTTCCGGAAGAAGTACAGAAGCAAAGACTGATGGAAGCATTAGAGCGGCTGGAAGAAAGGCTGGGAGGGGAACTTACAGAGGAAGAAAGGAAAATTCTTCGAAGAGCATCAGCTAAAATACAGGAGATACGGCCGGAAGAACCAAAGGAATTGGAAGAGCATCTGAAAGAGACGGAAGAATGCGCGAGACGGTTTTTTGAAATTTATGGGCAGTATTTTACAACGGAGGAACAGGAACTGATCTGTTTTGCCTGCCGGATACATGATCTGGGGAAACTGAATCTGATTTTTCAGGATATGATAGGGAACGAAACTCTGCCGATAAACGAGATACGCAGGAGAGAAGATCAGATTCCCCATGGATTTTTAAGCGTTCTTTCCATTACGGAAGAGGTGTTCCGACAGCAGAATGCGTCATGGAAATACTCTGACTACTGTGCACTGCTTACGGCCGTCTATCATCACCATACCCGGGAGGATAAATATACCATTGAGCAGATTATATCATATGCGGAAAAATATTATGAACCATATCTGAAAGCCTGGCATGGAGAAGAGATGGGGCGGATAGAGCCTGCAGTTTTAAATAAAATTTTGTTTCATGGAAGTGGAGGAGTTTATCCGGAATGTCAGCTGACAGAAAAAAAGAAGACAGCATGGATGAAATATCTGGTTTGCAAGGGGATGCTGAATAAGTTTGACTGGGCTGTCAGCGCGGGATATCCGGAAGCGGAGATAAAGCCGGACCTTCAAAAAAGGGAGCTGAAGAAAAACATAGAGACGCAGCTTACAAGTCTGCATCCGGTTCAGGCATATATGGAAGGACATGGGCAGGACAATCTGATTATTACTGCCGGTACCGGTTCTGGAAAAACAGAAGCTGCACTTCTGTGGCTGAATGGAGAAAAGGGATTTTATACGCTTCCTTTAAAAGTATCTGCCAACGCAATCTATGAAAGAATTACACGGAAATACGAATTTTCGGATGCTGCACTCGTACATTCGGACAGCATGGTCCGTTACCTTTATGAAGAACAGGATTCCGATGGATTTGAACGGTATCAAAAGGCCAAAAATCTGTCCTGTCCGCTTACTGTCTGTACAGTAGACCAGCTGTTCAAATTCGTATTCAGAGCACTTGGAACAGAAGTGTTTGCTGCGACTCTGAAATATTCAAAAGTAATCATTGATGAAATCCAGGCGTATTCGCCGGAACTGACGGCGGCGCTGATATATGGACTGAAAACTGTAAAAGAACTGGGAGGCAGATACTCGGTTATTACGGCAACCTTTCCCCCGGTATTGAGAACGTTTATGGACCGGTATGGATTGAATGAGGGAAATGGAGCATATCGGTTCCGGGACTTTTCTGTGGAATCTCAGTTGAAGCGGCACTGGATAGAAATCAAAGAGACATCTTTTGATTTTGATGAAATCGCGGAACAGGGCAGAAAGAAAAAAGTTCTGGTTCTCTGCAATACGGTAACGCAGGCTCAGAAGGTATGCGAAGAGCTGGAAGCCCGGCTGGAGGATGGAGATGTATTCCTGCTTCATTCCAGATATATCAGAAGACACAGGGCAATCCTGGAACGGATGATTCTGGATTTTTCTGAAAGAGAAGAAGAACCGGGCATCTGGGTATCAACGCAGATTGTGGAAGCCAGCCTGGATATTGATTTTGATATGCTCTACACGGAAATGTGTACAGCGGACAGCCTGTTACAGCGGCTGGGAAGATGCAATCGTAAAGGCAGATATATTCCGGCCGGTCCCAACGTGATTGTTCTGGTGAATCAGAATGGCATTGGAAAAAACAAAGTATATGATCCTGTTATGACAGATCGTTCTCTGAAATACCTGCGTCCCTTTCAGGGCGGCATATTTACGGAGGTACAGAAAACAGGGTATATTAACCGGGTGTATGATCCGAAAGAAATAGAAGAAACGGAATACTATCAAACAATAGAAAAATATCTGCAGCACTTTGATATGATTTCTCCCGCTGAATATACCAAAGAAGAAGCGGATAAAGAGTTCAGGCATATTCAGAGTATTACCGTCATGCCGGATTGTATTTTTCACAGAAAACGGGAACTGATAGAAGAAGGCCTTCGGTTTCAGCAGACACCCTATGCAGGAGGAGAAGCCAAGGCAGTGATCCGATCCAGAATCGAAGAACTTACATTAAATGTCAACATTTATTCCAACCGCTGGCCGGATCATATAGACCGGGATACTATATGCGTGGATGCGGAAGATAATATAGTAAATCTGAGAAACAGAAGGACAGATATTCATCGAAGTCAGCTGAAATACGAATTTGATGAAGAAACAGGAAAGGGAGCTGGGCTGAGGCTGGATACGGTTGACCAGGAGGAATGCTTTATCTGATGATTACAGTTGTAAGTATGTTCTCACAATGCGAGGAACTGCCATGGAAGAACGGATTACAGGCGTTATGATTTATTACTATTTTGTGTGTAAACGTAAGCTCTGGTATTTTTGTCATGAAATCTGCATGGAATCGGATAATGAAAATGTTATGCTTGGAAAAATACTGGATGATACCAGTTATAAAAGAGATGATAAGCATATCGATATTGATGGAATCATAAACATAGATTTCATCAGAGAAAAACATGAGCTCCATGAGGTGAAAAAAAGTAAGGCAATTGAAGAAGCAGGAATCTGGCAGACCAAATATTATCTTTACTATCTGGAGAAAAGGGGAGTGGAAAATCTGCATGCGCAGATCGATTATCCGCTCCTTCGAAAGAGCAGGACGGTAGAATTGACAGAGGAAGACAGAAAACAGCTGGATACCGTGATTGAGGAAATTATACGCATCAAACAGCAGGAACTGCCAGGAGATTTGCAGAGAAGTAAACTCTGTTATAAATGCGCATACGGGGATATGTGCCTGATCTAAGCGGAAGAGAGGTGGAGGGGTGAAACAGAGTTATTATATTTATAACAGCGGAGATCTGCAGAGAAAGGACAATACGTTAAGATTTACATCCTATGAAGGCGAAAAAAGAGACATCCCTGTTGAGAGAATTTCGGATATCTATGTCATGACGGAAATGACATTTAATACAGCCTTTATCAACTATATCTCAAAGTATGGGATACCTGTTCATTTCTTTAATTATTATCAGTTTTATACGGGCAGTTACTATCCCAGAGAAAGTCTCCTGGCAGGACAATTGCTTGTAAAACAGGTAGAGCATTATACCGATCCATTACGAAGGCTTCTGCTGGCTCAAAGGTTTGTGGAAGCTGCGGCAGATAATATATATCGGAATTTAAGATATTATAATGGACGGGGGAAAGATGTGTCCGTACAGATGATGGAGATCAGCACTCTCCGGAAGGACATTTCAAAAGCAGAAACAATAGAAGAACTGATGGGAATTGAGGGAAACATCAGAAAAAATTATTACCGCGCGTGGAAAATAATTATAAATCAGGAAATTGACTTTAAGAAAAGAGTTATGCATCCGCCGGATAATATGATAAATTCTCTGATTTCATTTGTGAATTCTCTGATATATTCCAAAACGCTCAGTGAGATTTATCAGACGCAATTGAATCCTACAATCAGCTATCTTCATGAGCCGGGTGTAAGAAGATTTTCGTTGTGTCTTGATATCTCAGAAATATTCAAGCCTTTAATTGGCGACAGACTGATTTTCAGTCTGCTAAACCGAAATCAGATTACAGAAGACAGCTTCACAAAAGAATTGAATTTCCTTCATTTGAAGAAAGAGGCATCTCAGACAGTTGTCAGAGAATTTGAGGCGAAGCTGAAAACAACAATTATGCATAAGGATTTAAACAGACAGGTATCTTATCAGTATTTAATCCGCCTGGAAGCGTATAAACTGATAAAGCATCTGATTGGAGAGAAAGAATACGAAGGCTTCAGGATTTGGTGGTGATTGTATTTGTATATTGTTCTGGTATATGACATCAGTCAGACGGAAAATGGCAGAAAACGCTGGGCAAATATATTTAAAATCTGTAAGAAATATTTGTCTCATATACAAAATTCTGTTTTTGAGGGCGAACTGTCAAAACCTCAGCTTATGAAGCTTCAAAAAGAGCTGGAACCCTATATTGATGAAACGCTGGATTCCGTAATTTTATTTAAAAGCAGGCAGGAGAAGTGGCTCGACAAGGAATTTTGGGGCAGGACGGAAGATATGACAGATTTTATGTTGTAAGCTCAGGAAATATCTCTGTCGACCGGGAAAAAGGTTAAAATGCCGGGATGTTGACAATGCGGATATCTGCGGGAAAAATCAGAATTTTCAGGAGAAAATTAAAAAATGTGATTCAGAATTTGGGATCTAAAAAAGCAGGTCGACAATATGTGGTTGTAAAAGTAAGGGAATAAGGGTATTATTTAAGGGCGGGATTAATAGAAAACATAGTGGAATGTAAAGGAACACGGCTCAATATCGCAGGAATATGCCTCATGGATTAATAGAAAACATAGTGGAATGTAAAGTTCCTCCGGGAGAGGATCGAGAAGGATATTGAAATTGATTAATAGAAAACATAGTGGAATGTAAAGGCGCCTCTCCAGATTCCTGAAACCAGTTCAGAAACGGATTAATAGAAAACATAGTGGAATGTAAAGGTTATTGATAGCGTAGCCGCAAAGCTGTCAGAGCTGTGATTAATAGAAAACATAGTGGAATGTAAAGGAAAAATAGTATTGCCCGTCCGGCACGTCAAGCCATGATTAATAGAAAACATAGTGGAATGTAAAGCATTTCGAATTAGGGCTGGAGCCGTGGCCGGAGTGTGGATTAATAGAAAACATAGTGGAATGTAAAGCAACCTCCAGCGTGTGTATTGCCCACCGCAGTGCAGCGATTAATAGAAAACATAGTGGAATGTAAAGCATATATGCAAACAACCGCACAGAATCGTGCAGACGATTAATAGAAAACATAGTGGAATGTAAAGGTACATTTTCAACGCGATCAAGGGCGGGACAAAGAAGATTAATAGAAAACATAGTGGAATGTAAAGGCGGTCACTTCTTTATATTCAAAGGTTCGGAGTGTGATTAATAGAAAACATAGTGGAATGTAAAGGCTTCTCCCAGTTTGACAGATCGTTGTCGTCGAGAGATTAATAGAAAACATAGTGGAATGTAAAGGATTTCCGGTAACAACGTGGAGCAGTTAAAAAAAAGATTAATAGAAAACATAGTGGAATGTAAAGGAATTTCAAAATGCGGTATCACTGTGTACGGCCCGCGATTAATAGAAAACATAGTGGAATGTAAAGCTTTCAACAATCGAGGAAGCGATTGAAAATGTAATGGATTAATAGAAAACATAGTGGAATGTAAAGAGGATATTTACCTTACAGTCCTGCATACAGCAGTAAGATTAATAGAAAACATAGTGGAATGTAAAGACGTTTATGGATTTTCTGTATCGGTGCCGGATGGGAGATTAATAGAAAACATAGTGGAATGTAAAGAAAAGAATGTCGTTGTACAGTTCTTCACTGATTTCGATTAATAGAAAACATAGTGGAATGTAAAGAAATCTCCTGCCGTGGCCGCTCCGGAATCTCCTGCCGATTAATAGAAAACATAGTGGAATGTAAAGGCGTCTATACAGCTTTAATCGCTCATAGAACATCGGATTAATAGAAAACATAGTGGAATGTAAAGTCCACTTTTAGGACGTTCTAATATACAAGTTTTTGTCAAGATTAATAGAAAACATAGTGGAATGTAAAGAGCTTCAGTCCGCACAGCTTCAGCTGTCTAACGCGGATTAATAGAAAACATAGTGGAATGTAAAGATTTACGAACGTTTCAATCAGGTTTTTTACTGTATTGATTAATAGAAAACATAGTGGAATGTAAAGTCAGAAGATCAATGTCCGCAAACGCCGCGTTTGCGGGATTAATAGAAAACATAGTGGAATGTAAAGAGGATTGCAAGAGACGTATGCTTGCGGCTCTGGAGGGATTAATAGAAAACATAGTGGAATGTAAAGCATATTGATAATTGTAATTAGTGCAGCCCGCAAAAGGATTAATAGAAAACATAGTGGAATGTAAAGGTTGCTACGGCTGATAGGCGGGTTGAAGGACTTAAAGATTAATAGAAAACATAGTGGAATGTAAAGTCCATTATATACATCTTTAACAACTTCCATTTTCCGATTAATAGAAAACATAGTGGAATGTAAAGGCAGATTGCCTGCCTGCACGTTTGTAACCGGGAAGTGATTAATAGAAAACATAGTGGAATGTAAAGGAATTTATCGTCGGAATGCTCGCAGGCGCGGCGCTGATTAATAGAAAACATAGTGGAATGTAAAGGAGATAATGTCCGTATTTATCATACTTCCCGCTTGAGATTAATAGAAAACATAGTGGAATGTAAAGTGCCGTCCAGTTGCGGACGCTCTGTCCGTAGGTTAGATTAATAGAAAACATAGTGGAATGTAAAGCAGTACATCTCCTTCTTCAATGTGCATGTCAATATAGATTAATAGAAAACATAGTGGAATGTAAAGAAATTCTGAAATGGCACGCATGATACAGGATAAGGGATTAATAGAAAACATAGTGGAATGTAAAGAACACTAACCGAACGCAAATCAAAGCAAGAAAATATAGATTAATAGAAAACATAGTGGAATGTAAAGAATCTTCGATTTTCAGAACGCGGACGTTATCAGCGGATTAATAGAAAACATAGTGGAATGTAAAGAAATCTCTCTCAGATGTTCCCAGTTACGTTCAAACGATTAATAGAAAACATAGTGGAATGTAAAGACTTACAGACATCATAGCCCCCGCCTTCTACCCCGATTAATAGAAAACATAGTGGAATGTAAAGTAAGCACAGCCATACTCTACCCAATGGCGCAGGTTGGATTAATAGAAAACATAGTGGAATGTAAAGGTTGTTCCGGCTGATCGGTGGATTGAACGATTTGAGATTAATAGAAAACATAGTGGAATGTAAAGCCGTTCCGCCCGTTTTGCAGTGTAGGCGTTGACAGATTAATAGAAAACATAGTGGAATGTAAAGGGCAGAGCGTGCCATGAAGATTATTGTGATAATGGAGATTAATAGAAAACATAGTGGAATGTAAAGCGTACTCCGCCTTTTCCTGAAGCTCTGCCGTGGGTTGATTAATAGAAAACATAGTGGAATGTAAAGGGCGCTATCGGTGCTAACCGTCCGAGTGGAACATTCGATTAATAGAAAACATAGTGGAATGTAAAGAAGAGAATGTCGTTGTACAGTTCTTCGCTGATTTCTGATTAATAGAAAACATAGTGGAATGTAAAGACATCCTCCAGAACACCGTGAACAACGGCTTCCGGGGATTAATAGAAAACATAGTGGAATGTAAAGAAGTCTAACCTGCATTTACATTCCACGCAATTTTTGATTAATAGAAAACATAGTGGAATGTAAAGGATTATCTTCATCTTCTGCAGGTCTGAAATATCCTGATTAATAGAAAACATAGTGGAATGTAAAGAGGTTTGAAATCACAGCAGATACGGTGAATCTGCAGATTAATAGAAAACATAGTGGAATGTAAAGAAATTCCAACGGCGGAATATGCTGAGATTCAGAAACGATTAATAGAAAACATAGTGGAATGTAAAGATTTACTTCGTCTTTCATACCAGACAAATCACTATTTGATTAATAGAAAACATAGTGGAATGTAAAGGAGTATGCGTACTTGCTGATCGTGTATCTTGACACGATTAATAGAAAACATAGTGGAATGTAAAGACGCCCGCCGGGGCGAACACTATGTAAGGGGACATTAGATTAATAGAAAACATAGTGGAATGTAAAGGATCACCTGCAGAGACAGGTCTTCGACGTCCCACCAGATTAATAGAAAACATAGTGGAATGTAAAGCTAACATCGTTCGAAACTCCTCTTGATCGGGGCCGTGATTAATAGAAAACATAGTGGAATGTAAAGGAGGAAATTATATCATCTCGGAACATTCGGTAGCCTTGATTAATAGAAAACATAGTGGAATGTAAAGATTTTCCGTTCGCGTCCGATCCTCCGGCGGACAAGGATTAATAGAAAACATAGTGGAATGTAAAGGAAAAAAGGGATTGAAGATTTCGGATATGGAAACGGATTAATAGAAAACATAGTGGAATGTAAAGACCGGAAAAGACTGCGAAACGGATTATTTCAGGTTCGATTAATAGAAAACATAGTGGAATGTAAAGTATGACAAGCCGGTGGAGTTGGTAACAACCTGGTGCGATTAATAGAAAACATAGTGGAATGTAAAGAAACTTTGAGCGCTGTGGGACATATATGCTTTATTGATTAATAGAAAACATAGTGGAATGTAAAGGTTATTGACAGCTTTGCAGCTACGCTGTCAGAACTGATTAATAGAAAACATAGTGGAATGTAAAGTGATCCCATCCGCTTCTGCCAGCGGCCGCATGCCGTGATTAATAGAAAACATAGTGGAATGTAAAGGCTCGTCAATCGCCCATGCTATTTGTTCATAGACGATTAATAGAAAACATAGTGGAATGTAAAGGCACATCAGTATATCATGAAGTTGAGCAGAGCGGGAGATTAATAGAAAACATAGTGGAATGTAAAGGAAGGAAAACCAGCAAATCGAACGTGCGAAGGCACTGATTAATAGAAAACATAGTGGAATGTAAAGGACACTAGGCAACCGTTACTTCTTTCATCGTGTCATCGATTAATAGAAAACATAGTGGAATGTAAAGCGGCAGGAGATCGCGGAGCGGCCACGGCAGGAGATCGATTAATAGAAAACATAGTGGAATGTAAAGGCGAAATATACTCAGGAGAGGATGTGGGTATTGTAGATTAATAGAAAACATAGTGGAATGTAAAGTACTTCTTGATCGCTTTTTCTAACACTTCCGGGTTTGATTAATAGAAAACATAGTGGAATGTAAAGACATATCCTCTGCCGCCATATTCTACCGTTATTGGAGATTAATAGAAAACATAGTGGAATGTAAAGGTGTAATAATAATCCGATAACAGCTTGTAGTATCCGATTAATAGAAAACATAGTGGAATGTAAAGGTTATAGCGCAAGCTATTGGATTCCTGTTCGAGGTTGATTAATAGAAAACATAGTGGAATGTAAAGTCTTCCAGTCTATCACGCCCTGATTGTCGCTGACAGATTAATAGAAAACATAGTGGAATGTAAAGATCCTTCGGCGGCAACCAGATAAGTTCTTTACCTGGATTAATAGAAAACATAGTGGAATGTAAAGTAATCCTTCAGCTTTTTGTACCTTGTCCGCATCCCTGGATTAATAGAAAACATAGTGGAATGTAAAGAGGAGACCTGGCAAATATCCGGGCAATGATTACGGATTAATAGAAAACATAGTGGAATGTAAAGGGATCTATGAAGCGATCTGCGGAGTGATGGAAGATAGATTAATAGAAAACATAGTGGAATGTAAAGATTGACAAGGACGGCAAAGCGATTGCGGCGACTCCATGATTAATAGAAAACATAGTGGAATGTAAAGGAAATATTCCCGATGTTGAATTCTTCGTTCCTGTCGATTAATAGAAAACATAGTGGAATGTAAAGACGAATGAGGAACCTCTTTTTGTTTCAGAAGTAACGATTAATAGAAAACATAGTGGAATGTAAAGGTTTGAGAGTAATTCAGCAGGAGGAAGAACGGCGGAGATTAATAGAAAACATAGTGGAATGTAAAGTTCGCTGACATTGCCTGCTTCCATCAGGTCGCGCAGGGATTAATAGAAAACATAGTGGAATGTAAAGGACATCCGGGACGCATCGCTGGTCAATGGCTTCAAGATTAATAGAAAACATAGTGGAATGTAAAGTAAACTCCAACGCCATCGCTTACGGTATCCTTATCAGATTAATAGAAAACATAGTGGAATGTAAAGGCATATGTTGTGCAGTCCCCGTATGTTGCTTATAGCGATTAATAGAAAACATAGTGGAATGTAAAGCTTGTCCGCCGGAGGATCAGCGGCGAACGGGAAATGATTAATAGAAAACATAGTGGAATGTAAAGGCGATCCGTCGTGCCGCCCTCTGACGGTATCGGTTGATTAATAGAAAACATAGTGGAATGTAAAGCAATGTGGATAAGTTGTACGACGCATATCTGGCAGCGATTAATAGAAAACATAGTGGAATGTAAAGGTACATTTTCAACGCAATCAAGGGCGGAACGAAGAAGATTAATAGAAAACATAGTGGAATGTAAAGTGTTGCAATTAAATATATAGGAATAACAAGGATCGGATTAATAGAAAACATAGTGGAATGTAAAGGAAGAAGCATTTCGCCTGTAGTTCTTGTAGCGAGAAGATTAATAGAAAACATAGTGGAATGTAAAGTTTCTTGCCATTTGGGGTGCATGCGATCTGAGTATGCGATTAATAGAAAACATAGTGGAATGTAAAGACCGTCAGCGCGCCGCAGGACGGAAGCCTGTGGGCGATTAATAGAAAACATAGTGGAATGTAAAGTCCGCCACGCCGCATGATGTATTGATCTGGGATGCGATTAATAGAAAACATAGTGGAATGTAAAGAGCTCTGCGCACTGTGGGACATATAAGCTCGATTGGATTAATAGAAAACATAGTGGAATGTAAAGATGTCTAGCACGGCAGATAATGGGCCGTTTACTTATTGATTAATAGAAAACATAGTGGAATGTAAAGCAAACTGATAGTCTGCCTTGCCGGACCGGCGGACACTGATTAATAGAAAACATAGTGGAATGTAAAGGTATATCAAGGACTTCATGGGTTACAATACGGTTTTCGATTAATAGAAAACATAGTGGAATGTAAAGTTCGCTGATAATTCACTATTTAACTGAGTAAAAAGGATTAATAGAAAACATAGTGGAATGTAAAGGACCATCGTACCGGCGGCCAAATTGTTCTCCTGCAGGGATTAATAGAAAACATAGTGGAATGTAAAGGAAGCTAATCCTGCTGCTGAAGTAGTGGAATCAGAGATTAATAGAAAACATAGTGGAATGTAAAGTCCGCCGCTGGAAGTATCCATGGAATTTTATCTGGATTAATAGAAAACATAGTGGAATGTAAAGGTGTCTGCGCGTCGAAGTTTCGCTTATAGAAGCCGGGATTAATAGAAAACATAGTGGAATGTAAAGAGTGCTATACGGTTTGTCTGTATTTGGGAAACACTGATTAATAGAAAACATAGTGGAATGTAAAGAAGTTCATGGAGGCTTCCGGAAAGGAAAAGGCGAACGATTAATAGAAAACATAGTGGAATGTAAAGTATTTCCGCCAGACACTTCACCGCCTCCACCGCACGGATTAATAGAAAACATAGTGGAATGTAAAGTTGTTTTCGCTCGTTCATCGTCTGGGAGGCCGTCTGATTAATAGAAAACATAGTGGAATGTAAAGTAAAATCACGCTTTCTTCGCCTGCTTATACACCTGGATTAATAGAAAACATAGTGGAATGTAAAGGTGATTGTAGTTGACCCGGAAGTGGTAACAGCAAAAAGATTAATAGAAAACATAGTGGAATGTAAAGTCGCACGCTGTTTCTGACTGTTCTTGTACCGTTCTCGATTAATAGAAAACATAGTGGAATGTAAAGTAACACGGGTCTATTACTACATCTCCGGGATCTGTAGATTAATAGAAAACATAGTGGAATGTAAAGTATGACCGGATGTACTGCGGCTCCTGGATTGCCCGGATTAATAGAAAACATAGTGGAATGTAAAGAAAGTAGGTATCGTTACAGCAGGAAAATCGTATCCAGATTAATAGAAAACATAGTGGAATGTAAAGGATGGCATACGATCGAAGTCAGAGTAAAGGAACAAAGATTAATAGAAAACATAGTGGAATGTAAAGGCCTTCCAGTTGCTAAGGGTAGCAGTGGGTATTCCTGATTAATAGAAAACATAGTGGAATGTAAAGACTAAAGGCCATGAATGACCTTGAAAAAACACTTGCGATTAATAGAAAACATAGTGGAATGTAAAGAATTCAACCTGTTATTGATAGCGTAGCCGCAAGGCTGATTAATAGAAAACATAGTGGAATGTAAAGAAAATAAGGTCAAAAACATTTCCGGGTATTGCAAAGGATTAATAGAAAACATAGTGGAATGTAAAGCGATCTTATTCGCGGAGGTCACGAGCGTTTTGGGTGATTAATAGAAAACATAGTGGAATGTAAAGACCTTCCGCCTTAATCTTTATGCTTCTTCGCACTCAAGATTAATAGAAAACATAGTGGAATGTAAAGAAAATCACAACAATCAATGCCGCAATGCTGAGCTTGATTAATAGAAAACATAGTGGAATGTAAAGGATCACATCTTCCAGGCAGCGGATCCCTCCGCCATGCGATTAATAGAAAACATAGTGGAATGTAAAGGAGTTCCCTTGCCACTGTAACTCCGGCAGCCGTTGAGATTAATAGAAAACATAGTGGAATGTAAAGGACCTCTATATACCCTCAGATGAGGACGTGAGACGGGATTAATAGAAAACATAGTGGAATGTAAAGACGATCACGGCAGGAGATGGACATTTTGGAGAAGTGATTAATAGAAAACATAGTGGAATGTAAAGGAAATCTTCACCCGCACTGGTGATCTGCGGAGCGATGATTAATAGAAAACATAGTGGAATGTAAAGTTGACAGTGGCAACACTTTCAACAGATGGCCAAGCGATTAATAGAAAACATAGTGGAATGTAAAGAGTCCGATGCATCAGGAAATTTCATTTCAGTTATCTGATTAATAGAAAACATAGTGGAATGTAAAGCATATTGCATGGTTCGCGGAAGACGGCCCGGAGGCGGATTAATAGAAAACATAGTGGAATGTAAAGTTCCACAGCATCCCCCTTTCCCTTGTGGTATGCTGGATTAATAGAAAACATAGTGGAATGTAAAGTTTTTTATAAGGGCCACGCATATATCCCCGGTGAAGATTAATAGAAAACATAGTGGAATGTAAAGGAAACCGGGAAGCAAATGGCAGACTATGCCTGAACTGGATTAATAGAAAACATAGTGGAATGTAAAGGGTATCTACTCTTACCAGCTTCGTGGATTACATCAGATTAATAGAAAACATAGTGGAATGTAAAGGAGTTTGGGAGACCCTATCGCCCTTTCCCGTACAAAGATTAATAGAAAACATAGTGGAATGTAAAGGGCAGTAGACCGGGAAACAGGCGAGGTCATCAAAGGATTAATAGAAAACATAGTGGAATGTAAAGGCGATTGATCCGGAGGTCGTTGGGGGTGAATTTTCCGGATTAATAGAAAACATAGTGGAATGTAAAGGCGGTTACTGGTTCGCTTTCGACAGCGGCGCAACGGGGATTAATAGAAAACATAGTGGAATGTAAAGACACTAAACCGGATTTTAAATGAATACGGGGAGGATTGATTAATAGAAAACATAGTGGAATGTAAAGGAATTGTCCCTGTCCCATTTCATGAGCGACGAGATACGATTAATAGAAAACATAGTGGAATGTAAAGGACTACCCGCAGGAGATCAAGAGCGTGGGGGACAGCGGATTAATAGAAAACATAGTGGAATGTAAAGAAATAATGTTGCGGGATATATCTCCAACATTACTGTGATTAATAGAAAACATAGTGGAATGTAAAGGAAGCACCGAAAGGTATTAACAGACCGACGGCGGGGGATTAATAGAAAACATAGTGGAATGTAAAGAGAGATATGCCAAAGGCTTTCGGAAGAAGGCGTGAGATTAATAGAAAACATAGTGGAATGTAAAGGCGGGTACTGGTTCGCTTTCGACAGCGGCGCAACGGGATTAATAGAAAACATAGTGGAATGTAAAGTTTTCTCCGACCCAGTATGGCGTCGCCGTACGATCGATTAATAGAAAACATAGTGGAATGTAAAGATTTATGCGACATCATCTGAAAAGTCCATTTCCTTTGATTAATAGAAAACATAGTGGAATGTAAAGAAGGATAGCCTTAAAATCGAACCAGTAATTGATGAAAGATTAATAGAAAACATAGTGGAATGTAAAGTCGCGTCTGTGATAAAGCTATCGGGTCTCCCAGCACGATTAATAGAAAACATAGTGGAATGTAAAGCCTCCATCACTTCCACCGCCTCCGGCGTGATCTCTGATTAATAGAAAACATAGTGGAATGTAAAGACAGCAAGGCTACCGCATCTGCAGATGGCCTGATGGGATTAATAGAAAACATATTGGAATGTAAAGTTCCCCAGAGTTCCTTCAACCGAATATCTCCGGCTTCGATTAATAGAAAACATAGTGGAATGTAAAGAAAGCAAGTGCTGCGGAACCTGAGTATGGACCGGAGATTAATAGAAAACATAGTGGAATGTAAAGTTATCCGATCAAGATCCTTGGCAATGTCGCGTTCAGATTAATAGAAAACATAGTGGAATGTAAAGACAATAGAAAGCGCGTCAGAATTCATATCACAGGCGGATTAATAGAAAACATAGTGGAATGTAAAGAACAACTGAAGGAGACAATCCTAACCGGAGCGCAAGATTAATAGAAAACATAGTGGAATGTAAAGTGTTCCTTCCATCCACGCTGGCCGTCTTCCGTGACGCGATTAATAGAAAACATAGTGGAATGTAAAGTTGTAGATAATCTGATAGACAATCCAGTCTTCCTGGGATTAATAGAAATCATAGTGGAATATTTTCAAGTGTCAATGCAAGCTTACATTAGTTCTTCCACCCTTGCCCCACCCCCGCCCACCATGCTATACTTAACC
>ERZ894229.525-NODE-525-length-30907-cov-8.51929_pt1 | contig 30907 bp, 25 predicted proteins | sample MGYA00380295_ERZ894229 | MGnify/ENA primary metagenome ERZ894229 (study PRJEB32331, sample SAMN06328479) | human gut metagenome | biome: human gut microbiome; feature: stool | host: Homo sapiens | collected 2014-09-17 ... | reverse complement strand
TTGCAATAATAGCTGAAGCAATCTTACCAACAGTTCCTTCGACACTCGGCTTTTGTTTTGGCTTTCTCACTTGAGCAGGCATAATCGCTACCATGTAATGTTGGGCAAGGGATTCATAAGCTTCATTAAGAACAATTTCACCTTCTTTAGGGTGTTTTATAACTCCTGTTTTTAAATTGTCACAGACAATTTTAATAGGAATACCACCAAAAAATTCAAACATATCAATATGACATTTTAACCAAGTTTCCTGTTTCATGTCTAAGCATGGTTTAACAAATGAATATTGACTATAAGGTAAGGTCGCAACAAACAAATAAACCTTAATTCTTTCTCCATCAGGAGTTAAAATACTCATGGTAGGCCCACTCCAATCAACTTCTATAGTGCTACCGGGTTTATGAGTAAGATGATTGGTTACGTTTGATAACTGAACATAGTTAGAGTATCCTTTACAGAATTTTGTGTAACCACAAGGAATAGTTCCTTTAGAAATACATTGATTACGATATTCATTCCAAAGGAGCTTAAGATTGACTCCTGTTTTCTTAAGTTCTGAATGAATATAATCGTAATCGACTTCTTCAAAAACAGAAGTCTTAGGAACAGGTGGGAATAACATTTCATAGATTTTATCTTCATCAAAATCTTTTACGTTATCCCAAGAAATAGAATGAACATCAGCAGCTTTATAAATAGCTGAGATGGTATGTCTTGATACATGCATTAAGCTTTCAATTTTACGCATTGAAATACCTGCTGCACGTAATTCAAGAATAGGTTTGACAGAAACTTTTTTAGGCATAATAAAAGCCCTCCTTTCGCTATAATGATGAGAGGCTGTCACTCTCAATATCATGATAACAAAAGTGGGGCTAATCATGTGTATTAATGGTGCTTTGCATGTGAATTGAATATTATAAAGTGGTGCTTAAACTGTGTATCGGTGGTGCATAACGCGTGAAATAATCAGTGTATCTTATAAAAATATATAAAATGTCTACAAATTTTCAAATATTTATTGTATAATGGGTGCAAATGAGGTGATTTCATGAATACAGTTTTAGTTGAAAAGAACGCAATTGAAGAAGTGGCTAAGTTAGTTAGTGATAATCAGGTTGTAGCTTTTCCAACTGAAACTGTTTTTGGTTTGGGAATTAAATTTGGATCATACGAGGCTTTAAATTCTTTATATGAATTAAAACATCGAGATAGACATAAAGCAATTTCAATGATGATAAGTAATCCTAAAGATATTGAAAAATACGCATATGTCAATGATCAAGCTAGAAAAATTATAAAATCTTTTATGCCAGGAATGGTCACTATCATTTTAAAAAAAAGAAAATTTATCGATGACTATTTTACAGCATCTTTGGATACTATTGGAATTAGAATTCCTGATGATAAATTTGTTTTATCTTTATTAGAGAAAACCGGGCCGATGTTAGTAACTAGTGCTAATCTTTCTGGTGAAGATACTCTTGTTGATGATAAAGCGGTAATGAAAGTATTTTCTGGTAAAATTCCATTAATTGTAAAAGGTGAAAGTGTTAGTAAAAAAGCAAGTACGATTATTGATTTAAGTAAGGGTAAAGTAGAAATATTACGAGTAGGCGATATTTCTGAAAAACAAATATTGGAGGTAATTTAATGAAAATTGCAGTAGCGTGTGATCATGGTGGATTTAGATTAAAAAATGTTTTAGTTGAATATTTAAAAGATAATGGTTATGAAGTAGAAGATTTTGGCTGCTATAGTGAAGAAAGTTGTGATTATCCTGATTATGCTGGAAAAGCAGCTTTAGCAGTAGCTAAAGGAACATGCGATAAAGGAATTGTTATATGTGGAACAGGAATAGGTGTAAGTATTACAGCTAATAAAGTAAAAGGTATTCGTTGTGCATTATGCCATGATGTATTTAGCGCTAAAGCAACACGAGCACATAATGATACAAATATGCTTGCGATGGGACAAAGAGTGATTGGTGAAGGTTTAGCTTTAGAAATTGTAAAAGCATGGTTAGAAGGTCAATATGAAGGTGGAAGACATGATCAACGAATTGCAAAAATGATGGCATATGAGGGGGAAAATTAGATGAAGGATCTTGCTGTATTTGAAAGTGTAGAAAGGGAATTAAATCGTCAAAGAAATAATATTGAATTAATTGCTTCAGAAAATTTTGTGTCACCAGAAATTATGGAATTGGCAGGAAGTGTTTTAACAAATAAATATGCTGAAGGATATCCTGGAAAAAGATATTATGGTGGATGTAAGTTTGTAGATGAAGTAGAAACATTAGCTAAGGAAAGACTTTGTGAAATTTATGGAGCTGAGTATGCAAATGTTCAACCACATAGTGGAGCACAAGCAAATACAGCTGTATATATGGCTTTATTAAATCATGGTGATAAAGTATTAGGAATGTCTTTAGCTGATGGAGGACATTTAACTCATGGACATCCATTAAATTTTTCAGGAATTAATTATGAATTTTATAGTTATGGAGTAACTAAAGACAGTGAAACAATTGATTATGAAGATTTTAAAAAGAAATGTCAAGAAATCAAACCTAAGTTAGTAGTGGCTGGAGCAAGTGCATATTCAAGAATAATTGACTTTGAATATATGGCTAAATGTGCTCACGAAGTAGGTGCATTATTTATGGTAGACATGGCTCATATTGCTGGATTAGTTGCAGCTGGAGTGCATCCTTCACCATTTCCTCATGCAGATATTGTAACTACAACAACACATAAAACATTACGTGGGCCACGTGGTGGAGCAATTATGTGTAAAAAAGAATTTGCAGCGGATATTGATCGTGCGGTTTTTCCAGGAATGCAAGGAGGACCATTAATGCATATTATTGCAGCAAAGGCAGCTTGTTTTTATGAAGCAATGCAACCTGAGTTTAAAGAATATGCTAATCAAGTTATTAAAAATGCTAAAGCATTAGAAAATTCTTTAAAAGAAGAAGGATTTAGATTAGTAGCAGGTGGAACTGATAATCATTTGCTTTTAATTGATGTAAAAGCAAGTTGTGGTATTTCAGGTAAAAAAGCTGAACGTTTATTAGATGAAATCAATATTACTGCTAATAAAAATGCAATTCCTTTTGACAGTGAAAAACCATTTAAAGCTAGTGGAATTAGAGTTGGAACACCAGCAATGACAACTAAGGGATTTAAAGAAGAAGATTTTATTGAAGTAGGTAAAATTATTGCTTATCGTCTTAAAAATGAAGAAACTGAAGAAATTAAAGAAGCATGTTTAAAACGTGTTAAAGCGTTAACTGATAAAGTAGAAATGTATCGTGATATTAAATACATTTAAGGAGTGAAATTATATGGCGACTACTATCCTTAATCATGCATTAATTAATCATAAATTAACAATTATGCGTGATAAAAATACAAATAATGTTGTATTTAAAGATAATTTAGATGAAATAGCTATGTTGATGGCTTATGAAGTAACAAAGGATTTACCTTTAGAAGATAAGCATATTGAGACTCCAATTTGTTCAATGATAGGTAAAAAGTTGCAAAAACCAATTGTTTTAGTACCTATTTTAAGAGCAGGAATTGGATTAGTTGATGGATTTAGAAGAATTATTCCAAGTGCCAAAGTTGGACATATTGGAATGGCAAGAAATGAAGAGACATTAATGCCAGAAGAATATTATGCTAAATTTCCAAGTGGTCTAGAAGATTCAATTGTTATTATTGTAGATCCAATGCTAGCAACTGGTGGTAGTGCTAGTGCAGCAATTACAAATATAAAAGAACGTGGAGCAAAAGATATTCGTTTAGTATGTTTAGTTGGAGCACCAGAAGGTGTTAAAGTAATTGAAGAAAATCATCCTGATGTAGAATTGGTATTAGCATCGCTTGATGAAAAACTAAATGATCGAGGATATATTGTTCCTGGTTTAGGTGATGCCGGAGATCGTTTATTTGGTACTGATTGATTTTAAATATGAAACAGGTTAAAAGAAGACTTTTAAAGGATATTATATTTTGTTTATGGTTGGGATTTGAAGTAATTGGTGTATTTTTACTGGCTGTAATAGCTGGTTTATGGTTAGATGATTATTTTAATTCTCGTCCTTTATGGATATTTGGATTATTGATTTTAGCTTTCATTTATGTAATAAAGTTATTGTTAGGAGTAGGAAAAGATGAATGAAAACACAGTGATGAGCCATTCTAAATATGTATTTTTAATAGCTCTTGCAATAGCAGGTTTAGTTAGTTTACTTTTGATGGATATTTCATATTTTTTAGGAATAATCGTTGGATATATTGTTAGTTTGATTATATTTCAGATAATAATTAAAATGAGTGATCTTATTTTGGCAATATCTTCAAATACAATCAGCCTAGTTATTATTCTATTTTTAACAAAATTATTAATTTATGGATTAGGCTTTTTTATTGCAATAAAGGTATCTTGGATTAATATTATAACTGTATTTCTTGGTTATTTTATAATTAAGATAACTATTTATATTGATACATATCGACAAGATAGGTTAGATAAAATAAAAAATAACTAGTCTAGAAAAGGAGGTGAAAGTGATGGGAAATATACATATTGTCATTCAACCAGAACTAGTTTTTTCATTAATTATTATGACAATTTTATCAATCTTTTTTGTTTTGGTTGGAAGAAAGGTTAAAGTTGCAGATCCAACAAAAAGACCTAAGGGTGTTGTTCTTGTTTGTGAAACTGGAGTAAAAATGATTCAAGATTATATGGAGACTTTGATGCCAAGTAAATTTTCTAAGAACTATTATCCTTATTTTGCGATGATGTTTATATATATATTTATATCAAATATAAGCGGGTTATTTGGATTTGAAGCACCAACTTCAAATTATTCAATTACGTTGGCGATTACTATAATCACTTTTACGCTAATTCAATATAATGCTTTAAAAACAAAAGGTGTCTTTACTTATATTAAAGATATTATTTGGCCACCAACAAATATTTTAGGAACATTGGCGCCACTTATTTCTTTATCAATGCGTTTATTTGGAAATATTGTAGCAGGGTCAATTTTATTATCTTTAATTTATAGTTTTACGGGGTATTTATCTCAATATGTTATAAACTTTAACTTTTTGGGACCAGTTATTGCCCCAATATTCCATGCATATTTTGATGTTTTTGCAGGATTTATTCAAACTTTAGTATTCGTGACTTTATCTAGTATTTTAATCTCGTTAGAAGCAAGTGAAGATTAGACTAGTTAAAGATATATTAATTATTAAGTGAAAAATTGGAGGAAAAAATATGACAGACGTAGGATTAATTGCTATTGCAGCAGGTATTGCAGTATGTGCCGGGTTAGGGACTGGTATTGGTGAAGGGATTTGTGCTAGTAAAGCAGTAGAAGCTATTGGTAGAAATCCTGAAGCTGAAGGAAAAATTCGTACAACAATGATTTTAGGTATTGCCTTAACAGAAACAGTTGCTATTTATGGATTATTAATTTCATTCCTATTATTATTCGTATATGGTGGATAAAAACAAAACTAATTAAGAGGAGGAATAAGAATGGATATTGATATTGCCTCAAAATTATTCCCCAATATTACGACTTTGATAGTGCAGTTGCTGGCAACAGCAGTAATGTTATGTATTTTTAAAAAGTTTTTATGGAAGCCAATGCAAAATTATTTTGCAAAGCGTGCTGATTACATAGAAGGAACTGTAAATGATGCTAAAAACATGCAACAAAAAGCTAAAGCTTTAATGGAAGCAAGTGAAGAACAATCACGAGCTGCCGCTAAAGAATATCGTAATATTGTTGAAAAAGCAAAAATTGATGCTGGTAAGACAAGAGATAGTATCATTGAAAAAGCAAATGAAGAAGCGAAAGAAAAACTAGATCGTGTATCAAAAGAAATTGAAGCAGAAAAGCTCGCAGCTAAAGCAGAAGTAAAGAGTGAAATTGTTAATATTGCAATTGATGTGGCTAGTAAAATAATGAATCAGGAAATGGATCAAAAAGCTAATGAAAAGTTAGTAGATGAATTTATTAAGGAAATTGATAAATAATGGAGACTATAGCACATTGTTATGCTGTTTCATTATTTTCTTTAGCTAAAGATGAAAATGCAGTTGATAGTTATCAAAAAGATATGCTATTGATAAATGAAATCTTTAGTAAAGAGCCAGAATTCTTAACTTTTTTTAGTCATGTTTTAATTGATGATGAAGTTAAATGTAATTTAATTGATCAAAGCTTTAAAGGAACAGTTAATATTTATATAGTTAATTTTTTAAAGTTATTGATCAAAAAAAGAAGAATTCGCTATCTTCAAGAAATAATTAAAGAATTTAAAAAATTATGTAATGATTATTTTGGAATTGAAGAAGGTATTTTATATACTTCTTATGATATTTCACAGGAATCTTTAAAACAAGTTGAACAAGCAATCGGAAAAGTAGAAAATAAACTTGTTAAACTTAATGTTGTTAAAGATCCAACTTTAATTGGTGGAATTAAAGTGGAAGTAAATAATCGGGTTTTTGATGGAACGATCAAAAATAAAGTTTCATTATTGAAAAAAGAACTATTAAGAAAGTAGGTGAAAATAGTGGGGCTTAGACCAGATGAAATTAGTAGTTTAATCAAAGAACAAATCAAACATTTTGATGAAGTGATTGAACAAAAAGATGTAGGAACCGTTATGACTGTTGGTGACGGTGTAAGTGTAATTCACGGATTAGATGATGCCATGTTAGGGGAGCTTTTAGCTTTTCCAAATGATGTTTATGGAATGGTTATGAATTTGGATGAAGATAGCGTTGGTGCTGTATTGCTTGGATCAGAAAGTACGATTAAAGAAGGCGATGAAGTTAAACGTACTGGAAAGATCATGGAAGTTCCTGTTGGAGATGAAATGTTAGGACGTGTTGTTAATCCTTTAGGACAAGCAATTGATGGAAATAGTGAAATTATTACTTCACGTACTCGTCCAATTGAAAGAGTTGCAAGTGGTGTTATGACTAGAAAATCAGTAGACCAACCATTACAAACAGGAATTACTTCAATTGATGCAATTATCCCAATTGGTCGTGGACAACGTGAGTTGATCATTGGTGATCGACAAACTGGTAAAACAGCAATCGCTATTGATACAATTTTAAATCAAAAAGGGCAAAATATTTATTGTATATATGTTGCTATTGGGCAAAAAAATTCAACTGTTGCTCAAATCGTAGAAAAATTACGTCAAGGTGGTGCAATGGAATATACAACAGTAGTTTGTGCCTCAGCTAGTGAACTTGCTCCTGTTCAATATATTGCACCATATGCAGGTTGTGCAATTGCTGAAGAATGGTTAGAGCAAGGTAAAGATGTTTTGATTGTTTATGATGATTTATCAAAACATGCAGTTGCTTATCGTACTGTATCTTTATTATTAAAAAGACCACCAGGACGTGAAGCTTATCCTGGAGATGTCTTCTATTTACATTCAAGATTATTAGAAAGAGCTTGTCGTTTAAATGAAGAAAATGGTGGAGGATCAATAACTGCTTTACCAATTATTGAAACACAAGCTGGTGATATTTCAGCATATATTCCAACAAATGTAATTTCAATTACAGATGGACAAATTTTCTTACAACAAGAATTATTTAATGCAGGATTTAGACCTGCAATTGATACTGGGCTTTCAGTAAGCCGTGTTGGTTCATCTGCACAAATTAAAGCAATGAAGCAAGTATCTGGTTCATTGAAACTAGAATTAGCTCAATATGCAGAAATGCAAGCATTTGCTCAATTTGGTTCTGATTTAGATGCAGCTACTAAAGCAACATTAGATCATGGAGCAAAGGTACGTGAAGTATTGAAACAAGCACAATATTCTCCACGTAGTGTAGCAACACAAGTAATTACATTGTTTGCATTAAAATATGGATTTACAAAAACATTAGCAGTAGAACAAGTATCTGATTTTATGAATCAATTAGTAGAACATATTGAAATGACTCAAAAGAATATCATTGATGAGATAAATGATAAAAAAGAAATCACATCTGATTTAGAAAAAGAAATGAAAGATGTTATTGGTGCATTTGTAAGTCAATTTGAAAAAACTCAAGCAAAGGGGTAGAAAACTATGCCTGGAGGAATGCAAGAAATTAAGCGAAGAATTAGATCAGTTGAGTCAACTAAAAAAATTACTAAGGCAATGGAATTAGTTGCAACATCGAAACTTCGTAAAACTAGAAATCAACTAGAACAATCAAAACCCTATTATACTAATGTTGCTTTGATGACAGCAGAAATTTTAGCAAACTGTAAAGGTGACAATGATAGTGTTTATTTGATTGAAAATAATGATGTAAAAAAAGATGTATATGTTGTTATTGCTTCAAGTTTAGGTCTTTGTGGTGGCTATAATGCTAATATTTTTAAAGAAATTAAAGATGTAATTAAACCAGATGATTATGTATATAGCATTGGTTCTAAAGCAACAAGTTATTTAACTAAAAATCATCAAGGGATTACTGATTCTAAATATGAAAGTCTTAGTACAACTTTCAATTTTAAAGATATTATTAATCTAGTAAATGAGTTAACAAGAATGTATCGTGAAAAAGAAATTAGAAAGATTAAAATTGTTTATACAGAATTTGTTAATAATTTAACATTTAAACCAAGAATTGTTACTTTATTACCTATTGATCCTGATGATTTTGATCATATCGAAATTTCAAAAAAAGCAACATTGTTTGAACCAAGTTCACAGGAAGTATTAGATAATTTAATTCCAATGTATTTACAAGCAGTAATTTATGGCTATGTTATAGAATCATCAACAAGTGAAAATGCTGCAAGAAGAATATCAATGGAAAATGCGACTGATAATGCTGATGAACTAACAGAACAATTATTATTAAAATATAATCAAGCTCGTCAAACTGCAATTACTAATGAAATTAGTGAAATTGTGGCTGGAGCTAATGCACAATAAGGAGGTGCCGTATGTCACAAAATATTGGTAAAATAATTAGTGCTAAAGGGCCGGTAATTGATATCCAGTTTAATAGTGATAATAATTTACCGGCATTAAATACGGCGATTGAAATCCAAAACGGAGAAGATTTATTAGTAGTAGAAGTAGCACAACATATTGGTGACGATATTGTTCGCTGTGTTGCTATGGGGCCTACTGATGGTGTTAAAAGAGGAATGGAAGCCATTGATACAGGACATCCAATTTCGGTACCAGTAGGTAATGCTACACTAGGAAGAATGTTCAATGTTTTAGGACAACCAATCGATGGAAAAGAAGCACTAGGTGATGATGTTAAAAAAATGCCAATTCATCGAAGTGCGCCAACATATGCACAACAAAGAACAGAAACAGAAATCTTAGAAACCGGGATTAAAGTAGTTGATTTAATTTGCCCGTTTATTAAAGGTGGTAAAATTGGATTATTCGGTGGAGCAGGTGTTGGGAAAACTGTATTAATTCAAGAGTTTATCAACAACATCGCAACACAACATGGTGGTTTATCTGTTTTTGCTGGTGTTGGAGAACGTAGCCGTGAAGGTAATGATTTGTATTATGAAATGAAAGAAAGTGGCGTTTTATCAAAAACAACATTAGTTTTTGGTCAAATGAATGAACCACCTGGAGCTCGTTTAAGAGTAGCTTTAACCGGACTTACAATGGCTGAAGAATTCCGTGATGAACAAGGGCAAGATGTATTATTATTTATTGATAATATCTTCCGTTTTACTCAAGCAGGTTCAGAAGTATCAGCATTGCTTGGACGTGTTCCTTCACAAGCTGGATATCAACCAACTCTAGCAACAGAAATGGGAGCATTACAAGAACGAATTACTTCTACTAAAAAAGGATCAATTACATCAGTACAAGCAGTATATGTACCAGCTGATGATTTAACCGATCCAGCTCCTGCAACAACTTTTGCTCATCTAGATGCTAAAGTTGTATTAGATCGTTCAATTGCTGCATTAGGAATTTATCCTGCCGTTGATCCACTTAATTCTTCATCAAGAGCACTTGATCCATTAGTTGTAGGAAAAGAACATTATGAAGTTGCCCATGGTGTACAACAAATCTTACAAAGATTCCAAGAATTACAAGATATTATTGCAATTTTAGGAATGGATGAATTAGGTGAAGAAGATAAATTAACCGTAGCACGTGCGCGTAGAGTTCGTAATTACTTATCACAACCATTTACTGTAGCTAGCCAATTTACAGGATTAGATGGTAAATATGTTCATATTAGTGATACAATTAAGGGATTTAAAGAAATTCTAGAAGGTAAACATGATGATTTACCAGAACAAGCATTCCACAATGTAGGTACAATTGAAGAAGCTATAGAAAAAGCGAAGACATTAATAAATGGCTAAATTTAAGCTTAAAATAGTTACACCAAGTGGTATCTACCAAGAAGTGGAAATTGATCAGTTAAATATTCGATCTACAGCTGGGCAAATTGGGATTTTAGCTCATCACATGCCACTTGCATGTGGAATTGAAATTTCGATGATGAATTATATTATTGATAAACAACGTTATGAATTCGCTATTGGTGGTGGATTTATGTATGTTAATGATGATGAAACTAAAATCATTGCTAATTCAATTGAATCTAAAGAAGAAATTGATTTAAATCGTGCAAAAGAAGCTAAAAAAAGAGCTGAAGAAAGAATAAAAAATTCAAGTGAATCAACTGATTTACAAAGAGCTGAAATTGCTCTTAAAAAAGCAATTACAAGAATAAATGTAAAAAACTCATAAAATCTAACTCTTAGAGTTAGGTTTTTTTTTAGCTAAAAAAACTTAATCATAATCAACTTAATAAATTTTAATCAAATATATACGAGTATATTTTGAGATTATATTATGTATGCTATAATTAATGTAAACGCATACATCATTTAATGGATGTTTTATTAATTAATAATATAGAAGGGAGGAAAAAGTAGGGTACATAATATAAATATTTAATAAATTGGAATTAAAAAAGGTGAAAGGATTATGAAAAAGATAATAAAGAAAATATTTTTATTTACTTTAATTGTATCTATGTTGATAGGTACATCTAGTATTAATATTTACGCAAATAATTTATCATCAAGTGAAGATGTAAAAATTGAATTAATTCAAGATGGAAAGACAGTAGAAACGGGATACAATAAATTAACACATACAAGAAATTATAAAAGATCGACTACAAGAACAAATGGTGATGAAATAGTAATTACAGCACCTGAAGGTGTTCATTATTTAATGGTACAATTAGATAAATATTGTGGTACACCTAAATCAACCGGGATGGCTAAGCAAGAACAAGTAGAAGGAACAGTTAGACCAACTGACATGTTATCACTTGAATATGAAGAAACATTAGTTTATTTAATGAATGATGAATTTCATTTTGTTATTCCAGGGACAAGTGGAACTGACGCCAATGGAAATACATTAGGTGGAGGAAGTTGGCCCTATGATTCAAGAGCTTTTTCAACATCTGGTAATACTGAAAAAGTGATTACAGCAAGAGTTGCAACACAAGAAGAAATAAATGCAAGAAGAAATTTAGCACTAAACCCATTTGATTTACGTGGAAATGATAATTCGCGTTCAGGCGCAAATAAAAAAAGTGATATTAATGTTTTTCCACATGCATTTGCAAATCGTGTAACTGATAATAAACGTGAATTTGAGCCAAGAAATGCAATTGATGGATATGAATATAACGCTTCACATGTATCTTTTCCATATCAATCATGGGGTTGTGGAAATGAAGAAACTGATTCAGAATTTTCAGTTTTATTTGGAAGATATGTAGAAATTGATCAAATTGATATTACATTAAGGGCACAATGGAACCCACCTCAGCCCAATAATGCAAATGATCATGATATCAATTGGCCAAGTGCTACTTTAGAATTTTCTGATGGAACACAGTTACCAATTACATTGGAGAAATTAGCTTCTCCTCAAACAATTAAATTACCAGAAAAGAAAATAGTGTCATGGGTAAGATTAAAAGACTTACCTATTAGTGAAGAAACTATACCAGTTGATGGAAGAAGAAAATTTTCTGCATTAACTGAATTTAAAGTATGGGGTAAAGAAGCTAGTTATGAACAAGCAACTCTACCATCAGCAAAAAACTTAGTAAATTTAGCACAAAAAGTAAATGACTATTGGATTAAAACAGGTGGTAATACTGGAAATGATGCGAGTAATTATAATCATGGTCATTCAATAACAAGTGAGTTTTGGGCACCATCTGTATTTTATACAGGTAATATGGAAGCATATTATTTAACTGGTGATGAAAACTATACTGATTATGCAAATCGATGGGGAAGTAATAATATTTATAATGGTAGTGCATGGAATACGAAAGCTGATAATAGTAGAATTGGTAAATATTTTCCCGATAATCATACTAGTTTTCAAACATATCTAGATATGTTTTCAATAACTTCTGATAAAAAATTTGATCCTAATGATGAAAAAATTAAAAACGTAGTTCCTATCATGAATGAAATGGAACAAATGGATATTAATGATTTAAAAACTAAAAAAGGATATTGGGATAGAATTGATTTCTTTTATATGGAGTTACCGAACTGGACAAAAATGTATCTTTTAACTGGAGAGGAAAAGTGGTTGGATAAGTTAAGAGAATTATATGATGATCGTAAAGCAGAGCTTTATGATGAAGAAACAGGACTATTTTATCGAGATAAAAACTATATTTTTGATCCTAATGCCCAATATGATCCAAATGGAGATGGAAATAACCAAAAAATTAGTCCAAATGGTAAAAAAATTCTTTGGTCCAGAGGTAATGGCTGGGCAATGGCTGCACTTACAAAAGTTTTACAGGACTTACCAGATAGTCGTCAAGATGACCGTAAAGAATATGAAGCAGTTTTTAAAAAGATGGCTGCAACATTAATTGAAGTACAGGGAGATGATGGTTTTTGGCGAATGAATTTAGATGATTATGATCATGATATTCGTCCAGAAACTAGTGGTACAGTTTTCTTTGCATACGGTTTAACTTGGGGAATTAATAATGGACTTTTGGATAAGGAAACTTATTATCCAGCAGTAAAGAAGGCTTTTTTAGGACTAAATGCAAATGCGATTAGACCAGATGGTTTAGTAGGACGTTCAGAATTAATCAGCGCTTATCCAAATCCAAAATGTTCTTTGGGAATAGGATCTTCTCAAAGTTATGCTCCAGCAGCAACAGTAATGTTTTTATCAGAATTATCTAAATTAGTTGAACAAGGTTATGTAACAGATGATGTTGAACCAGCATTAGATAAAAAGATGATTAGCGCAGTAGCTGTAAAAGAAGATTCAAAATATGCAGTAGTTAATTCTGAAATAAGAGAATTAGTTACTGGTACAGAATTAAAAACAATAAAAAATGATAATAAAATTTATGTGCCACAGCAATTTATTGAAGAAGTATATGGACAAGATATTATTGATAAGATGACAGATAAGATAATCTATGAAAATATAACTTACTTATCAATGAATGAACTTAGTCAAGTAACAGGAAACTTAAAATTATCATCTGTAAAAAATAATATAACTGTCATTAGTTATAAAACAAATTTATTTAATTCTAGTATAGATTCAAAACTAATTGATTTACTAGATATTGGATTAACAGAAGGAAAATATCCTAAACGACCTAAATATCCAATTCGTTTTGATTATACAAAACCTGAAGATGAATTAAAGCCATCAAAAGATGCCTTAATTTCAGTAGAAGCAAATACATCAGGAGCAATTTCAGCAAGTCGCTTAATTGGACCAAGTACAAAAGATCCAGTAAATGTAGAATTTGATATGGTAACTGTTCTATCACCATCACAAACAAATGCAATAGTGGGAATAGGAAGCAGCGATTCAAGCTATACAGGATATTCACAAGTACCAATTATTATTAGAATGTATAGAGATGGGAAAATAGGAGCATATAATGGTAATGGGTATGTTCAAAGTAATGTAGAATTTGAAAAGAATAAAAAATATCATATTCGAGTATCAATCAATCTAGAAGAAAAGACATATGATGTATACGTAACACCACCACAACAAGAAGAGATTCAAATAGCTACAAATTATGCATTTAGATCAACAGCAAAAGTACCTGAGGATATCGGAAAGATTTATTTATTCAACAATGATCAACAAGCTGGAAAATATTGGTTAGAAGATATTTATTTAGGAGAATATTTAAAACCATCAAAAGATGCCTTAGTTTCAGTAGAAGCAAATACATCAGGGGCAATTTCAGCAAGTCGATTAATTGGGCCAAGTACAAAAGATCCAGTGAATGTAGAATTTGATATGGTAACAGGTCTATCACCATCCCAAACAAATGCAATAGTGGGAATAGGAAGCAGTGATTCAAGCTATACAGGATATTCACAAGTACCGATTATTATTAGAATGTATAGAGATGGGAAAATAGGAGCATATAATGGTAATGGGTATGTTCAAAGTAATGTAGAATTTGAAAAGAATAAAAAATATCATATTCGAGTATCAATCAATCTAGAAGAAAAGACATATGATGTATACGTAACACCACCACAACAAGAAGAGATTCAAATAGCTACAAATTATGCATTTAGATCAACAGCAAAAGTACCTGAGGATATCGGAAAGATTTACTTATTCAACAATGATCAACAAGCTGGAAAATATTGGTTAGAGGATATTTATTTAGAAGCAAAAGAAACAGATAAAGTTGCATTAAGGATTGCACTTGATCTAGCTAATGCAATTACTGATGAAGATTTAAAAGATGTAATACTAGTAGTAGCTGATGAATTCAAAGCTGCAAGAGATAATGCTAATGAAGTTTATAACAACACTAGTGCAACTCAAGAAGAAGTAAACAATGCATTTGACAGACTTGCAAGTGCTATGCATTTATTAGATTTTGTAAAAGGTGACAAAACAGCATTAAAAGCATTTATCGATAAAGTTAGTGGTTTAGATTCAACTAAATATACAGAAGCTACATGGACATCATTCAACGATGCATTAATAGTAGCAAATAATGTATATAACGATGAAAATGCAATGCAAGAAGAAGTAAATACAGCTTACAGTGAATTAGTAACAGCATTCTTGAACTTAAGATTAATTCCAGATAAGAGCTTATTAGAAGATTTAATTAACAAAGCAGAAGGATTAAATCTAGCAAGCTATAGTAAAGCAATAGTTCAAGTTGTAAATGATGCTTTAGCAAATGCTAAAAACGTATTAACAAATGAAAATGCATCACAAAAAGAAGTAGACAATGCCAAAGCAACATTAGAAAAAGCAATTGCCGGATTACAAGCTAATCCAAGTATTCCATCAAATGTAGATAACACAGTAAAAACACCAGTAAATAATGGTGATACAACTGCAAGTGTAAAAACAGGGGATGATGTTAATATGTTAGGAACACTTGGATTAATTTCATCATTAGGGGTTATTATCTTTTTAAAAAAGAAACAATTTAATTAAAGATTAATAGAAGAGTCAGTAATGCATTGAAATTGATGTGTTTGACCAAAAATAAAAATAGCACTTAAACTCAGATGAGTATAAGTGCTATTTTTGGTATAATTAGATTATGAGTATGATTGAAATAATAGAATTGAATTATCAAATTGATAATTCTTATTATATTATATTTCAATGTAAACTTCCACTAGATTTTTTACAGTTGTTTCTGTAGATGATCCGGTGACATCTTTCGTAGAAATTATGAATGGAATTAACACTCTAAAGTAGTTTAATTGCTGCGATAGAGGAAAGAACAAAATGTCAATTTTCTAAAAAACTAGATAGAAATATCTTGTTTTCATAATACCAAAAGTTATCTAAATATGGATAACTTTATTTTTTATCTATCAGCTAGAGTTCCTTTTCTTTATGTTTGTAATAAAAATAAATACGTGTCTAGTTTATATTTTGTCATTGAAATTATTGTAGAAAATAATTGGTTCGATAATATAATTTCACATAATTATTTTTAAAGCTGCTTAATATAAAAATATAAATATTATAAGTACTATTATGTAAATTTTAGTTTTATTAAAATTAAAATAATTAATTGTATTTAAAATCATCAACAATAAAATAAGTATGAAAATATGGGGTGTTTTTAATTTTTTGCAATTTTTAATATTTAATTTGTCATAATTATTTAAAAGTATTAAGATGTATTGTAAAAAAAAAAAAGACATTTTATAATTAGTAATGTAATATGTGTTAAGATGTGATTTTACATTAATGTAAGCGCTACAATCACATATTGGCATATATAGAATTTATACATTATGCATAAGACCGTCCAATGTATTAATGTAATAAATTATTATGTTCTACATCTTTTTAAATTTTACGAAAGGGGAAAGGAAAATATGAAATTTTTGAAAAAAGTGGGAGTGAGTGCGTTATCTTTAGCAACTGCATTTAGTACTGCATTGGCAATTCCAACTAGACCAGTTAGTGCAGCGGAAGAATTCCGTGGTCAACTTGAAAGTGTTGATTCTGTAGATGCTAATGGTAATGTCGTTAACGTTTCTTATAATAACGGTGCTGTTACTGGGAAAATCACTTTCCTAGAAAATGGGATTTTCCGTTATAACGTAGATCCATCAGGAGAATTTGAAGAATACGCTGAAGTAAGAAAAGATATTCCAGGCTGGCAAAATCACACAGCTACAATTCAAGCTCAATCTGATGAATCAGATAAATATTCACACCCAGATGCTAATGTATCCGATAAAGGAACAACATGGGAAATTAGCACAGCAGATGCAACAATTGTGTTAGATAAAGCAACTGCTAAAATGTCTATTAAAAATAAAGACGGTAAAACAATTATGAGCGAAGTTCAACCATTAGTAATTGGTAATCAGACTGTTCAAAGCTTAAACACTAATGATGATGAATACTTCTTTGGTGGTGGTACACAAAATGGTCGTTTCACTCATAAAGGTAAATCAATTAATATTGCCAATGAAAGTGGATGGACTGATGGCGAAGTTTCTTCACCAAATCCATTCTATTGGTCAACTGAAGGTTATGGTGTACTTAGAAATACTTTCCAGGACGGTAAATATGATTTTGGAGAAGCAAGTAAAGAAGTTATTGCTACTACTCATAACGAAAGTGAATTTGATGCATATTATTTTGTATCAAATGATGCAGAAGTAAATGATAAAGCAGAAACATTATTAAGTGACTATTATGAAGTAACAGGAAATCCATTATTATTACCTGAGTATGCTTTCTATTTAGCGCATTTAAATTGTTATAACCGTGATGCATGGGAAGAAAGTACAGATGGTAGTGGCTGGACTTTAGAAGATGGTAATAAATACAAAGAATTGGGACAAGCAGAAGGTTATGTAATTCCTGAAGGTAAAGCTGCGGAAACATTAAATAATGAAGCTCCTAGTGTTGATGCTGAAAACTTTAAAGGTGTTGTAAATGAAGATACTTATAAATATTCAGCTAGAGCTGTTATTGATGGTTATGAAGATAACGATATGCCACTTGGTTGGTTCTTACCAAACGATGGATATGGTTGTGGATATGGTCAAAATGGTTATTATCAAAAACGTAACGATGGTGAAGATACAACTCGTATGAACGAAGCAATTGATGCTAATGTTGAAAATTTAAGAAAATTTACAGAATATGCAGAAGCAAATGGAGTTCGTACTGGTTTATGGACTCAAGCTGCTTTGACACCTGAAGATTCTGAACGAGATTCACATTATCAAGGATTCCAAACCTTACGTGATTTTAGAAAAGAAGTTGGAGTTGCAGGTGTATCTGCATTAAAAACAGACGTTGCTTGGGTTGGTTATGGATATTCAATGGCTTTAAATTCAGTAAAAGATGGTTATAACATCTCTGCAACATCTGGAAAACGTCCAAATTTAGTATCTCTTGATGGATGGGCTGGATTCCAACGTTATGCAGGTACATGGACTGGAGACCAGACAGGTGGGAATTGGGAATATATCCGTTTCCATATTCCTACATATATAGGACAATCATTAGCTGGGAATCCAAATGTTGGTAGTGATGTTGATGGAATTTTTGGAGGAACAAATTTAATTACAACTCGTGATTTACAATTTAAAACATTTACACCAACAATGTTAGATATGGATGGATGGGGCTCAATTCCTAAAAAACCACATATTTCGACAGATCCATATAAATCAATCAATCGTATGTATTTAAAATTAAAGGCGCAGTTAATGCCATATATTTATACATACGCTCAAGAAGCAGTTGATGGACTTCCAATGATTAGAGCAATGTTCTTAGAAGAGCCAAATGATTATACTTATAGTACTGCAACACAATATCAGTATATGTTTGGTGATAATTTCTTAGTTGCACCAGTATATCAAGATACAAATGCTGATGAAGTTGGTAATGACGTAAGAAATAATATTTATTTACCTGAAACATCTGATATTTGGATTGATTATTTTACTGGTAAACAATATAGTGGAGGTCAAATTGTAAATAACTTTGATGCACCAATTTGGAAATTACCATTATTTGTTAAAAATGGATCTATTATTCCAATGTATGAAGAAAACAATAATCCAATGGCAATTTCTGAAACAAATGAAAAAGGTCTAGATAAGACAAGAAGAATTGTTGAATTCTATCCATACGGAGAAACATCATTTGATTTATTAGAAGATGATGGTATTTCATTAGATTATGATGAAGCAACTAATGAACGTGATTATGGTGGAAAAGTAACTACTCATATTACTTCTAAAGTTGAAGGTGATAAAGCAACATTAACTATTGGAGCATCAAAAGGAAGTTATGAAGGATACGATGCTAATAGACATACAACATTTGTTGTTAATGTATCAGAAAAACCTGATTCATTAGAAGCTAAAAATGGAAATGATGCAGTTGATTTAAGAGAAGTATCATCTTATGAAGAATTTGAAGCAGCAGCTGCTAATAATGAAGCAGTTTGGTTCTATGATGAAACTCCAAACTTAAATAAATACTCTGCAGACGATGAAGCGTTTAAAGATACAGAAATTACAACTACTCCAAAAGTTTATGTATCATTTACAAAAACTAATGTTGATGACAACGCTCAAACTTTAGTAGTTAATGGATTTATTAACGATGGAAATCTTTCAGCTGATCAAATTAATGAAGATCTAGCAGTTCCAGCTAATTTAGCAGCTCCAGAAGAACAAATTACACCTACAAGTATTGATGTAACTTGGGATCCTGTAGAAGGTGCTACAAGTTATGAATTATTAATTGATGGTAAATTAAGTACAGTAGGTAATTTTAATAGCTTTAAACATACTGAATTAGCTTATGATTCTGAGCATACTTATCAAGTACGTGCTAGAAATGTTGATGGATATTCACCATGGAGTGAAGAAATAACTGTTAGAACATTGCTTGATCCATGGAGAAATACTCTCGAAGTTAAAAATATTGATTGGCCAAATAGTGTTACATATGGAAGTATGTCAAATGCATTTGATCATGATAATGAAACAACAGGTTTCCAATCACCAATGACAAACGGAAACAGTATTGTTTTTGATTATGGTAATGGATATCTGTTAGATAAATTCGAATTTGTACCATTCTTTATTGGTGATACAATCTATGCCGGACTTGTTACAAAGATGGATATTTCTGTAAGCTTAGATGGTAAACATTGGCAAAAAGTATTTGATGGAAATGAAAATCCATGGGCATATGATAAGTCTATTAAGACAGTTAACTTTGGTGAAAATGTTTTTGCTCGTTATATTAAGTTAACGATTCTTGAAGGTGGTAACAATTATTTCTCAGCTAATGGATTACATTTATACAAAAAAGATTTAACTAATCCATTTGCGGTTGGAAGTATTGCAAATCAAGGAAGAACAGAAGTAATCAATGCTGATTATACAAATTTAAGTAATTATAAAGGTTTATCGATTAAAGATGATCCATCATTTACAAATCAAATTAAAAATTATGGTATGGATATTAATATGAATAATATCTATGACGTATATGATTATGCGTTTACAATGTTTAAACTAGATGGTGGAACAACTAAACAAGGTTCAATAGCAGGTAATGCTTTATTGCTTCCAAATACTGAAACAGTAAAAGCAGGAGAAACATTTACAATTGATGTATATGCAGATAATGTTAAGAATTTAAATGCAATTGGACAAGTTATTAACTATGATCCAAGTAAAGTTGATTATGTATCTATTGATCAAGACGATTCTATTTGTACAATGGAAGATTTATCAGTGAATAAAGTTTATGATGATGGAACAGCATATTTGAATATGGCATTTGCTAATAGAGGTGATAAAGACGTTTATAATGGAAGCGGAGTTGTTGCAACTATTACAATGATGGCAAAACAAGATATTGCAGTTGCAGATGCAGTTGATTTAAGTAAAGTAACTTTAATCGGTCCTGATTTTAGTTTTGTTGAATCAGATGTTGCAAATGCTCCAGAAATCCCAGAAATTCCTGATATTACTAAGACTTATTATGAATTTGATGATTTCAATATTTCAATGACAAATGAATATTTCCCAGAAGATGATGGAACAAATGTTGAAAAATTAATTCAAGGTGGATCATATGATTCATATGCTACATTATTCAATGGATCATTTGGTCGTGAATTTGAATTCTTATGGGATGTTGAATCTAACTATGTAGATGGAAAATTCCCTGAATACGTTAAATTACCAATGACTTTACATTTTGATTTGAAAACACCTTCTAAATTAAATGAAGTTTCTGTGTTCAATTCAGAAACTGAAGGAAATGGATATTTGACTAGTGCAAAGGCTCAATTAATTTTTGAAGATGGTACAAGATCTGAAGAAATTACACTTGAAAATAAAGGATTTGAATTTGTATTTACATGGGATAGTGATAAGACTGTAACTGGTGTTGATGTAACAGCATTAACAGCTAAAGGAAGCGAAGATAATCATATGCTTACTTTAGGAGAAGTACAATTAAAATATGTTGAAGAAATCAATGTAGAAGGTATTGCTCCAGCTGATACTAATACCACTGAATTAAAAGTAGGTCAACTTAGTGATATCAATGCTGTTGTTACTCCAGATAATGCACCAAATAAATTCTTTAAAGTAGAAAGTTCTAATCCTGATGTTGTTAAGATTGTAACTTTAGCTGATGAAAATGGTTATCCAATTTACAAAGCTTATGGTGTTAAAGCTGGTAAAGCTACAATTACATTAATTTCTGCAGCTGATGAAAACATTACAGCATCTTATGAAATTACTGTAACTAAAGATGGAGAACCAATCATTACTCCTGACAAGAAATTATTATCAATTGCTGTTGAAGTAGCAAGTCAAATCACAGAAGAAGATTTAAAAGATGTTATTCCAGCAGTTGTTAACGAATTTAATGCTGCATTAGCAGAAGCACAAAATATTTTAGCTGATGAAAATGCAACTCAAGAACAAATCAACGCATCATTCGATCGTTTGGCACATGCAATGCATATGTTAGACTTTATTAAAGGAGACAAAACAGCATTAAAAGTATTCATCGATAAAGTTACTGGATTAGAAGCTGATAAATATACAGAAGCTACATGGACTACATTTGAAAAAGAATTAAATGAAGCAAATGTTGTATATAACGATGAAAATGTAATGCAAGAAGAAGTAAATAATGCATATAAAGAATTAGTAACAGCATTCTTAGACTTAAGATTAAAACCTAATAAAGACTTATTAGAAGATTTAATCAACAAAGCAGAAAATATAAATACTGCATCATATACTGCTGAAACTGTTAGAATATTAAATAGTGCATTAGAAAATGCAAAAGCAGTATTAAATAACGAAAATGTTGATCAAAAAGTTGTAAATGAAGCATATGCTATGTTGAATAATGCATTTGAAGGATTAGTAGCTGTTAATTCTGGAAATCCTACAACACCAAATCTTCCAATAAATCCAGCTACACCAAATGATTCACAAGCAAATGTAAAACTTGGTGATACAACTGTTAGTGTTAAAACAGGTGATGCAGCTGATTTCACTTGTATAACAACTTTAGGTGCTTCTTTGGCAGTACTAGCATACTTAGCTGTAAGCAAAAAACGAAAAGAAGATTAAAAAATAATCTTAAAAGAAGAGTGTAAATTCACTCTTCTTTTATTATAAATGAGGGATGACAATGAAGTTTTATAAAACAATATTTTTTGTACTAATTTCTTTTATATTAATTGGATGTCAAAGTAAATCTAATGAAGATTTAGTAAATCGAACTATTATTGAACCAGAAACTAAACAAGAAAAAAAATCAGAAACAAAAGAAGTAAAAATTAAAGATTATCCACGAGATACAACTCCAGGCGAAGTTATAACTATTACAATGGCACAATTAGAAGAAAAAATTGCTAATAAGGAGACATTTGTAGTATCTTTTGAAACAACGTATTGTATGTATTGTAGAAGATTACATAGTATATTAGATGATTATTTAAAAGATCATCATGTGAGTATATATCAAGTTGTTCTTGATTTAGAAAATGCTACAGAGGAAGAAAATTTAGAAAAAATACATAAGCATTTTGAAGAATTCTATACAACACCAGGTGTTTTTTATGTAAAAAAAGGAAAAAATAAAAGTTATTTAGATACCTATACCTTAGGAATAGAAGAAGATGTTATTGACCAATGGATAAGAGAAAATCAAATTGATAAGAAAAAATCATAAAAATATTATTTACTATAGTAGATAATAATGTTTAGTAATAGTTTGATTAAGTGTAGATTACATGATCAAAATTTAGTAATACATTAATTAGGAAGTATAGAAAATCTATACTTTTTATTTTGATTTCATCATAAAAAAGTTTACTTAAATAAACAAATAATTTAATTTATTAAAATTATAATTGATTTTTAAATATTTATTATATATAATCTAGTTATGCAAAAAGTTATTTTTTTGCAAGAATTTTTGACCACTCATTAAATGAGTCAAAGCCATACGGACAGCTGGGTCAAATGCCGGATTGGCAACTTTGTTGCCTTATTGATAGAACGAAAGTTCAAATTTTATAAGTTGATATTTAGAAATAAATATTGAGTTGGTAACTATACAACCGTGTGCTAAGGCGCATCACACTTGTGAAACAATCAATAAGAGTAGTAAAAGTAATTCTTGCTATATAGACTCTAGAATTAAAAATATTTTTAATTAGTCTGTTATATTGTATTGATACTCAAGTGGGAGCACCTGCTTGAGTTTTTTTGTAAAGAAGGGAAAATAAAATGAATGAGAAGTTAAAATTGTATGGTTTCAATAATTTAACTAAATCTTTAAGCTTTAATATCTATGATGTTTGTTATGCTAAAAGTCAACGTGAGCAAAAAGATTATATTGCTTATATCGATGAACAATATAACTCCAAGCGTTTGACTGATATATTATATGAAGTAGCCAAGATGATTGGTGCTCATGTATTAAATGTATCAAAGCAAGATTATGATCCTCAAGGTGCAAGTGTTACCATGCTTTTAGCTGAAAATAATATGTTAGAAAGTCGTCAAGGTGAAATGGAAGAAGTAGATGATCGAATTATTTTAGCTCATCTAGATAAAAGTCATATTACAGTACACACATATCCAGAATATCATCCCGAAACTAGTATTGCTACTTTTCGCGTAGATATTGATGTTTCTACTTGTGGAGAAATTTCGCCGTTATCAACATTAGATTTTTTAATTGGTAGCTTTGATTCAGATATTATTACCATGGATTATCGAGTACGTGGTTTTACTCGAGATATTAAGGGAAAAAAATTATTTATGGATAATCCAATGAGCTCAATACAACAATTTATTGATCCAAAAACATTAAATAAGTATGATGCAACCGATATTAACGTGTATCAAGCTAATTTATTTCATACAAAGATGCTAATTAAAGAAATTGACTTGCAAAATTATTTATTTAAAACAGATATATATGAATTACCTCCAAAAGTAAGATTAGAGATAACTAATAACTTACGTCAAGAAATGATTGAAATTTATAGTGGAAGTAATATTTTTTAGGAGGTTACAATGAAATTAGATCAAAGTAGAATGCCAATATATGAGGCATTACAGCAAATGAAACGAGATCGTTTAGTACCTTTTGATGTTCCCGGACATAAACATGGTAAAGGCAATCCTGAATTAACTAATTTTTTAGGTGAAAAATGCATGAGCGTTGATGTTAATTCAATGAAACCATTAGATAATTTATGTCATCCAGTTTCAGTAATTAAAGAAGCTGAGCAATTAGCAGCTGATGCATTCAATGCCGCCCATGCATTCTTTATGGTTGGAGGAACAACATCATCAGTACAAAGTATGATCATGGCCAGTGTTAAAGCCGGAGAAAAAATTATTATGCCACGAAATGTTCATCGTAGTGCAATTAATGCAATGATTCTAACTGGTGCGATTCCTATTTATGTAAATCCTGAAGTTGATAAACGTTTAGGAATTTCATTAGGAATGTCAATTGATCAAGTAAAACAAGCAATTATTGATAATCCTGATGCTAAAGCAATTTTAGTTAATAATCCAACTTATTATGGGATTTGTTCAAATTTAAAAGAAATTGTTAGATTAGCTCATGAACATAACATGTTGGCGTTAGTTGACGAGGCTCATGGAACTCATTTCTATTTTAGTGATGATTTACCAATGTCAGCAATGGGAGCAGGAGCGGATATGGCAAGTGTTAGTATGCATAAATCAGGTGGTAGTTTAACTCAAAGTTCTTTTTTGCTTTTAGGTCCTAATGTAAATGCTGATTATGTTCGTCAGGTTATTAATTTAACTCAAACAACTAGTGGTTCTTATTTATTAATGGTCAGTCTAGATATGTCACGTAAAAATCTAGCTTTAAATGGTAAAGAAATTTTTAGTAAAGTAAGACGTTTAGCACATTATGCCCGTGAAGAAATCAACCAGATTGGTGATTATTATGCCTATTGTAGAGAATTAATTAACGGTGATAGTGTTTATGATTTTGATGTTACTAAATTATCAATTTTTACACTTGATGTAGGACTTGCAGGAATTGAAGTATATGATTTATTGCGTGATGAATATGGTATCCAAATTGAATTTGGTGATATTGGAAATGTTTTAGCGTATATTTCAGTTGGAGACAGTGAAGCTAATATTGAGCGTTTAGTTGGAGCACTTTCAGAAATTCGTAGAAGATTTAAAAAAGACCGTAGTGGGATGCTTGATCATGAATACATTAATCCTGAAGTAGTTATTTCGCCACAAGCAGCTTTTTATGGTGAAAAAGAATCATTGCCATTAATGCAAAGTGTTGATCGAGTTTGTAGTGAATTTGTGATGTGTTATCCGCCAGGAATTCCAATTTTAGCACCAGGAGAAAAAATAACTAAAGAAATTTTAGATTATATTCAATATGCTAAAGATAAAGGTTGTTTTATGACCGGACCGGAGGATATGGAAATAAATAATCTTAACGTTTTAAAGGAAGAGGTGAAATAATGGAATTATGGTTTAGTGAAAGACATACTAAAGGTGTTAAGTTTTCAATTAAAGTTGATCGTCAGTTGTTTACTGGTCATAGTGAATTTCAAAGAATTGATATATTTGATTCTAAAGAGTTTGGACGTTTTTTAGCATTAGATGGTTATATGATGTTAACAGAAAAAGATGAATTCATTTATCATGAAATGATCGTTCATGTTCCTATGGCAGTACATCCTAATGTAAAAAAAGTTTTAGTTATAGGTGCCGGTGATGGTGGTGTGATTCGTGAATTATGCCGTTATGAAACAATTGAAACAATTGATATGGTAGAAATTGATGAATTAGTTGTTGAAGTAAGTAAAAAATATTTACCAACTACAGCATGTTGTTTTGATGATCCGCGATTAAATATATATTATCAAGATGGTTTAAAATTTGTTCGTACTAAAGAAAACGAATATGATTTAATTATTGTTGATTCAACAGATCCATTTGGACCAGGTGAAGGACTTTTTACAAAAGAATTCTATGGGAACTGTTTTAAAGCATTAAATGAAACGGGTATTATGGTAAATCAACATGAAAGTCCATTTTATCAAGATGATGCTGTTGCAATGCAACGGGCTCATAAACGAATTGTTGAAAGTTTCCCAATTTCTAGAGTATATCAAGCGCATATTCCAACTTATCCTTCAGGACATTGGTTATTTGGTTTTGCTTCTAAAAAATATCATCCAATCAAGGATTTTCAAAAAACAAAATGGAATGCTCGAGGAATGCAAACTAGATATTATAATACCGGAATACATGTAGGAGCATTTGCTTTGCCAAATTATGTTGAGGAGTTACTTAGAGATGTGGAATAAGAATATTGAAACTTTTATTGGTTTAGATGCTTCTTTTGAAGAAGCTAGTTGTGTGATTTTTGGAGCTCCAATGGATAGTACTACTTCATATCGTCCAGGAACTAGATTTGCATCTAGTACAATGCGAAAAGAATCATTTGGAATTGAGACTTACAGCCCTTATCAAGATAAAGATTTAGAAGATATCAAGGTTTTTGATGGTGGAGACCTAGAATTACCGTTTGGAAATCCACGAAAAGCTTTAGATATGATTAAAGAAACTACTAAAACAATTATTGATGCCAGTAAATTACCATGTATGATCGGTGGTGAACACTTAGTTAGTTTAGGAGCTATTGAAGCTGCATATGAAAAATATCCAGATTTACGAATTATCCATTTTGATGCGCATACTGATTTACGTGATGAATATCTTGGTGAAAAATTATCTCATGCTTCAGTAATTAGAAGAGCTTATGATTTAGTTGGTGATCATAGAATTTATCAATTTGGTATTCGTAGCGGTGAACGAACTGAGTTTTATTGGGCTAAAGAACATACATTTTTAAATAAATTTAATTTTAATAATTTAGAACTAGCAATTAAAGAATGTCAAGGTTATCCAGTCTATTTTACAATTGATCTTGATGTCTTAGATCCTAGTGTTTTTCCAGGAACTGGAACACCAGAAGCAGGTGGTGTTAATTTTCATGAGTTATTAGATGCAATTATTAAAGTAAGTTCATTAAATGTAGTAGCGATGGATATTAATGAACTATCACCAATTTATGATCCAAGTGGCGCTTCAACAGCGATAGCTTGTAAAATATTAAGAGAATTATTATTAGCAATGAATAAAGGAGAGAAATAAATGAAAAGAACATTAATTATTGGTTGTGGTGGAGTTGCCTCAGTTGCAATTCACAAATGTTGTCAAAATAGTGAAGTATTTGAAGAAATTATGATTGCTTCAAGAACAAAAAGTAAATGTGATAAATTAAAAGAAGAATTACAAGACAAAACAAAAACAATTATTCATACAGCTAAGGTTGATGCTAATAACGTTGATGAATTAGTAGCATTAATGCAAGACTTTAAACCAGAAGTAGTTTTAAATCTAGCATTACCATATCAAGATTTAAAAATTATGGATGCTTGTTTAATTGCTGGATGTCATTATATCGATACAGCAAACTATGAACCAGAAGATACTGCCAAATTTGAATATAGCTGGCAATGGGCATATCGTGAAAAATTTGAACAAGCTGGATTAACTGCGATTTTAGGTTGTGGATTTGATCCAGGTGTTACTGGTGTATTTAGTGCTTATGCTTTAAAACATGAATTTGATGAAATTAATTATATTGATATTTTAGATTGTAATGGTGGTGACCATGGTTATCCATTTGCTACAAACTTTAACCCAGAAATTAACATTCGTGAAGTTTCAGCTAATGGAAGCTACTGGGAAGATGGTCATTGGGTTGAAACAAAACCAATGGAAATTAAACGCGAATATGATTTTGCTCAAGTTGGTAAAAAAGATATGTATTTATTACATCATGAAGAATTAGAATCACTTGGTCTTAATATTCCTGGAATTAAAAGAATTCGTTTCTTCATGACATTTGGTCAAAGTTATTTAACACACTTAAAATGTTTAGAAAATGTTGGAATGACATCAATTGAACCAATTGAATTTGAAGGGAAACAAATAATTCCGTTACAATTTTTAAAAGCAGTTCTACCAGATCCAGCTAGTTTAGGACCACGTACTGTTGGTAAAACAAATATCGGATGTATTTTCCAAGGTAAAAAAGACGGTGAATATAAAAAATATTATTTATATAACGTATGTGATCATCAAGAATGTTATAAAGAAGTTGGTTCACAAGCCGTTAGTTATACAACAGGTGTACCAGCGATGATTGGCGCTATGTTATTGTTACAAGGTAAATGGAAAAAACCAGGTGTTTATAATGTTGAAGAATTTGATCCAGATCCATTCATGGATGCTTTAAATAAATGGGGATTACCATGGATTGAAGATCGTAATCCAGTATTGGTGGACTAATGAAAACGCCGTATTATTTAATTGATGAAGAACTTTTGGAAAAAAATCTAAAAGTTCTTCATTATGTAAAAGAAAAAACTGGATGTAAAATTTTGTTAGCTCAAAAATGTTTTTCAATGTTTAGTGTTTATCCTTTAATTGGAAAATATTTAGATGGAACAACAGCAAGCGGTTTGTTTGAAGCAAAATTAGGACATGAGGAAATGAAAAAAGAAAATCATGTTTATAGTGCTGCCTATCGTGATGATGAAATTGAAGAGATTATGAATATATGTGATCATGTTGTTTTTAATTCATTTAATCAATGGGTTAAATATAAAGAACTTGCTAAAAAGATGAATACTTCATGTGGAATTAGAATCAATCCGGAATGTTCTACTCAAGTAGGTCATGAAATTTATGATCCATGTGCAAAATATTCAAGAATGGGTATAACTTTAGAAAATTTTAAAGAAGATTTATTAGATGGAATTGAAGGTTTACATTTTCATACTTTGTGTGAACAAAATAGTGATGATTTAGTTACAACGATAAAAGTGGTTGAAGAGAAATTTGGAAAATATTTATATCAGATGAAATGGCTTAATTTTGGTGGTGGGCATCATATTACTCGTGATGATTATGATCTTGAAACATTGATTAATGTAATTAATGAAATTAAAGAAAAATATCAGGTACAAGTATATTTAGAGCCAGGTGAAGCAGTTGCTTTAAATGCGGGATTTTTAGTTTCTAGTGTTTTAGATATTATTAATAATGGAATGGATATAGCAATCATGGACACATCAGCAGCTTGTCATATGCCTGATGTTTTAGAAATGCCCTATCGTCCTGATATTATTGATAGTGATAAGCCAGGGGTTAAAAAGTATACTTATCGTTTAGGTGGTCCAACTTGTTTAGCTGGTGATGTCATTAGTGATTATTCTTTTGATCAGCCATTAAAGATTGGGCAACAATTATGGTTTAAAGATATGGCAATATATTCAATGGTAAAAAATAATACTTTTAATGGGATGAATTTACCTAGCATTGTTTTAAAACAAGGTGATAAATTAAAGGTAATTAGAGAATTTGGTTATGATGATTTTAAGAATAGATTGTCGTAAAAATAGTTAATGATAAAAATGATATGTAAAAAGGTTCTTGCTTCTCATCTAGCAAGAACCTTTAGTAATTAAAAATATAAATATAGTTTAACTTTAAATATTATTAATTAATACTAAGTTTAATTTCTTCAATTTTTTGCATTCCAATAGGTAACTCAAAGTATAATTCTAAGTATACATAACCGTCAGATGAAACGTTGTTTTCTGGTAAGACAAAACGATAAGATTTATTAGTTTGACTACCAGAACCTAGATTATACCATGCATCATTATGAGGAATAAAAATGTCACCATCTTTACTTGTTGCTTTATGATTAAACCAAATTGGTACATTAGAATTATCAATATTAATTAATACTTCAACATCATTATTAGTTTGTCTTGTTGCTTTTGCATCAAAGATTATAAATTCTGCACTAAAAGAAGGTGAAAGTTTTTGACCAACTTCTAATGTTAAATAGTTGTCATTGTTGACTTTGTGTGTATTATAATCAACAGGGATTTTATAATTAGCCATGTCTATAATTAAATCTCCCCCCACTGGAGCAAATGCAAATTTTATATATACATATCCATCATCAGATACTGAATCAGCTGGAAGTGTAATAGAATATACACCTTCACCAGGAGTATAATAAGCAGTATTTTTACTTGGAACGAAATTTTCTCCTTTACTATCAGTAGCTAAATGTTCATAATAACCTCTTACTGTATGGACAGTTTCATTGATTATTACAGTTACATCCCCATTTGCTTGACGTTGAGCAGAAAGGCTTGTATAAATAACTGATGCAGAAAAACCAAGTTGTTCAACATCACCAGGGTGTAAAGTTTTAAATTTGCTTTGATCAATTACAGTGCTGTTTTTTGTGCTGTTTTCAATGACATCAGTTTTTTCTAATGCAGATGGTTGAAGTGCGAAAACACCAATGTATGAACTAAAAAGTATACTTAATGATAATACAAATGATAATATTTTTTTCATTTAAAATTTTCCTCCTTTATTTAATATCATATTCTTAGTTTCAAAGTTAAAGTATATGTATATAAATACACCTCCTTTTCACATTACATTAAGCTTTAGAAACAATATAATTATAACGCTCTTCATTTGTTGAATTTTGTAGAAAAATATCGAAAATATTATAAAATTAAGTTTTATAGGTGTATTATGTTTTAAGAAAAATATAGGCTATATTTAATTTTATTGTATAAAGATATAAAT
>ERZ894229.521-NODE-521-length-31136-cov-11.3138_pt1 | contig 31136 bp, 24 predicted proteins | sample MGYA00380295_ERZ894229 | MGnify/ENA primary metagenome ERZ894229 (study PRJEB32331, sample SAMN06328479) | human gut metagenome | biome: human gut microbiome; feature: stool | host: Homo sapiens | collected 2014-09-17 ... | reverse complement strand
GCGGAGAGAAAATTTATATAGAAGATGTAAGAAAACCCAGTAAAATCGATGGGTTTGGCGATTTAACAATCGCCTAAACTGAAAAGAATGAAGGGAGAGAAATGCGGGAAAGAGAAGCGGATTACGAAATCATTGATTTTCATGTACATCCCTATCTGTCCGAGGAGGAGAATTTCTGCATGTACCGGGAAGACTTCTCCCTGACGCCCGACGAGGCGGCAAAGGATCTGCGGCGGGCGGGGATCTGTCATGTCTGCGGTTCGGTCTTAAGCCGGGAGCCCTTTGATCCGGGGAGGGGCTTTGAACAGCTCCGCCTGTTGAATGAACGGGCGCTTCAGGTGAAGGAAAAATACGGGGATTTCTATACGCCCGGTTTTCACATTCACCCCGCGTTCGTGAAGGAATCGCTGGAAACGGTGGAATGGATGCATCAGAAGGGTTTTCGCCTGATCGGTGAGCTGGTTCCCTACATGCACGGCTGGGCGGAGACGGGAATGGATTTCGCCAGTCCGGGGCTGCGGGAGATCCTTGCCTTGGCGGGAGAATACGGTATGGTGGTGTGCTACCACACGATGACGGAGCAGCAGGAGCAGATGGAAGCCATGATCGCGGAAAATCCCGCCGTCACCTTCGTGGCGGCCCATCCGGGAGAACGGGAGCATTTTCTGAAGCATCTGCAGCGTCTGGAAAAGTATGAAAATGCATATCTGGATCTGTCCGGCACGGGGCTGTTCCGCTACGGCCTTGTGCGGGAAGGGATCCGCAGGGCAGGAGCGGGGAAGTTCCTGTTCGGGACGGATTATCCCATCACCAATCCGGGGATGTATGTGCATGCGGTGCTGGGAGAACATATCGGAGAAGAGGACCGGCGGCTGATTTTCTCAGGAAATGCGAAACGGCTGCTGAGGCTGATGCCGGAAGCCCTGTAGGCAAATATTGTACGTAAGAAATGGAAAAGGAAAAACGGAAATGTTGAAATCATATCTGGCATTTGATGTGGAGACGACGGGCCTGAGCCCGGAGTCGGATGAGATCATCGAGATCGGAGCGCTGAAGGTGCATGACGGAAAGGTATGCGACCGGTTTATCACCTTCGTGAAGCCGTCAGAGCCGGTGTCGGAGCGGATCACGGAGATCACCGGAATCACCAATGAGATGCTTCAGGACGCGGCACCGAAGGAGAAGGTGATTCCCGCTTTTCTGGATTTCTGCGGGGACGAAGTGCTCATCGGCCACAACCTTCCCTTTGACTACGGATTTGTCAGAAATCAGGCGAAGCTGTTCGGCCTTTCCTTCGAAAAGCAGGGGATCGATACGCTGAAAATCGCCAGAAGCGTACATAAGGGCAGGCAGTCCAACAGTCTGGAAGCGCTCTGCACCCGGTATTCCATCGTGAACAGTTCCGCTCACCGGGCCTATCACGACGCGCTGGCAACGGCGAAGCTGTATCAGACGCTGGCCCATTATTATGAAAACTTTCAGCCGCAGCTTTTTCAGCCGACGGCATTGTCTGTCTCTTCCGGAACGATGGGACAGGGAGCTGCCGGCGCGGCGGATGCTCCGGCCACACCGAAGCAGATCGGCTTCATTTCCCGGCTGGCTGTGCAGAAAAATGTGACCGTGACCTGGGATGTGAAGAAGCTCACCAAAAGTCAGGCCTCCGGCCTGATTGAAAAGCTTCTGGCAGGCCAGCAGCCGTGAACCGGCATCAGAGGCAGAAAGTTCCGATCGCAGAGCAGCCGTGAAAACGGCGCATCCGCCGGGATCTATCCTCCCGTCACAGCAGGCCCAGGCTCTTCAGTAAAAACAGCCATCCGGTGATGGTGAAGGCGGAAAACAGGGTGGTAAGCATGACGGCGCTGGAAGTGAGCGTGCCTTCATGGCCCATGTTTTTTGCCATCACATAGCAGCTCACCGTGGTGGCGGAGCCGAGCATGATGAGGATGGCGACAAGTTCTTCCTCCCGGAAGCCCATTCGGACAGCGAGGGGAAGAAAGAGGACGCAGAAGCCCACAAGCTTAATGAGGGATGCGGTGACGGCGGGTTTCGCCTGCCCCACCGCCTTGTCCAGCCGGAAGGTGGCGCCCATGGCGATGAGCCCGAGCGGGGCGGCCAGATCGCCCAGGCTGGAAACCGTTTTTTCCAGAATGGGAGGAAAGGGAAGGCGGAGGACGGACCAGAGAAGGCCTGCCGCAATGCCCAGTATGATGGGATTGGTGATGATTCCCTTCAGCGTGCTCTTCCAGAGTCCCTTTTTGGGGGCGTCTTTGGCGGGAGAGGTGAGGGAGAGGACCACGACGGCCATGATGTTATACAGAGGCACGCTGCCGATGATCATCAGCGGCACCAGCCCTGCGTCCCCATAAATATTCGTGGTCAGCGCAATGCCCAGCAGGGCCGCGCTGCTCCGGTAGGAGGCCTGGATGAATTCTCCCCGCTGCGCCTTTTCTTTCAGAAAACAGGAGAGAGCGGCGCAGATGGCAATGCTCGCCGCGGTGACGAGAAAGCAGAAGGCCACGAAGCGAAAATTCCACACATCCCCGATATCTGCGGCCGCCAGATCGTGAAAGACCAGCACGGGCAGCGGCACGAGAAACACGAACTGATTCATTTTTGAGGCGAAGGCCTCGTCTATCCAGCCCAGCTTTCGAAACAGCATGCCGAGAAGCATCATCAGAAAAACGGGCACTGTCGCATTCAGACTGAAAATCAGATTTTCCATAGCAATCACCCTTTCAGAACAGAATCATATTGAAACGTCCGGCTTTTATTCTACCATGGACCTCCGTATTTTTCCAGACCGCCGGATATGGCAGAAAACGGGTTGTTATTATATCGCTGAAGCGATATAATGAAAAGTGAAAAGGTGAGGAGTGTAAATGCTTCGGCATGGAGGTAGAAGTGAAAAAAATTTTATACCATGGTTCGGAAGTTATTGTGGAAAAGCCGGAATATGGAAAGGGCGCAAGAGCCAATGACTACGGAAGAGGATTTTATTGTACGGAAGAAATAGAACTGGCAAGAGAATGGGCATGCGCGAAGGGAAGGAACGGCTATACCAACAAATATGAAATGGAACTGGATAAGATGGAGATTCTTAATCTGAATTCTCCGGATTATCATATTCTGAATTGGCTTGCTTTGCTGGCAGATAACAGGACGTACTGGCAGAGAGGAAGTATCTCTGAAGAAGCCAAAAGGTATATTCATGATAATTTTCTCCCCGATATTTCCGGATATGACGTAATTGTCGGCTATCGGGCCGACGATTCCTATTTTGCGTTTGCACAGGATTTCGTTGCGGGGACGATTTCCCTGCAGAAGCTTTCCGAAGCCATGCGCCTGGGAAAGCTGGGGGAACAGATTGTGCTGAAGAGCCGGAGGGCCTTTGAAGAAATTCGTTATCTCGGAAGTGAATTTGTCAGCGCGGAAGAATACTATGGGAAAAAGCTGGAACGGGAACGTGAGGCCAGAAGAGAATATCGAAAGAAAAGAGAGAAAGCAACACAGATCAACGAGCTGTTTATTCTGGATATTATGAGAGAAGGAATGAAGAATGAGGATTTACGCTTACGATGCGGACTATCTTGACTCCGCGCAAAAGATTATGGGAGATATGCTGGATTTCGCGGTGAACTCCTACGGTTTCGATGCGGATGATTTTTTCAGTATGTTTCTGGTTTCTGATGTGGCAGAGCAGATCGAGCACGGAAATCCCGCCTATGTGGCCGGAAAAACGGGATGTGAGCTGGTAAAGGAGATCATCTGTAAAAGCGGTCTTGTAAGGGAGGAAATCCCGGATGAGATGTATCTGGATAAGTCGCCGGAGTATTGGGCTGGCTGGGCGCTGGCTTTTTACCAGTGGTATACGTCGAAGAGCTTTCAGCGGATTCACAGGGCGGTTCCGGTCAGGGATGTCCTTTTGATGTATCCTGCGTTTCATGAGATGGATATCATGCAGTTTGTGGATGAGATGGAAGAGCGGATGAAAGCCTGTTATACTCAGACAAATCTGAAACGGATCCGCCTCAGCAGAGGGCTTTCCCAGAGGGAGCTGGCGGAATTGTCAGGCGTTCCGGTAAGACAGATACAGCTTTGGGAACAGCGGCAAAGAAATATAAACAGCGCGCAGGCCCTCAGTGTGGCAAGGCTCGGCCGTGTGCTGGGATGCGGAAGTGAAGACCTGCTGGAAATATAGGAGAAGATTGAAAATGAAAGTAAGAAGAGCACAGGAAAAAGATATGGAACGGATAGACGAGCTTCTGATGCAGGTGGAAAAGGTGCATCATGACGGGAGGCCGGATCTGTTCCGGTACGATCAGAAGAAATATACGGACGAACAGCTGAAGAAGCTGATTCATGACGATCTGCGGCCGATTTTCGTGGCGGTGGATGAAAAGGATGAGGTGCTCGGATACGCTTTCTGTATCTTTCAGCAGTATCAGAATCACAACATCATGACGGATATTAAAACGATCTATATCGACGATCTGTGTGTGGATGAGAATCTGCGCGGACAGCATATCGGAAGGGCGCTCTATGACAGCGTGCTCGCCTTTGCGAGAGAGCAGGGCTGTTATAACGTGACGCTGAATGTGTGGTGCTGCAATGAAAAGGCGATGAAATTTTATGAAGCCTGCGGGCTGAAGCCGCAGAAGATCGGGATGGAAGTGATTCTGTGAGGGAGATTCAGAACCGGAAAAAGGCGGCGCCGCCGATCCGCTGACCCGTTTTTTGAAGCGGGAGATTGTGGGAAATGAAGGAAATCCTGCAAAATGAACGGGGAAATTGCGGGATGATGCAGAAAAATGAAAGAGAAAAGGCAGAATGAGGAAAAAAGAATGGCATGCGGTTGGGAGCGTACGGAAGCCAGACGGCCCGGACAGCCGCAAAAGGGGCGGCCCTGCGGCCGCCCCTGTCGGATAGCATCCGGATTCTGTTTCGTATCAGTCCTGTTCCATCTTCAGAATCGTTCCTGTTGACGCATCGATTTCAATGTCGTATTCCGCCCGGTTATAGATGATTTCGATTTCGTAGACGGTTCTGCCGTCATCGTAATCCTGTGCAAATTTGACGATATTTTCATCTGTCGCGCCGGGCACCTGCTCCAGAGCCAGGGCTCTTGCGTCCGTTTCCGTGATGGAAGCGGTCTGGCCGGTCGTATTCTGCGTTCCGGCCGCGTTCTGAGCGGCGGCCCATTCATCCATCTCCTGATCGAAGGAAAGGACGGAACCATCGGAAGCGCTGATTTCATAGTCATGTTCCTTACTTCCGGAATAGAATTCCACATCATATACCTGGCGCCCATCGTCATAATCCAGGCGGATGCGCAGGCCGGTCACATCGGCCTCGGAAACGCCCGCATGGTCAAAGGCGGCCTGTTTTGCCTCGTCTTCGCTGATGGCGGCGCTGTCTGTCTGGGAGGAGGACTGGGCCTGGCCTTCCCGGTAATCCACTTCGTTGTCATAGGAAAGAATGGTCCCATCCACAGCGTTGATTTCGTAATCGTATTCCTGATTTCCGGAGTAAAACTCCACATCGTACACCTGGCGGCCGTCATCATAATCGAGTTTCACGCGCAGGCCGGTCACATCGGCTTCGGCGACGCCCGCATGGTCAAAGGCGGTTTTTTTCGCATCTGCCTCACTGATGAAGGCGTTTGCCGCACTGGAGGGCTGGGAGGCGATTTCCACGCTGTCCCCTGAGGAAGGTGTGGTCTCCTCCGTGGAGGTCTGTGTTACGTTAAGCGCAGTGTCCTGGGAACCGGAAGCCAGATCCTCCTGGGAAGTGGCGATGGACTGCGTTTCCGGGACGGCTGCCTGTCGGTTGGAGCAGGCGGCAAGGGGAAGGGCAGCCAGAAACAGGGCCGCGGTACATGCATAGAATCTCTTTTTCATATCTGAAATCTCTCCTTTTCTTTCGGTTTTCTGTTTTACAGCTTCATTTTATTTCCCGCAGATTAAAGAAACATTAAAAGAATAAAAATTTTCAGGGAGGATAAGAGAACGGAATTTTCCCCCTTTCATGCATTCTCCGGTTCGTCGGTCTGCCTGAAAAAATGGAAGGTGAAGCAGCTGCCTTCTCCCAGGCGGCTGGATACCTCGATCCTGCCGCCATGCGCCTGCACGATCCATTTGACCATGGAAAGACCAAGACCGGAGCCGCTGCTGCTGCCGGAGGTCCGGGCGGGATCCACCTGATAGAAGCGTTGCCAGATTTTGTCCAGTTTATCCGCCGGGATGCCGATTCCGTCATCCTGAACCGATCCGGTGATTTCTGCCTCATTTGCGGAAAGGGTGACGAGGGTGTGGCCGTCCGGCTTTCCGTAGGTGATGCTGTTGGAGATCAGATTGATAAACAGGCGCATCATCATCGTTTCGTCTGCCCGCAGGAGGATCTCTGGCTGGATGTCCGTCAGAAGAGTGATGCCCTTTTCTTCAGCCGCAATGCTTTGCTCCTCCACAATGATTTCCGCAAGCTCGCTTAAGTTTACCAGCTCATACTGAAGCTTCTGCTTTCCGCTGTCCGCCCGTGCCAGGGTGAGAAGCTGGCTGATCAGAGCGGACATTTTCCGGGCCTGGGCGCCGATCACGCCGATGCTTCCCCGAAGCTCCTCCGGAGGCGTTCCCTCCTGAGAGGCATATTCGCACTGGGAGAGAATGACGGCCACCGGGGTACGCAGTTCGTGGGAAACATCGGATGTGAACTGCTTTTCCGTTTCAAAGGAGCTTTGAAGCCGCTCCATCATCTGATCAAAGGTGTGCGCGAGGACATGCACCTCGTCTCTGCCGCTGCCCAGGCGGATGCGGCGGGTCAGATCGTTTCCTTCCGAGATTGCCCGGGCGGTTTCCGTCATGGCGGACAGGGGACGCAGGGCCTTCGCGGTGATCAGATAGCCGCCCAGTGCAATGAATGCCACGAAAAAGGGCAGAAGGATCAGAGCAGCGTTTGTGATGATGCGCAGAATGGAATCGGAACGGCTGTGGGAGGCAACGCCGCGGATCCAGAGATTGCCATAGCCGTCCACAGACTGACAGTAGTCGTACACATACCAGAAGTCCTGTCCGCTTCCTACCTGCTGCATCTGATCCATGATCAGCGTGGATGCGCCGGAAAACCCTGTGGGAGTACGTCCGTAGAGAAGGTAGCCCTGCGCATCATACACGGAGATATAGACGCCCTCTTCCAGATAATTGATATCATCGTCAAAGGTCAGAAGTCCGTCCTCATAATCAATTTCCGAAAAAGCCTGCAGAACCGTATTTCTCAGCCGGGCTCTTGCGTCGGACAGGACCTGGACGCTGCTGATGGAGAACAGTACGATCAGGGTCAGGATGATGAGAAGGGCCATGAAGGCCGTATACCAGAGGGTGATTTTCAGCTTGATGGAAAGATTTCTCACTGTGTTGTCCTTTCCGGGACCTTCAGCACATATCCCGCGCCGCGTACGGTATGGATCAGCTTCGGCTCAAAGCCGTCGTCGATCTTTTTGCGCAGATAACGGATGTACACGTCCACCACGTTGGAGCCGCCTTCGTAGTCGTAATTCCAGATGTGCTGTTCGATCCGGTCTCTGGACAGCACGATTCCCTGGTTGTTGACGAGGTATTCCAGGATGGAAAATTCTTTGGAAGAGAGTGTGATGGGAACCAAATCCCGCATGACGGTGCGGGTGTCAAAGTCCACCGTCAGATTCGCTACCTGACAGCGGTTCTGAGCCCTGCCCTCCCGTTTGCGCAGCATGGCGCGGATGCGGGCGAGAAGCTCTTCGAAGGCGAAGGGTTTGATCAGGTAATCGTCCGCTCCCGCGTCCAGGCCGGTTACCCGGTCGGAGATGGAATCCCGGGCGGTGAGCAGAAGAACCGGAACGGTGTTTTTCGAAGCCCGGAGGGCTTTGAGCACCTCAAGACCGTTCTTTTTCGGCATCATGATATCCAGAATCACGGCGTCATATTCCGCCATTTCCAGATAATCCAGTGCCTCCTCCCCGTCAAAGCAGGAATCCACGGTATAGTGGTTCCGGATGAGCGTTTTTGTTATGATATCGTTCAGATCCTTCTGATCTTCCGCGACTAGAAGACGCATGGCAGATCACCTCCTGATGAGCGGTTTATGGGCTTATTATAGCGCGGGATTGTCTATCCGTCAAAAAGCTTTTGGCAGACCGGCATTTTGGGGCAGATAGACAATCCGCCGGGAAGATCAGAACACGAAATTTGCAAGCCAGAACAGAAGGAACGTATGGGCCGGGTAAAAGAAATAGAAAAAATATTTGAGCCCTGGCCCCTTCTGATCGTTGTAGCGAAGCATCAGCGGAAGCGCCGCCGCCATCAGCCACTGAGCGCCGGAAGCACCTTCCGCAGAGAACTGCCAGACGCAGAAGATCAGATAGACGACGGTAAAAAGCTCTTTTTTCTCCCACAGGAAGTACATGAGTACGCCCAGCGCGATGAACGCGAAGCCGTATTCGTTTACATCCAGGTTGGGAATGACGCCCGTTACCAGATCTCCGCTCAAATGTCTGGAAAAGGGCAGAACATAATAGAGAAGCTGAACTCCGAAAAGGCCGCCGAGAAGGAAGAATCCCTTCCGGCGGTCTTTTTGCGCGATACGCCCGGAGGACGCCCGCCGTGCCTGCACGAGCGGGCATCCGGCGGGCAACGGACAGCGAGCGGCATTTATGCCGTGAGCTGTCCGCATCGCGGCCCGGACGGGGAAGGAATCTTCCCGTCCGAACCATTCGATGGTGCTGATCAGAACGCCGGTCAGAAGCATGGGAAGGAAGATGTTATGGTTGCCGTAGCCGTTCGGGGTGGGAAAACGGCTGTCGAGAAAATAGCTGAATCCGGTCATGAAAAGGCTCATCAGATACAGCCGCAGCAGATAGCGCTTCCGGCTGCGGGTATGGCGGTAGCCCTGAACCATGCAGAACAAAAACAGGGGATAGCTCAGCCTTCCGAGCCAGTTCAGCCATACCGGCGCTCCGTCAAAATAGCAGCCGATGTGATCCAGAACCATCAGAATCAGGGCGGTCATTTTCAGGGTAAAGGTATTCATAGGAAACCTCCAGACAGAATGTTTGGGAAAGCCGGAAGAGGCTTCCCACCCGCATTGTAGCACGGGGCAGCAGGGAGAAAAAGGGCGGGGAAAAAGTTTTGGAGGATCTTCAGGAAAATTTTCCGGTTTTGTAAGGAAAGGATGATATTTCGATGAAACAAGAGCGAAATCAGAATTGCCAAAAACGCATTCTGAAATCTTTGCGGCAAATACAGTGGTTTTCCCTTTGACAGTGGTTGCGCTTGCCATCGCTGTTCTGATTGGCGACGGCTGCTGTGCGTTTGTGAGCCTGTGTCTGGGAAGAGGAGAGCAGGAGAAGGCGCACAGGAGCATCGGAAACGCCGTGCTGTTATGCATTGGAGCAAGCATTGTGCTGACGGTCATTTATCTGGTATTCCGGGATGGGATACTGACCCTGTTCGGAGGCCGGGTAAATGAAGAAACCTTCCGGTTTTCTCAGGAATACTTCTTCTATATTGCGCTTGGAATCCCGTTTTATATGTTCGGGCAGGCCATGAATCCGATCATCCGGTCGGACGGAAGTCCGGGATTCGCCATGGTATCCACGCTGGCGGGCGCGGTGGTCAACATCATTCTGGACCCTGTTTTCATCTTCGGATTTCGCTGGGGCATGATGGGAGCCGCGGTGGCGACGGTGATCGGCCAGATCCTGACTGCCGTCCTTTCGGCCTGGTATCTGTGCCATATGAAGGCCATCCGGCTGGAAAAACGAAGCTTTTTTATCAGCGGCAGCCTGATCAGAAAGTTCCTTCCACTGGGGCTGTGCAGCCTGCTTTCCCAGATTTCCCTTGTGGCGTCCATGGCGGCCAGCAACAACATGATTCAGAAATACGGTGCGCTCGATCCCATTTTCGGGCAGCCCCAGTACGCCCAGATTCCCATGGCAGTGGTGGGAATTGTCATGAAATTTTTCCAGATCGTCATTTCCATAGCAGTCGGACTTGCGGCGGGCTGTATCCCGATTGTGGGCTATAACATCGGCGTGGGGCGAAAGGACCGGGCAAAGAAGCTGTTTACCTATCTGCTTCTGGCGGAGGCGGCTGTAGGCGCCGTCGCCACCCTCATCGCCGAACTTCTGCCGATGCAGCTCATTTCCATATTCGGTGCGGCCAATGAAAGCTCCTATTATACGGAATTTGCCGTCCGCGCATTCCGCATCTATCTGTGCCTGACAATTTTCGCCTTTGTGAACAAGGGAACCTTCATCTTCCTGCAGTCCCTTGGGAAGGCGGCGGCTTCCACCCTGCTTTCCATGGTGCGCGAGATGGTGTTCGGCGTGGGCTTTGCCCTCCTGCTTCCGGTATTTTTCGGACTGGACGGCGTGCTGTATTCCATGCCGGTCTCCGACCTGCTGACGTTTCTGATCGGAGCGGTGCTGATTGTCCTTACTTATCGGGAGCTGGATGGGAAAAGAGCCGGTAAGCGTGCGCAGGAAGAGCAGATATAGAGGGCTGGAGCGGAAAGACAGTTTCGATGAGGAGGTGTTTCAGAGCCATAAAAGGTTTTGGAACACCTTTTGTATTATTGTATTACTTACTTGACACAATTAAAAGAAGGTGATATGTTTATAGCAGCTTTGAAGGGATTGCGACAGAAAAAGGAGCGAAGCGCTCCGGAGTGGGGGCTGGAAGCATATGGAAGATATAAAAATGGAGATGCCTGTTCTTTCAATCCGGAATTTTTCCAAAACCTACCGGGGAGGAAAACGGGCTGTGGCGGGTCTGAGTCTGGACATCTGTGCCGGAGATATTTTCGGTTTCATCGGTCACAACGGGGCGGGGAAAACCACGACGCTGAAGGCAGTTTCCGGGATTCTGGATTTTGAGGCAGGAGAGATCCGGATCGACGGACATTCCATTCAGGAAGAGCCGATGTGGTGCAAGGAGCGGATGGCTTATCTGCCGGATAATCCGGATCTCTATGAGTATCTGACCGGAATCCAGTATCTGAATTTCATCGGGGATGTGTACCGGGTTCCTGGAAAAGTCAGAACGGAGCGGATCGGAGAATTGTCGGAGCAGATCGGCATCACCCGGAGCCTGGGGGATCTGATTTCCACCTATTCCCATGGCATGAAGCAGAAGCTGGCGCTGATTTCAGCATTTTTGCATAAACCGAGGCTTTTGCTGCTGGACGAACCCTTTGTCGGCCTGGACCCGGAGGCATCGGTGGTTCTGAAGGAGAACATGCATGCGCTCTGCCGGGAGGGAAGCGCAATTTTCTTTTCCACCCATGTGCTTGAAGTGGCGCAGAAACTCTGTAATAAGATTGCCATCATCAAGGAAGGATGCCTTGTGACGCAGGGCAGGATGGAAGCGCTGACGGGAACAAGGAGCCTGGAAGAGGTATTCATGGAGGTGGTCCGGAATGAAAAGGAATGAAAACTCCGGCGGCCAGGCTTCCATGGGTCTGTCTGCGCAGACAATTCTGCTGATCAGGCTGAAGCTGCGAAACTGCCTGGGGTTGAACGAGGTGATCCATGGAAAGGACGGGAGAAAAAGCCTTCGGCTGACGGGGATGCTTCTGGCATATCTGCTTCTTGGGGGAATGATGATTTTCTATCTGACAGCGGCAGCTTTTCTTCTGTGCCTGACTGGAGCAGGGGAGAGCGTTCCGGCTTTTGCGGCCCTTGTGTCCGGGGGAGTGATTTTTATTTTTTCCTTTCTCAAGCCCGGCCGCTCCTGTTTGATGCGGCGGATCTGGAGCGGCTTTTGCCGCTTCCATTGCAGCCCGTTTCCATCATTGTCAGCCGCTTTTTTATCCTGTATGTGGAAGAGCTGCTTTTTTCCGCAGCCATTGTGCTTCCGGCTTCTCTGGTGTATCTGGTGATGGAACGGCCCGGAGCAGGCTTCCTTCTTACAACCCTGCTCGCCCTTCCCTTCCAGCCGCTTCTTCCGCTGACCGCGGCCGCTGTCCTCGGAACGCTCGTCCTGGCGGCGGGTGCGGGGATGAAGCACAGAGGAGCAGTGCCCGTGATCCTTACGTTGGGACTTTCTATGCTGGTGGTGGCGGGCTCCTTTGCCCTTTCCTTCACCGTTGGTATGGAGGACCCGGATGTGGGAGAGCTGGGCGGGCTGCTGGAAGCTGCGGTGGCCGCCGGAACCCGCTTCTATCCGCCTGCCGGGCTATATGCAGCCGGTGTGACGGATCAGGGCATTCTGCCCCTTCTGCTGTTTGCTGTTCTGTCAGCGGGCGTATTCTCTGTTTTCGTTGCGGCAGCAGGGCCGCGTTTTCGGAAAATTTCTGCCGTGTTGATCCAGAGAAGTGCGGGAAAACATTTTCAAATGGGCGTTCAGCGCCTGAATCCGGTCTGGAGGGCGGAATACTTTCGGGAGCTTCGCCGGTATTTTTCCTCTCACATTTATGTTTCCAATACCCTTGTGATCTATGTGCTGATGCTGGCTTGCGTGGCAGCGCTTACGGCGACGGGAAACGAAAGAATCGCAGAAGCGATGCAGCTGCCTGAGGAGGAGATCAGAAGAATGCTGCGGGTGAGCATTCCATTTCTGCTGGTATTTTTTGCAGCGATGGGAAATACCACGACGGTCTCTGTTTCCATAGAAGGAAAACAGCTCTGGCTGCTACAGTCGCTTCCGGTCAGACCGCAGGAAGTATTCCTGGGGAAAATACTGGTCAATCTGACCGTGGCAGTGCCTTTCGTGCTTCTTTCTGTGCTGGCGGCGGCTCTTGGCGGGTGGATGGACGGGATCTGGACGGCAGCATTTCCGCTGGTATTTTTGTGGCCCCTTTCCGCCATCGGCATCTGGGTCAACCTGAAGCTTCCTTCCTTTGACTGGGAATCGGAAACGAACGTGGTGAAGCAGAGCCTGTCCCTTCCGATTTCCATGCTGGCCGGAAGCGTTTCCGTCCTCCCGGCGGCAGGAGCGGTCTTTCTTGTGGAATATGTTTTCGCACAGAACCTGTGGGCGGAGCTGGCAGTGAAAGGAGGAATCCTGATTCTGTCCATTCTTGGAGGAACCCTTCTGTACCGCAGCTGCTGCCGGGTATCCTGGAAGGCACTGGGATAGGGAGGGAATGTCCTTCTGGCCTCAATGATGAATTTGTTCCCACTTTTCCAATACTCTGTATACATTATCCGGATTTGCACCCGGCCCGAACTCGCATTGAGCGATGCAGCCGCCGTCCTGCCACAGCCCGTTGTACACCTGCTCCACAGCCCTGTCGATGTCAGCCTGTGTGCCGTAAGGCAGAAGATACTGCCTGTCTATCTCGCCCCAGAAGGTGATTTTTCCCCGATACGGCGCCAGATTGTCGATTCCCATACAGAACAGCTGGCTATTTACCGCGTCCAGCCCCAGGTCAATGAGTTTGGGAAGGATGCGCAGGATGTGTCCGTCCGAATGCATGAAAATCTTTTTCCCGTGGGAATGAGCGATCTGAATGTAATCCCGGTACATGGGCATGAAAAATTCATCCCACAGCTGGGGGCTGATCAGAAGATCCCTCTGTGCGCCCCAGTCATCCATCATATTCAGCGCATCCACATCCGTCTCGGCCCATTTTGTCATCAGGCGGCAGTAATAGTCATGCATTCTTTTCATGAATTCCAGCAGTCCTTCCGGCGGGTCCATCAGATCCATATACAGATTTGCCGTTCCCCGGATAAACTGCAGCTGTTCAAACGGGCGCGGACAGCAGTTGCCGAACAGGAATTTGTCCTGCTTCTTCTCACAGGAACGGTTGACCTGATCTCTGTCAAAGGTCAGAAGTTCTTCCGGGATGTGGACATTTCCGGCATCGCTCCAGTCCTCTTCCTCCACGATGGGATGCTTCACCTCTCCGATGACACCCTTTTGAAGGTTGGTAAAGATACAGCCCCATTCATCCACGTATTCTCCGGGCGTATATGCGTCCCCTTTCGTTTTCGGAATTTCCTTCAGAACCGTATTTGGATTTCCAAAATCCCATTCAAAATCTCTCCCCAGTTTCTTCATCATTTCCGGATAATGATCATGTGCCCATGGCAGAGTCCAAAGCTGCCTCGGCACACGGTCCGTTTTATTCCGGAATTCCAGCGTTGCCAAAACTCTTTCCTTGGATGTCATAGCGTCCTCCTTTCTCAGCCGTTATTCTGTCCGGTTCTTTTGAAATAGCATAACAGAAACTGGTTTTCAGCGCATATAAATTTGTATTAAGTACATATTTAATATTCCCTGACAGATATTATGAAGGGTTTGGGATTCGGAAACTTTTGGTCAAATTTGTGGCCTGTTTTTTCAATTTTGTGCCATTTTGCATAGAAGGCGCAGCCCCTATAATAAGCTCAGGATTCTTTTCAAAAAACAGCCGGAAAGAGGAGAAAAGAGGCATATGAGGGAAAATCAAAACAACGAATGGTGGCTTGGGGCCATCGAAAAGGTAAAGGGAAAAATGGAGTGGGTCAGTGAAAAATCCAGAGAAAAAATTCCCTATACCACGGTGAACGGAACCCATGATGACAGAAGCGGTGCGGACAAAAGCTTTTCGCCGGATCTTGGCATCTACTGGTGGACCAATGGCTTCTGGGGCGGCATGATGTGGATGATGTATCAGGAAACCGGAGAGGAGCGGTATGCGCAGATCGCCCGTTTCTCAGAAAAAGCGATGGACTGGTGTCTGCAGGATTTTTACGGACTACATCATGACGTGGGCTTTATGTATCTGCCCACCGCTGTGCTGGATTACAGGCTGACCGGCAATCCGGACGCGAGAAGAAGAGGGCTTCATGCGGCAAACCTCCTGGCAGGCCGGTTCAACCCTGTGGGGAAATTCATTCGGGCCTGGAATGAAGAAAACCGTCCGGGAGAGGATGTCCGGGGCTGGGCCATCATTGACTGTATGTTCAACATCCCGCTTTTATACTGGGCGAGCGAAGAGACAGGGGATCCCCGGTTTAAGCATATTGCGATGATGCATGCGGACACGGTGATGGAACATTTTATCCGGGAGGACGGCTCTGTCCGCCATATTGTGGAGTTCGATCCGGAAACCGGCGAACGGCTGCGCGACTATGGCGGCCAGGGGTATGAGCTGGGGTCCTCCTGGACCCGGGGACAGAGCTGGGGGATGTATGGTTTCCTCATGAGCTATCTGCATACGGGAAAGCAGGAATATTTGGATACCAGTAAAAAAATCGCCCACTATTTCTGCGCAAACATCCCGGAGGATGGACTGATTCCGGTTGATTTCAGGCAGCCGAAGGAGCCTTACTGGTATGATGACACGGCGGCGGCCATTGCGGCTTGCGGTCTTCTGGAGCTTGCGAAGGCAGTTCCCGAATACGAAAAGGATATGTATCGGAGGGCGGCGCTGAAGCTTCTGAGGGCCTTATACGAAAACCACTGTGATTTCACGGAGGATAACGATTGTATTCTGATGAAATGCACCGGAGCATATCATGATGAACGCCACGAATATCCCATCATTTACGGCGATTTCTTTTTCATGGAAGCTCTGTTTAAACTGAAGGGAAGCGGCATCTTTATGTGGTAGGGCCCAACGGGCAGGAACCGGGAAATGGAGGTTAAAATGAGCAATCAAATATACAGAATGAATGAGGCGGAAGGCATTTTCTTTCCAGCTTTTGACAAACACATCTGCGACGACAGCCAGATGAGCATGGAGGGAGGGCGGATCGAACGGATCTGGGATTCTCTGACCTTCCGGGGAGGCTCTCACTTTACCGTTCACTGGCACGGCGAGACGACGCTCGGCGCATACGACTTTTTCCAGTGCTTTTTAAGCATTCCGAAAGAGGCTGAGGTGTCCGTTACCGGCGTTGTGGACGGGGAAGAAAGACGGCTGGCAGAGAAAATCCATGGAGAAGAGAATCCCATAGAAATAAAGGGAAAACTTCCTGCGCATGGGGAAGAATCTGTTTTAACGGATATGTATTTTGAACTGGATTCTGCCACTCCGGCCAATGTGATGATTTTAAGCTGGCTGGGACTGCTGCAGTCCGACCGGGAGGCACAGGCGGAGGAAAAAGTACCCGTATGGCAGGATGTCTGGGAAGCGGAAATTATAAAAGGCCATGCAGGGACCCTGCGCAGCAATATGGTGTTAAGTGAAGCCGACGGAGAGCGGATGAAAGCGCTTGTGGCACAGGATGAGAAGCTCAGAAATTCTTTCCGTGAAAAGGCGGAAGCCGGGATGGAAATTGATCCCAAATCAGTCATACGGGAATATGCGCCCACCTCGGATTATCGTTTTGTGCGGGTAAAGGACAGGGGAAGGGCTGTCCTGGAGGGGCCGATTCTGAACCTGTCCATCGCCGGATGGCTCCTTGAGGAACCCCGTTACAGCGCGCAGGCCGCAAGGCTGATTCTTGCTCTTATCGCTATGAAATGGTGCGAGGGACCCATCTGCGATCTGGAGGGTTCCCGGTTTCACCACGTCTGCTTCCGGGAGGATCACCTCCTGACGGAAGTGACCCTCGCCATGGGCTTTCTTGGAGGCATATTTGCACCGGAAGCGAAAAGGCGGATTGCCGATAAGGTGGAAGCGGCCTGGAAGGTCGTATGCGCCAAAAACAGCGAGCCCGGATACCGCAATTTTATGAATCAGGGAATCGTGGGCTGCAGAGGTGCCATGCTTGGAGCCATTTATCTGCAGATGGAACGGGGCGGTTATGAAAAGGACATTGAGGCCGTTTATGACCGGCATTCCCGGCTTGTAAACACTTATCTGACAGAGGAAGGCCATTGCGCGGAGGGCGGAAATTATTTTGAATATTCGTTCACCACTTCCATTTTGCTGTGGCATACCTATGCGAAGTATAAAAATAAGAGCTGGAGGGATGTGGTTCCGGAAGCGTTCCGCAGAGCAGGCCGCTATATGGAGGCGCTTATGTCGGTAAACAGCCGTACAGGAAAGCGGATTCCCATCAACTGCGGCGGCAAAGAGGTTTCCACGCTGCTTCTGGTATTCATGACGCTTGTATGCGACTTCCCGGAGGGAAACAATTATCTCATTGCCCGCTTCTCAGGAGGAGAAACGGCACAGGCGGGTACTTCCTTCGATATGCTGTTTTATCTGTATTATAAGGAACAGATCAATCCTCATCCTTACTACAGGCCGGAGACGGAGGAAATTTCTCTGCCTCAGTCTGGGCTGTTGACCTGGCGGAGAGGCTTTACGAAGCTTCTTGTCAACGCGGAACGAAATCCCTACACGGGCCATTTCCATGAGGACAGAGGCGGCATCGTGCTGGAGGCGGAGGGAGAAAGTCTGCTGCCCGATCTTGGAACCACCAGCTATGGCAATCCGGCCTGTCTTCTGATGGATAAGCAGGCGTACCATAATGTGGCCTGTCCAACCGATCTGAAAATGACGGTGGAAAGCGAAACCGGCATGCGCGCAGCAGCAGCAGCGGCTTATCCCATTACGGAGGAGCTCACCATTGCGGATATGGCTACGCCGGAGGCAAAGGTTCTGTCCCACCAGACCACGGAGCGGGGGTATCGCTTCCGCGTGGAAACGGGCATGCTGTTTGGAAAGGACATCCGGGGGATCCGCAGCGGAGAGCTGGAGGGCAGAAGCCTGAAGCTCACGGACAGCTGGCAGTTTCCGGAAGCCCATCCCCTGACGGTAACCTTCCTTTCCTATTCTCCCTGGGAGATTGCTGCGGACGGACAAAAGGCCGTATCGGGCCGGATGACCTTAACGGTCCATTCCCAGGAACCGGCCCATTTTGAACTGGAAGAGGGAATGGTGGACTTCCAAGGACAGAACGTATATATTTTGCGCGTGATCACAGAAGCCGCTGTGAAGCAGCAGGTGGAAAGCTTTCTTACCTGGACGGGCAGAAGTCTTTCTGAGAACCAGTCCGGCTGGGAAAATAAAATTGCGCTGCAGGAACTGCTGGACCGGCAGGGTACCATCCGCATTGAAGAACCCGGCACCTATGAGGTAGAAGACAGCCTGTACATTAAGGGAAACACCCATCTGAGCTTTGGGAAAGGGGTTCAGATGAAACGCTCTTCCAGCGGAATCGGTTCCTTCTTCCTGATTAACCGCGGTGCCTTTACAGGAGAATGGGATCAGGACATCACAATAGAGGGCCTGAATCTGGCTTCCAATGCAGTGGAGGCGAGGCACAACGCGGCCGTATACGGACTTACCGGCGAGGTATCCTTTTTCCGGGTAAAACGCCTTCGTGTCTTTGACTTCACCTGTATGGACCTTCCGGCATTAAGCTACGGCCTTCACATCTGTACCTTCGAGGATATCGTGCTGGAGCGCCTGACGATTGAGGGAAGAAAGGATGCGGTCCATCTGGGAACCGGAAAGCATTTTGTGATCCGGCACGGACTTTTCCGGACCTTTGACGATCCGATCGCTCTGAATGCTCATGACTATGCGGTGGCCAATCCGCAGATGGGCTGGATTGAAGACGGACTGATCGAGGACTGCTACGATCTGGCGGACAAGGATACCACCGGATATTTCTGCCGGATTCTGGCCGGAAGCTGGTGCGACTGGCAGGAGGGCATGGAAATTCAGAATTCCGATACGGTGGTGAGCAATGGAAGGGTGTACAGGGCGTTCCAGAAGCCGGATGGAACCATCTACAGATCCATGACCGCCCCTTCCCATAAGGAGGGAATGTGTACTCTGGACGGCATCAACTGGGTGATGAGCCAGGAGCAGGTGGTTTATAACTGCGGATGCCGGAATCTCCATTTTAAGGATATTCATCTGAAGAAGAAGAGAGACGTTGCCCTGTCCGTCCATTTCGATCATGATGTATATTCACGCAGCGTCTATCCGGGTTCTGAGATGCCTGTGCAGGAAAACATCGTCTTTGAGAATGTGATGGTTCAGAACGACACCGCCTGTCTGGTAAGAAGCATTACGCCGGTGGATGTGGTAAAAATCTGCAACAGCGTCATCGGCACCAGGGAAAACGGAAACAGCACCATTCGTCTGGAAACCCTGCCGGGGCAGGAAGGCGCCTACGAAAAGACCAGAATCCTTTTGCAGGGGAATACCTGCTACGGGGATCCGGAACAGATCGTGGAGTGTCAGGAAGGCCGGGAATACGAGCTGACCGCCTGCGGGAACCTGATTCTGAAATAAAAAGGAGTTAAAAAATGGGGTTGAAAAATATTTCAGAAATCATTGTTCTTTTTAAAACGCATTTGGATGTCGGCTACACGGATTTTGCTGAAAATGTGGTAAAGAATTACATGGAGGTATTTATTCCGGGAGCGTTGAATGTAGCAAAACAGATGAGGGGAGAAAAGGAGCGATTCATCTGGACGACCGGGGCCTGGTTGATTTCACGCTTTCTTGATGAGAGTCCGCAAAGGGAGGAAATGGAGGATGCAATCCGAAACGGAGATATCCGCTGGCATGGCCTGCCCTTCACCACCCATACGGAACTGATGGACAGGGAGCTTTTCCAGTACGGTCTGTCCCTGTCACAAAAGCTGGATGAGCGCTTCGGCATGAAGACCGTCGCAGCCAAGATGACGGATGTTCCGGGACATACCAGAGCTATGGTGCCGGAACTGGCGAATGCCGGATTAAAATTTCTGCACCTTGGCGTAAATCCTGCTTCTTCCGTCCCGGATGTGCCGCCTCTGTTTCGCTGGAAAGCCCCGAACGGGCAGGAAATCGTGGTGATGTATAACGGAGATTACGGAGAATTTACGGAAATCGGAGATACCGGCATCGCCCTGTATTTCGCACATACCGGAGATAACCGCGGGCCTCAGTCTGCGGAAGAAATCCGACGGCTGTATAAAGACATTCATCAGAAATATCCCGGAGCGGTTCTGCGTGCCGGAACGCTGGAGGACGTGGCACAGATTGCCCTTTCCATACCGGAACTTCCGGTAATTACCGGCGAGATTGGAGACAGCTGGATTTATGGTACGGGATCCGACCCGGGAAAGATCAGCCAGTACCGCGCCCTTCTGCGCAGGCGCCGTTTGCTGAAAGAGGAGGAAAGAGCAAAGGTGGAGGAAAGCCTGCTCCTGATTCCGGAGCATACGTGGGGACTCTGCTACGAACGGTTTCTCGGCTGGCAGCTGGAGGACGGAAGCTTTATCGGAGAACAGAAACGGATCTGACAGGATTTGTCAGCGCAGCCCGCGAACCGGATACAGGACGATATCACGCCGAAATGGAGGGCTGGAAGGTCGCTGCAGCAGAGAATGGAAGCGTTGTCGGGCTGGAACGAAACGGCTGTATTTATGCGGATGAAGCGCATCCTCTGGGGGTATTCCTTTATGAAGTATTTTCTCCGGAAGACTATCAGCGGTTTGAAGACCAGTATGTGACAGTCCGTTACGACTGGGCACTGGAGGAATTTGGAAAAATCGGAATGGAAAAGGCGGTGGACCGCCATCTTTCCGCAGAGCCGAAGGTAACGGGAGTGTGGAAAAAGGACAGCCGGCTTCTGATTCAGATGAGTATGCCGAAAGAGGCGGTGGAACGCTTCGGCGCGCCGGCCAGGCTGGAACTGCTGATGACCTTTTCCCCCAGGAGCATTACCTTTGATCTGGCCTGGTTCCAAAAGAGTGCATCCCGCGTGGCGGAGGGGCTCTGGCTCAGATTCTGTCCTCCGCAGATACTTACGGGAATTCACAAAATGGGAGAATGGTTCCGCCCGGAGGATATGGTGTTAAAAGGGGGGAGGCGGCTTCATGCCGTAGAGGATGGCGTGCGTTTCGAAACCTGCGCCATCAGACCGCTGGACTGCGCTCTGGTATCAGCAGGCGGTCCTTCGCTGCTTTCTTTTGATGAGGAACGGATTCCGGTACGGGACGGTGTTTCCTTTAATCTGTTCAACAACGTCTGGAATACGAATTTTCCCATGTGGTATGACCAGGATGCCCGGTTCCGTTTTATTTTTGGTTTGGCCTGACTGGTCAAAATTGTGCCCCTCTTTTGCAGGTTTGTGTCCTTTTCCGAAAACCGGAATTTTTTTATAATAAAACCATCTTAAGAGAGCGGTTAGAGAAAGGAAGGAAGATAGGTGAAAACGAGATCGGAAACGATACTTACTGTAAACAAGCAGAAAAAGGCAAAGCACTGGAAGGATAATCTTCAGCTTCTGACGCTGGCGCTTCCTGCAATCGCGCTGCTGGCGGTTTTTAATTATCTGCCCATGTTCGGTATTGTTCTTGCCTTTAAGGATTATAAAGTGACGGACGGAATTTTTGGCAGCCCGTGGGCCGGAATGAAAAATTTTGAATTTTTTCTGGAGTCCCAGGATGCATGGCGCGTAACAAGAAACACGCTGGGGCTGAACTTCCTGTTCATTACGGTAGGAATTATATGCGGCGTTATTTTTGCCCTGATCATGTTTGAAGTAAAAAAGGCAAGGCACGTGAAGATTTATCAGACCGTATCCATTCTGCCGAGCTTCCTTTCCTGGGTTGCCGTAGGTTATATCGTCTATACGCTGCTTGATCCCACGAAAGGAATTGTGAATCAGATCCTGGGCATATTCGGAATAGAAGGAATCTCCTGGTATTCGGAGCCTGAATACTGGCCGGTTATCCTGCTGATCACAAAGGTCTGGCAGAGCGTTGGACTGGGAAGCATCATTTATTATGCCGCTCTGATGGGAGTGGATGCGGAGCTGTACGAGGCGGCGGAAATCGATGGAGCCGGAAAACTTCAGAAAACCTGGTATATCTCCATCCCCCAGATCATTCCGATCATTATCATCATGGGAATTCTGGATATTGGAAAGATTTTCCGCGCGGACTTCGGACTTTTCTACAACGTGACAAGAAATGTAGGCGCCCTTTACCCGACCACGGATGTCATTGATACCTATGTATACCGTGCGCTGATGAATCAGGGCAATTATGGAATGTCCAGTGCGGTGGGACTGATTCAGTCGGTAATCTGCTGCGCGACCCTGGTTATCACGAACCTTATCGTAAAAAAGATTTCACCGGAAAATTCACTGTTTTAGGAGGCGGAGAGACATGAGCAAAAGCAGAAACAAGGCCATTGCGGCCAAAGAAAAAACCAGCCCCTGGGTACATCTCTTCTTTATCCTGTTCGGGCTTGCGTGTCTGATTCCGTTTTTGGTTATCGTTTCCGCATCCTTCTCCGATGAGATGGATCTGGCACGCTATGGATTCGGACTGATACCAAAGAAATTTGATCTGACGGCATACGCGTATCTGTTTGAAAATCCGAGAACCATTATAAACGCATATCTGGTTACCATATTCATCACGGTGGTCGGAACCTTTCTGGGAACGCTGTTCATCACGATGGTGGCATTCACCCTGGCAAGGAAGAATTTCCGGTTCCGCAGTCTCCTTACCGCCTATATCTTTTTCCCGACGCTGTTCAGCGGCGGACTGGTATCGAGCTACCTGATCAATACACAGTACCTGCATCTGCGGGACAATCTGCTGGCGCTGATTCTGCCATCCCTGATCAATGTTTTCCACGTGATCATGGTGCGGACATTTTTCATGCAGCTGCCGGAATCGCTGTTTGAAGCGGCCAAGATGGACGGAGCGAGCGAGTACATGCTTTTCTTTAAAATCGCGCTGCCGCTGTCCAAACCGGTAATCGCGACCGTAGCTTTCCTCGGAGCATTATCCAAGTGGAATGAGTGGTACAATGCCATGCTCTACATACGCAACGAGGATCTGGTACCGCTTCAGTATATGCTGCAGAGGATGATGATGAGCATTCAGTCCCTGCTGAACGCCATGCAGTCGGTCCCTACAATGGTAGATATTACGTCCCTGCCCGGTGAAAACCTGAGAATGGCCATGCTGGTGGTGGCAATCGGTCCCATGATGCTGGTATTCCCCTTCTTCCAGAAATATTTCGTGAAGGGAATGACGGTTGGAGCAGTAAAGGGATAAGGAATAAAAACGCCTGTTTCCGCCGGACCGTATGAAAGCGAACCGGAGACAGGCAGTGAAAATGAAATAAAGCCGTCCCTGAGAGGCTTTATAAATAACTAGAAACAGGAGGAAAAGGAAAAGTGAAGAAAAGAGTATTGGCAGCTTTGCTGGCAGGGATGATGAGCCTGTCTCTTGTGGCTGGCTGTGGAAGCACGCAGGAGACCGGAGGCGAAGCGTCCTCCAGTGCGGGAACAGAAGCCGGAAGTGCCGCAGAGGCTGTGTCGGAAGAGGCTTCCGCAGAAACGGCGGAGAGCGCGCCTGCTGCGGAAAATGAGGAAACCGTTACCGTAAAGTGGCTGGTGCCTGCAGATTCCCAGAAGGATCTGGATATGGTAATGGAGGACCTGAACAAGAAGCTGGTTGAGAAGATCAATGTGAAACTGGAGCTGGAAACCATCCTGCAGAGCGAATATGCTGACAAGGTGCAGCTGGCAAGCAGTTCCGGAGAGGATTTTGATCTGATGTTCACCTCCAACTGGCTGAATCCCTTTACCAGCAACGTATCAAGAGGGGCTCTGCTGCCTATTGATGATCTTCTGAATGAATATGGTCAGGACATCATCGCTTCCATGCCTGACTGGCTTCTGGATGTGGGCAAGGTGGACGGCGTCCTTTATGCGGTTCCCAATCAGCAGATTATTGCAACCCAGCTGGCTGTGAATGTACAGAAGGAATATGCGGACAAGTATGGTCTGGATGTGACATCCCTTTCCGATATCAGCGAACTGTATCCGTTCCTGGATCAGATCGTGGCGAACGAGCCGGATATGTTCCCCATCGATAACAGACAGGCTGTGGATACGAAGACAAAGTATGAAGCCATCGTTACCGATGCGGTTTATATCGAAATCGGTGATGAGAGCGCGACTCTGGTTCCCGCAACTGTAGCCCAGGAAGGCCAGTGGCGTCAGGATAACGAGTGGTACCAGAAGGGCTATATCCGTAAAGATGAGGCGACCATCACGGACAACTCCGCAGATGTAAAGGCAAATCGTTACGTATGCTCCATTTCCACCTATAAGCCCGGCGGAGCTGCTGAATATTCCGCTACACAGGGAAAAGAATGGCTGATGATTCCCATTGAGGGTTCCTACATCACCGCTACCGGCGGTATTGAGACCATGACGGCCATTAACGTAAATTCCAAGAATCCTGAAGCTGCCATGAAGCTTCTGAACCTGGTTTATACGGATAAGGAAATCTTCAATGAACTGCTGTTCGGACTGGAAGGCGTACACTACAACAAGACCGGAGATGACAGCATCGAGCTCGTCGAAGACAGCGGCTACTGCCTCGGCACCCAGGCCTGGAAGCTTGGCAACCAGTTCAATGCATGGTATATGCCCGGACAGGAAGAAGGAACCTGGGAGGCTACCGATGAGCTGAACAGATCCTCCGAGATTTCTCCGATCCGTGGATTTACCTTTAATCCGGAAAATGTACAGGCTGAAATCGCACAGATCAATGCCGTTGTGGCTGAGTTCAAAAACGGACAGTATACCACGGATGATATTGATCAGTATATTGCAGACAGAAATGCGAAGCTGGAAGAGGCCGGTCTGCAGACGGTAATGGACGAGTGCCAGAGACAGCTTGACGAGTGGAAGGCAGCACAGTAAACTTATTGAGAAAATGTGTCCGGCCAGACGGAAACAGAAAAACATAAATTTCTAAACCATACGGGAAGCGTGCCTGATCCGGCAGGAGAGGGTGCGCTTTTCCCGATGAGTGAAGTTTTTCCTTGTGAACCGCCCCCGGCTCAGCTACAATAAAGCCAACGGAAATTGAGTTGGGAGATGAACAGGATGAAAGTGAGTGAACGTCTGCGCACCTTTCAGGACTACAGATTCAACAGCCTTTTTTTCAAAAATCTGCGTCTTTTATCCCTGCTGATTCTGGTTCCGATCGCAGGAGCCGTATGCATCGGCTTTTATTCCTATAACAGCATACAGCGCAATGAAGTGCAGGCATACAGTGACCGGATGGCGGACAATGTTTATGCGGGGCTGACGCGTATCCTGCGGGAATGTACCACGGAACTTCTGTATATCGGCCAGAACTCCAATGTGGAACTGTATCTTTACGATCCGAACGTGAGGCAGCAGAACTATACGCTGCAGAACATCCAGGAAGTTATGCTGATGCCTGTCCTGGCGAAAAACTATGTGGATACGGTCTATCTCTATTCGGGAACCAACGGACGGGTTCTTTCCCAGGCAGGCGTCGCTCCTCTCGACACCTTTCCTGACAGAAAGGGGCTGGATCAGTATTTAAGCCAGACGGACGACCGTGTGCTGCTTGTGACCACCAGCGAAGTGAGCGGATATGAAAAAACCTATCTTGCGGTTTTTCAGGACGTCCGCTATGGCAGCAAAACGTATGGCGTGTCCGCCATGTATCTGGATGTGGAAAGCCTGATGGAGGAACTGAATCTGGCGGAAGATCAGGAGCTGTACCTGACGGATGGAGATCGTATTCTTCTGACCAACCGGGAGGAACTGATGGACCGGTCTGTGGAAGAGATTCCCGGATATGAGCGTGTGGTTCACGGCGGAATTGCCATGGAAAAAAATTCCTGCATGGTGTCCCGGCTGGCGGAAAACGAGGATCTTGAGGTGATCGTCCGGATCAGGGATGCCGGATATCAGGGGGCGTTAACGCTTCTGGGAGTTATGGCCGCATTGCTTGGGGGAATGGTGTTCGTTACGCTGGGGCTGTCCGTATTCATTTCCCTGCGTCTTTTTCAACCCATTGAAAAAATCATGGATGCCCTTCAGTCCAACCGGAACATTCTGCTTGGCAGCGAAGAGCTGTTTCAGGAAAAGGACGAGCTCACCTATATTCTGCAGACGATTCAGAGAACGGCAGATGTCAGAAAAGATGTGGACAAGGAGCTGGCGGAGCGTGTCCGCCTTTTGAAAAAAGCGCAGGCCGTCGCGCTGCAGTCTCAGATCAATCCCCATTTTCTCAATAATACCATGGAAACCATCAACTGGACTGCCATTGAGCTGCTGGGTGGAAGGAATGAGATTTCAAAGATGGCAGGTTCCCTGTCCAAGATGCTCCGCATGACGCTGGAAAATTCAGATACGGTGGTTCCTGTCGGCGAAGAAATCCGGCACAGCATGTATTATCTGGAGATCCAGAAGATCCGGTATGAAGATAAATTCGATGTGGTATGGAAAATCGCGCCGGAGGTGGAATCCTGCAGGATCATCCGCGTGGTGCTCCAGCCGCTGATCGAAAATGCCATCTATCACGGAATCAAACCCCTGACCAATAAGGGCCTTCTGACCATAAGGGGGTATCTGAACGGGGAGACGGCAGAGCTTTCTGTGGAGGACAACGGGCTTGGCATGACGCCGGAAGAGCTGAACCGCCTGAGAGAAAACATAAACGGAGATGTAATCAAAGAGAGCGCCCATATCGGATTGAGCAATGTGAATCAGAGAATCCGGCTGTATTATGGGAACGAGTACGGACTGATCATCGACAGCAGGGAAGGCATCGGCACCAGAGTGACGATCCGTTTCCCGAGGCTGCAACCTTCCGATCCCGCGGCTTCGAATTGATATGGACTTCCAATATGCGGTAAAAGCAAAAAACGGAGAAAATGATATGTATAAGCTTGTGATTGCAGATGATGAAAGAAGGATCCGTCAGGGCCTGAAAAATATTGTGGACTGGAACCGGCTCGGTTTTGAGGTGACGGAGCTTTTTGCCGATGGACAGGAGGTCATTGAATACCTGGAGTATGTGGTTCCGGACGTGATTCTCACAGACATTAAAATGAATAATGTCTCCGGACTTGAGGTGGCAAAGTATGTGTATGAGAATGAACTGCCCTGCAAGGTTGTTCTGATCAGCGGCTATCAGGAATTTGACCTGGCGGTGCAGGGAATCAAGTACGGGGCGGGGGACTACCTGCTCAAACCCACGGATGTGGATCAGCTTGAGCAGACTTTTACCAAAATCCGGCAGCAGCTGGATGAAAAATATGCACAGATCAAAAAGCGGGATGCGGAAAAGGAACGGATGGAGGAAGCGATTCCTTTCCTGGAAGAAAGCTTTTTTGCTGACGTAATTATGGGAGTGACCGATAACGAAGAATATATGCATAACTGTCTGCGGGTCCTGTATCCGGACCGGAATCTGGATAACAGCCCCTGCATGCTCGTAGATATTTATATCGAAGATTTTGAGCATTTTATGGATCAGGAATGGAAGAGCAATTACGACCAGTTTGAAATCAATCTTCGAAATTTTCTGCGGATCTACCAAAATGGCTATATCTATCATATCGTGTACAAGAACAAAAATTTTCTGGAACTGATCGGAATGAAAATGGATACGGAGCAGGGGCTTTGCGCCGAGCCCCATGTGGATGCGCTTTTGAAAGAACTGGAACAGACCTTTCACTTTCGTGCCACTTACATGATCCGGCAGGAGTACGATAATATCTATCAGATCAAAAAGCTGCGTAAGCAGATGAGAAATGAGACCAATGAAGCGGTTTTCGATCAGTATCTGCAGGAACAGCAGAAAATGATTACCTCCAATCTGATCATGGGAAATATCATGACGGCTCAGAAGCTTCTGCACAGCATACTGGATGAGCTGGAAAACCTTCCTCTCGTAAAACGCAACAACAGGATCATTGAAATCATGATGGTCATTTTTAACGCGATTCGGGAAATGGACGGTCATCTGGCATCCGTTCTTGAGCCGTATTTCAATTATGCCGCGGTGCTCTCCATGATCCGGACAGAAGAAATCAGGGCCTATCTGGACCGGATTTTTGACAGGATGCAGCAGTCCGACGCCAAAAAAGAAGCCTATGACACCGTAAGCCTGGTATCGAAAGCGCAGAAGTATATCCGGGATAATATTTACAAGGATATTTCCCAGGAAGAAACGGCCAATTACCTGTATATCTGTCCGTCTTACCTAAGCCGCATGTTCAAAAAGCAGACCGGCGAAAATTTTCTGCAGTATGTGACCCGGGTGAAAATGGAAAAAGCCGTGGAGCTCCTCAGAGACCCGCAGTACAAGGCCTATCAGGTCAGCGAAATGCTCGGATACAAAACCCCCAAATATTTTGCCCGGCTTTTCCGCAACCATACCGGCATGAATCCCAGCGAATACAGAAGCAAAACGCTGCATCTGGGGGATGATTTCGACGAAAATCAGTGAGAGCCGTGGTTGATTCGTGCAGAACATATTGAAAGGATGAAAGGGAGAGAAAAATGGGAGACATATTTGCACAGATTGCACAGTCTTACCAGGCAGATACAGGCAGAGGACTGGTTTTTCCAAAGCCGCCGGAGCTGGATGAGAATAAGAGAGTCGTTTTGACAAAAGATCCGGGATTTTCCATGCTGGAATACCGCCCCATGGAAACAAAGGAGGAACTGGTCAGGGAACTTCAGCGGTTACGGGAGGCTCATGCAGAATTTTTGAAGGATTATGCACCGCCGATAGAGGAACAGCTGAAACGGATTGCGCTGAAGGAGTTTGTTTTGACTCAGGAGGGAGAGGAGCCGCGCCGGATTTCCGATCTGTTTGTTCGGGACGGAAAAGAGCTCTGGATCGAATGTTTCAATGCCGATTACGATCAGAAGGAGGTTGCCTTTGAGGTATCTCTTTATGGACAGAATTTTGAGAAAACAGTATTTGAAAATAAAAAATTTATTCCGTCCACAGTGATTCATGCAGGAGTGGGGGATACTCTGACGGAAGCGGACTTAAAAGCAAAAGGGCTTTTGGGAAGCGGCACCCGGCTGCTTCTGGAGAATGGATTCAACCGTTTTGTGTTCCCGATGGAAATTGAAAATTCCAGGATATGGGAGCCGGACAGCCCCTGGTTATATCAGGTACAGGTGAAAATGTTTGTGGATGGAGAGGTCAAAAGCACGTCGAAGCGTCAGTTTGGCCTGCGGACATTTTCTCAGGATGTGGAGCACACACCAAAGGGCAGATTTTATTTAAACGGCAAAGAGATAAAACTGCGGGGCGCTAATACAATGGGCTATGAGCAGTGGGATGTTATACGCGGGGACATGGAGCAGCTTATAGACGATATGCTGTTGGCAAAGGCATGCAACATGAATTTCCTTCGGATTACCCAGCGGCCGGTGCAGGAGGAAATATACGACTGCTGTGACCGTCTGGGGATGATGGTGCAAACGGATTTTCCTCTCTTTGGCGAGGTGAGGATCAACCAGTTCTGTGAGGTGCTGCGGCAGACAGGGGAAATGGAGAAACTGATCCGTTCTCATCCGAGCTGTATTTTGGTGTCCTATATGAATGAACCCTTCCCCAATGCCAACAATCTGCCCCATCGGATGATCTCCAGAAAGGATATGGAGGGGCTTTTTACGGCAATGGATATTGTGGTGAAGCTTCATAATCCGGAGCGTGTGATCAAGCATGTGGACGGGGATTATGACCCGCCGTCAGAAGGAATGCCGGACAATCACTGTTATACCATGTGGTACAATGGTCATGGCCTTGAGATGGGAAAACTGCATCGGGGATACTGGCTGGCGGTGAAGCCGGACTGGTGTTTTGGATGCGGTGAATTTGGCGCGGAAGGGCTGGATTTCGCAGCGGTGATGCGGGAGTGTTATCCGGAAGAATGGCTGAAAGAGCCATTCCATCCTGGAAATATCCTGAAGGCGCAGACAGGAAACTTTTACTACTTCTTTTTCGACGAGGGTGACTCCCTGGAGGACTGGGTGGAAAAGAGTCAGGATTATCAGGCCTTTGCCACGAAAATTATGACCACGGCCTTTCGGAGAAATCATCTGGTAAATTCCTTTGCCATACACCTGTTTATCGATGCCTGGCCGGCAGGCTGGATGAAAACCATTATGGATTGTAAGAGGAATCCCAAGAAAGCCTTTTTTACCTATCGGGATAAACTTTCACCGGTGCTGGCAGATATAAGAAGTGACCGTTTTTCCTTCTTTGAAGGCGAAACGGTGCGGTTGGAAAGCTATGTGTGCAACGATCTGGGGCAGCAGCAGGTGACAGTAAAGTACCAGGCGGAACTGCTGACGGAGAATCAGGGAGAAATTCTTTCCGATGCGGAAAATCAGGACTTTGTTGTGAACGTTATCGGCAGCGGGGAAAAAGAACTTTCTGTGCCTGCCTGCTCCAGTGAGTTTGCGGGCTTCGTAACCTTTGAAATACCGAAGCTGGCCGGTTTTTTGAAAGAAAAAGAAGAATTAGAAAAAGCGGAGGGGATTAGGACGGTTCGTCTGCGGGTGCGGATGACAGTGGAAAAGAACGGAGTTGTGCTTCACGGAACAGAAGAGGCATTTCCGGTATATCCCAGAGAGGATGCGAAGGAACTTTCCCTGCTGACGTTGAAGGATCTGGAACGGGAAGAAATCTGGGAGGAAATCATCCGGGGAAGACGTGCGGTGCTTTCTCCTCTTGAGGCCGGGACGTATGCACTTAAGGACTATCGGGTGACCGTGAAACCATGCGGCATGGATCCGGTATATTTCGTTTCCCGCAAAACGGGTCATGAGCTGGTGGAAGGATTTGGGGAGAAAGCCTTTGGATACTGGTATGACGATACGCTTGACCGCCTTGCTCCCATCAGCAGCACAACTCTGCGTATTGAAAAGCCGGACGGGAAGCAGGAAGTAATAGAAGAAGTGAGAGAGGTGCTCATAAGCGGAAATAAGGCTGCAGACGGCAACTGGCAGAAAGAGGCGGTGTGCGCTGAACTTACGGTGGGAGCCGGAAGCATTCTCCTGTGTCAGATAGATATGAGAAGATTCCTGAAAAATCCGGAGGCAGTTCTGTTCTGGAACCGGCTGGCCCGGAATGAAAACGCATCCGGCTGCGGCCGGATATTCTGAAAGATGCCGGGACAGGAAGGAGCTGTCACCTGAGGGAGAAGAGGAATCCGCCGCCTGAAGCATTGCTTTCCGTAAGGATTTCTGCTAAGATGGGGCATGTCCGGAAACAACAGTTTTTTGGAAGGGTTCCGGATTTTTGAAAAGAGATTCACAAAAAGGAGATTCATTAGGTAATTGTTAAATGTAAATCATCCCGATTGTGGATAACTTCTCTCTATATAAGGAGAGAAAAGCCGGTCAATCTTCAGAATTGTTTCTGAATTGACATAGATCATCAGATTTTGGGCGT
>ERZ894229.519-NODE-519-length-31241-cov-10.7516_pt1 | contig 31241 bp, 28 predicted proteins | sample MGYA00380295_ERZ894229 | MGnify/ENA primary metagenome ERZ894229 (study PRJEB32331, sample SAMN06328479) | human gut metagenome | biome: human gut microbiome; feature: stool | host: Homo sapiens | collected 2014-09-17 ... | reverse complement strand
ACTACGCCCCTCGTGGACTTTCGCCACAGACTGACGGCATGCCCGTCATACAAAGAAAGAGGGCATGTCAATCTCATGCCCTCCATAAAACATGGAAAATTCCTTTTCCCAAATTTAATTTTTCTCTCCCACCATCCGCTTCACGACTTTCAGGCGGGTGAACTCTTCCCTGTCCTTTTCGTCCAGCGCATTGGTGATATCCTTCACCAGCGCGGTATAGGAAGGAATGGTGATATTCTTCAGTGCGTTGGCGCGCTTCTGGGTTTTGCGGATATTCATGGCAAGGCGGTAGGCGGAGTTTTCCACCATGGACAGCTTCAGGGTCAGCTCCTTCACCTTCAGGAAACCTTCCCGGGCAGCATCCACCGACTCGCTGGAATTGTAAAATCCGTAATAGGGAACCCTTTTTTCTTCCTCATGCTCCACCAACGGGATCTCCGTTCCCATGATGCTTCTGGTTTTGATGCGTACCCCATTTTCCACCGGGATTGCCTGAGCGATCTGCTGGACATAGTGGATTCCCACCTCGATATTCGCCTGCTGCAGAGCCTGATAAGCCTCCGTAAAGGTGGTGTCGATCTGGGTCTGAATGGTTTTCGCTTCCTCAATCAGGTTCATCAGCTCCCGGATCAGGATATTACGCTTTTTATCCATCAGCTCGTAACCCTGCTTCGCAAGCGCGAGGGAGTTCTTGGCGAGCATGAGATTTCCTTTTGTAGGAAATGCATTCGTATTCATGGTAACGATTCCTTTCCTCAACGAGCGTCCGGTCAGGCCGCTTTAATCCTCCTGCATCGCTTCTCCGGCGTCGTAGTATTCGTCCAGAATCTTCGTGTCGATACGGTCCAGTTCCTCTCTGGGAAGCATCCTAAGAAGGCTCCAGCCGATGTCGAGGGTCTGGATGATAGTACGGTTCTCCTCCTGGCCCTGTCCCACGAAATGCTTTTCAAACATACGGCCGAACTTCAGATACTGCTTGTCCAGATCGGAAAGCTCATCCTCACCGATAACGCTGGCAAGAGCCCTTGCGTCTCCCACCTTCGCATAGGAAGAAAAGAGCTGGTTCGCCACGGACTGGTGATCCGCTCTGGTATAGCCTTCGCCGATGCCGTCCTTCATCAGACGGGACAGGCTGGGCAGCACACTGATGGGCGGATAAACCGACTGTCCGTGCAGATCACGGTCCAGAACGATCTGTCCTTCCGTGATGTATCCGGTCAGATCGGGAATCGGGTGTGTGATATCATCATTGGGCATGGTCAGAATCGGGATCTGGGTCACAGAGCCGTTGATTCCTTCCACGATGCCCGCACGCTCATAAATGGTGGCGAGCTCCGAATACAGATAGCCGGGATAGCCCTTTCTGGAAGGAATTTCACCCTTACTGGAGGATACCTCACGCATGGCCTCAGCAAAGGAAGTCATATCCGTCAGGATGACCAGAATGTGCATCTGCTTCTCGAATGCCAGGTATTCTGCCACGGTCAGCGCCACCTTCGGCGTGATCAGACGTTCCACCACCGGATCGTTTGCCATGTTCAGAAACATCACCACATGGTCCAGAACGCCGCTTTCCGCAAAGGTGGAGCGGAAGTATTCCGCCACGTCGTATTTCACGCCCATGGCGGCGAACACGATGGCGAACTCCTCGTCGGAATCCTCTCCCAGAGAAGCCTGACGCACGATCTGTGCCGCCAGCTGGTCATGGGGAAGTCCGTTTCCGGAAAAAATCGGCAGCTTCTGGCCGCGGATCAGGGTGGTCAGGCCGTCAATGGCCGAAATGCCGGTGCGGATGTAGTTTCTGGGATATTCCCGGGTCACGGGATTTAAGGGCTTTCCGTTGACGTCCGCATACTTTTCCGCCACCACTTCGCCCAGGTTGTCGATGGGCTCGCCGATGCCGTTGAAGGTTCTACCCAGCAGGTCCCCGGTCAGGCCGATTTCCATGGGCTTTCCGGTCAGTCTGGTATGGGTGTTTTTCAGGGACAGGTTCTCGGTGGATTCAAAGACCTGTACCACCGCCTTGTCCTCATTGATTTCCACGATACGGCCAAGTCTTCTGTCCTTGCCGTCCGCAACGATTTCCACGATTTCATCATAGGCCGCGCCCTTGACGCCCTCCAGCACGACGAAGGGACCGTTCACCGACTGCAGGCCCAAATATTCTATTGCCATTACTTCCTCCAATCTTAATCCATGCGGAAGAATGGCCGCAAGGCCATTCTTCATGACGAAAGGGGCTGTTTACAGCCCATAGCAGTTCTTGGCCGGCGTCCTCTGCCGGCTTAGAACTGCTTTTCGTCATATTATGCGTTACGCGCAATCACATCGTCGTAGAACTTATCAATCGCAGCCTTGTAGTCGTCAAACTTATCCAGACGGTCATTCTCCACATCGTATTTGATGGAAATGACCTTATCAAAGATCTTGTCCTCCTTGAGGACGGACATGGGCATGCCCATGGATACCAGGGCCTTGGCTTTGGCATACAGATACAGGATGGTGTCCATCATCTTCTTCTGCTTTTCCAGCGGCACGCAGGTGTCCTGAGGATGGAAGGCGTTCTGCTGAAGGAAGCCCAGGCGGATGACTCTGGCGATTTCCAGCGTCAGCTTCTGGTCGTCCGGAAGGACGTCGTTTCCGATCAGCTTCACGATCTCCATCAGGCTGCTCTCCTGGTTCAGAATGGCAACCAGCTGGTTTCTGTCGTCGATGAAATCCGGACCCACGTTGTCCGCGTACCAGCTTGCCAGATCGGGCAGATACTCGCTGTAGCTGGAAAGCCAGTTGATGGCCGGGAAGTGTCTGGAATAGGCCAGGTTCTTGTCCAGTCCCCAGAAGCAGCGGACGAAACGCTTGGTGTTCTGGGTAACGGGCTCGGAGAAGTCGCCGCCCTGCGGGGAAACGGCCCCAATGATGGTAACGCTTCCTTCATTTCCGTTCAGGGTCTTCACCATACCGGCTCTCTCATAGAAACCGGACAGACGGCTGGCCAGGTAAGCCGGGAAGCCTTCCTCTGCAGGCATTTCCTCCAGTCGTCCGGAAAGCTCACGAAGCGCCTCCGCCCAGCGGGAGGTGGAGTCCGCCATGATGGCTACATGGTAGCCCATGTCGCGGTAATACTCCGCGAGGGTCAGGCCGGTGTAAATGCTGGCCTCACGGGCTGCCACGGGCATGTTGGAGGTGTTTGCGATCAGCACGGTTCTGTCCATCAGGGGATTGCCTGACTTGGGGTCGATCAGTTTGGAGAAATCCTCCAGCACCTCCGTCATCTCGTTGCCGCGCTCACCGCAGCCGATGTATACGATAATATCAGCATCCGACCACTTGGCGATGGAATGCTGGGTCATGGTCTTTCCCGTTCCGAATCCGCCGGGAATGGCAGCCGTGCCTCCCTTGGCGATGGGGAACAGGGTATCCAGGATACGCTGTCCCGTCACCAGCGGCCGGGAAGCAGGAAAACGCTTCATCACCGGACGGGGCACACGGATGGGCCACTTCTGGATCATGGACAGAGAGGCAACCGTTTCATCGGGCTGGAATACCGTCACCAGCGTTTCTCCGATGGTATAGCTGCCGTCGGGAACCACCGTTTCCACGGTTCCGGAGATGCCGGGAGGCACCATGACCTTATGCACGATGGCCGCGGTCTCCTGCACCTCGGCGATGATGGTTCCGCCGTATACCTGCTCTCCCGGCTTCACGCAGAGCTTTGTCTCCCACTTTTTCTCCATATCCAGGGAGTCCATGGAAAAACCGCGGTCGATGTAGGCCCCGGATTTTTCCGCGATCTGCGCCAGGGGGCGCTCGATGCCGTCAAAAATATTTGTGATGATGCCGGGAGCCAAGGTTACCGAAAGGGTCGCTCCCGTAGGGTAAATGGTTTCGCCGGGCTTCAGGCCGGAGGTCTCTTCAAAAACCTGGATCGTGGCCATTTCACTGTTTAAGCGGATCACTTCGCCCACCAGCTTCTCTTCTCCCACGTAAACCATTTCGCCCATCTTCAGATCCGTCTCGCCCTGAATGGTGACCAGCGGTCCGTTAATGCCGTAAATTCTGGCTGTTCTTTCCATTGGAAGATTTCCTCCTTTCTCTTATAAATGAAATACGAAGCCTTCTGCCGCTTCTTTTACCTTGGTTTCAAAGGACTGGTCGATCAGGATGCCGCGGGATTTGATGACGGCGCGGATGCCGCCGCCAAAGCCGTACTTGCTCACCATGACCGTGGTGTTGGCCGCCGCTGCAATGGAATTTTTCTTATCAATGTCCGCAGGATCGATGTAAATCAGGATTTCATCGTCTCCGGCGAAATCCTTTGCCGCGCGCACCTGGGCGATCAGGTATCTTTCATAATCCCCGGTTCCCATGTAGCGCTCCAGCTTTCCCTTCACTTCGGCGAAAATTTTCTCGGTCAGTTCCTTCTGCAGGCGGCCCGTCTCCTCACGGATCTCCATCTGCCTTCTGGCGACCTCCGCATTTTTCTTTTTTATCAGGCTCTCTTCCTTCAGCTTCAAAGAAAGTTCCGCCCTGCGGGTGGCGTTTTCCTTATAATCTTCAAAGACCTTATTCAGGCCATTTTCATATTCTTCCAGCGCTTCCGCGTTTTCCTCGTTCACCTTCTGCGTCGTCACATCCATAAAATGCTTCAACTTTTCTTCTGTCGTCATACATGACCTCCATTTTAAAGCTTAATACCGATTGCTTCGTTCACATAGGATGTGATGAAATCCGGGGCGCGGCCCGTGCCGTGTCTGTCCGGGATCTCCACAATCAGGGGAAGCCTGCGCTCCAACTTGATACGGTTGATGATGTCCGGAAATTCCTTTCCGAATTTTTCCGTCAGAAGCAGGACGCCGATTTCCTGATCGGCAAGCACCTTGTCGATTTCTGCCTTCAGCTCCTGTCTCTCATGGACCACCGCGCCTTCAATACCGGCAAGACGCATGCCGGTAAAGGTATCAATGTTGTCGCTGATCAGATACATCTTCATTACAGCTGACCCAGGATCATGAAGGCGATGATCAGACCGTACAGGCAGACACCTTCGGCCAGACCCACAAAGATGAGGGACTTACCGAGGATGGAGGAATCTTCACTGATGGCGCCGAGAGCCGCGCTGGCCGCGCTGGCAACGGCGATACCGCCGCCCACACAGGAGAGGCCGATGGAAAGGCCGGCTGCCAGGTAACCAAGGCCGGTGGAAAGACCGCCTGCTGCAGCGGCAGCCGTCTCTGCGGTTTCTGCTGCGGATGCGCTTCCACCGAACATCATCACGCCCGTTGCCAGCATCAGACCGAAGAACATCGCGCCGTTTAAGGCAAGCGTCTTCTTATATCTGCTCTTTGTCTGCTCTCCCTTGCAGAATACGCGGAAGGGAACCACGATACATGCGATCAGTGCTGCGAATAATAATACTTTCATTTCTTTTTCCTCCTTTGATAGAAACCATATTTTTTTCTATTGTAGTTACGCATAAGGCTTGAATTCTCTTCCGTCTCCCTTGTAGAAGCGGCTGAAGAATTCGTAATACTGCAGACGGAGCACCTGGATGCCGACCACCAGTCCCTCCATGCCGCAGACGATGATATTGCCGAGCACGATCACCACCAGGTTTCCCGTGCCGCCGTTTTCCGCTCCTGCCAGCATCAGAACCACCTGCATCATGGCTGCGTGGCTCACCGCAAATGCGCCGATACGGACAAAGGAGAGGGTGTTGGAAAAGTAGCTCAGGCAGACCTCAAACAGTTCAAAGAACGCCTGTACCACAAACATGACCGGGCCTTCCTCCAGATGCGCCTTCTTTTTCTCCAGAAGCTGCGTCAGCGGCTCCTTGCAGGCAATGACCAGAAGCGGCAGTACAAACAGGACCACCAGCGCGATTGCGGCGGGAAGGTGATTTCCCGTCATGAACAGGACCACCACCAGCACAACGGCTCCGTAGAATACCAGACCTGCCGCGCCGTTCGTATCAAACAGGGCTTTTCCGTATTCCTTCGCCTTGCAGGCGTTGATGATGGAAAAGACCATGGTCAGAAGGATCAGTCCCATGCCGATGGCAATGGTCACCACGAATACCGTGTTCAGCCTACCGATGAAGGGCAGATTCGTCATGGCCTCAGAAGGCCGCAGCCACAGGGCCGGAATCACATCTTCAAAGCCGAACACGCTTCCGTAGAGAAATCCGAATATGGTGGAAAAGAATCCGCAGCAGGCGATGATTGCCGCCAGATTCGCTTTCTTAAAATGATACAGCAAAAAGCCGCCTGCCAGCAGACACAGCCCCTGTCCCGCATCACCAAACATGGCCCCGAAAATGATGGAGTAGGTGATCGCGACGAAAAGCGTGGGATCAAATTCATTGTAGTTCGGCAGTCCATACATGCGGACAAACATCTCAAAAGGCCGGATGATCGCCGGATTTTTCAGCTTGGTGGGAGGAACGGAAACCCTTCTGTCCGGATTTTTCTCCAGCGTTACAAACAGCTCCGGATCCGCTTCCAGCTCTTTCGCCAGCTTTCCAGCATCCTTCTTCGCCATCCACCCGCAGAGAATGAAAAAGGTTTCATTCTTCGACCGGGTAAAGGCCGCCAGCTTACGGATATCAAAACGGGAGGACTGGATTTCAATCACTTCTTTCGCTTCCAGAATCTCTGCTCCGTTTTCCCTCAGCGCATTCGCCAGTCTCTCATCCAGCGACTTTTCCTCCTGCGCAAGAGTCTCTATTTCCTTTTCCAGTGTCTGACAGGCTTCGTCTACCGTACCCTGGTAGGCGTCTTCAATGAAAATCCGCTCAAAATGCATGGAAGCGTAAATTGCATCCGCTTTCTTCGCTTCAGAAGCAGGAACGAAGTAAATTCCCCACACATAGGACTCATCCACCCTGCATTTTTCAAAAATAGTGCAGTCATCCTCCTGCAGATAATCCTTCAGTCTCTGATAGTAGCTGACAGGCAGTCTGCCAAAGCGGAATCTTACATATTTAAAATGAAGGATTCTGGAAAGCTCAAAGTGCAGCTCCAGGTAAGGGCGGACCGCTTCCAGAAGGCTCTGCTTCTTTTTCAGCTCTGTTTCCAGCTTCGTTTTCTGCTGCCGGCTCTCTTCCATGAGCCTGTCCGCTCTCTGAATGATCTCCACCGCTTCCTGTGGAGACATTCCGGAGCCGGTCTGCTTCTTTTCCGCCTGCCCGGTTCCCCTGGACGGTCCTGTTACGATTGTCGCAGCTTCCTGCGCCTTTCCAATCCATTCCCGGTAGGGATTGCTCTCTGAGTTGGGTACGATATTTTTCAGATTCTTCAGCTCTCCCACCGTATTTTCCAGCTGTATCTCGTATTTCCCAAGGTACTTTTCCGTAACCCGGTCAAGCTGGTCCTTGGGACCGATGATACTTAAAAATTCCATTTTTTCTATCATTCGTTTCCCTACCTCTTCCTGCCGCCGAAGGGCGGCATCCAACTCAAGGGGAAGAATGACGAAAGTCATTCTTCGGCACGAACCGCTGGTTCGTGCTCCTCTTCCTGCCGCCGAAGGGCGGCATCCAAATCCGCTTATGCCAGATATTCTCTGATTTTATCAGACGGGAGTCCATATCGTACGCACTCCATGGCCGTAATGATCTTTCTGGCCTCCCGCTCCTTGCGATACAGATAAACATCCAGGCAGGCGGCGGAATAAGGCTTTCTGCGAAGGAGAACGCTGTGGACGGCTTCCTGCATTTTTTCCATACAGCGCTCCAGATTCAGCTGTTCTTCCCCATCCAGATACTTTCCGTACTTCGTATTTTTTACCACCGCCAGGAGCTCGTTCTCATCGGCCGCTTCCGCCATCTGCCGCACCTGCTCTCTGGTCAGCCGGTAGTGAATGGGGACGATCAGCGCATAGACCTCGGCTGCTGACATACGGTAATATTTTTTCGCCCGATAAACCCATGTCAGATTCAGCGCATCGATATACGTTCCAACTGACCGGGCGATGACCTCCTGATCCTCTTCCTTCAGATCCTTTTTTATCAGCTTCCAGAACCTGTCGAAGAAAAATACATCCAGCGCCAGCTCGTAATCAAAAAGCTCTCTGCTGTTTGAACCGTACACATCGGAAATCACCTTTTTGTATGGTGTTCCGGAAAGCGCCGCAATCAGGCTTTCCATGGTGTCCGCCGAAGAAGCCTGCGCAAGGGGTATCTGGGAGTGGCGTTCAAAGACCTCCCGGTATTCCTCTGTATCCACAAGCCTTTCTCCCTGCGTCATGATTGAACGGATGATCATGTTCAGGCAGGAAATTTCATACCGCATGAAAAATCCATCCAGAAACCGTCTCTGGTCAAGGCTGGAGAAGCGATACAGACGCGAGAAATCCATGAACAGCGACTGCATGATAAGCCCTTCCGCCCGGCCTCTGTGAAGGCTTCTCTCATCCTCTTTCTCCAGAAGCTGTGCATAAGAGGGCTTCTTCTTTAAAAAAGCGATCACCTCAGGCACGCTGGATAAACTGCCCAGCTGCTGATAATCCTCCTGGGTGAGGAGCTTTCCGCTCATGGCCCTCACCTTGGTGGAAAGACCGCTGTAACGAAATAAGCTCATATCTTCACACCCTTGATTGACTCCACGATTTTATCGGTTATTTTCTCATGTTCCGTGTCGTATTTGCGCTGAAGCCCGTCCAGTTCCTGCTTCGTTTTCTGAAGAAGCCCGTCCAGTTCTTCCTGCTTCTCCTTTTCCATACGCTCTTCAAGCCTGCGGGAGCGCTCTTCCATCTGTGCAGCGAGCTGACGGTCGAATTCCGCCTTTCTCGCGTCCGCCGCATCGGAAAGCTCCTTCTTTCTGGCCTCCACAGCGTCCTTCATCTGGCCGGCCGCCTCTTCCACATCCACAAGGCGCTTCAGAACTTCGTCGATGGACTGCTCCGACGAACCTTCAGCTGAATTGCCGGTCGTTTTCACAGTATCCGTATTCGCCATCCTGTATGCCTCCTTTTCCTGATTACCTTTTGCCTTTTCTCTTTTCATTTTGCTCCTGGCGTATTATACTATGGTTAAATCATAATGAAAAATAATAATATGATATGAGTATTATGCAGAAATAACATATTATATGTAAAGAATGAAAGGGATTCTCCCATGAACGCGAGCTTTGATTACTATAAAGTGTTTTATTATGTCGCCAAATACAGTAACTTCACAAAAGCGGCAAGCGTACTGCTCTCCAGCCAGCCTTCCGTGACCAGAAGCATTCAAAATCTGGAAAGCGAGCTGGGCTGCAGGCTCTTCATCCGCTCCAAGCACGGAGTTACGCTCACGCCGGAGGGAAAGCTTTTATACCGCTATGTGGCTCCGGCCTGCGAACGGATTCTGCGCGGTGAGGAAGAACTTGGCCTGGCCCTTGGCCTCCACGGCGGCTCCGTCAGCATCGGAGCAACGGAAACCGCCCTGCACTGTCTGCTGCTGGACCGTCTCACTCAGTTTCAGAAGGAGCATCCCGATGTGAAGATCCGTATCAGCAACGGCCCTTCGGCTCAGGTTCTTTCCGATATGAAAGAGGGACGGACGGATCTCGCTGTTATCCCTACGCCCTTTCAGATTGAAAAGCCCTGTGTTTCCGTCAGGCTGCGTCAGATCAGGAGTGTTCTGGTGGGCGGTCCCCGCTTTTCCCATCTTTGCAGCACCCCTGTACGGCTTTCCGACCTGAAGCAATATCCGCTGGCAGGCCTTTCCAGCTCCACCATGTCCTATCGTTTCTATGAGGATTTTTTTGCAGCCCACGGGCTGACGCTTCATTATGATATTGAAATGGCAAATGCGGATCTGCTGCTGCCGGTTGCCATGCATGACCTCGGGCTCGCCTTTGTACCGGAAAAGCTGGTTGCCGACGCTCTGGAACAGAAAAAGCTGTTTTCCATTCCGCTGGTGGAGGAAATTCCGCTGCGTTACGTCTGTCTGGTCCGGGATCCCGGCCGTCCGCTGGGCGCTGCCACCAGATGTCTGCTGGAGCTTCTGATGAAGGAAAGAGCCCCGCAGAACTGAGCCGTCCGGCCCCGCCGGCAGCTCTTCATGACGGAGCTCTTTTTACGGATGAGATCCATTTTTATACAGCAAACTGACTGTTATACAACTGTGCGTAAAAGCCTTTCTTTTCCAGAAGCTCCTCATGCCGTCCCTGCTCTACGATGTGTCCGTCCCGCATCACCAGAATCACATCCGCCTCCCGAATGGTGGAAAGTCTGTGGGCTACGATAAAGCTGGTGCGCCCCTCCATCATACGAAGGAAGGCTTCCTGAATCTTCATTTCCGTCCTGGTATCGATGGATGAGGTGGCCTCATCCAGGATCAGCATGGGAGGCAGGCAGAGCATAACCCGCGCGATACACAGAAGCTGCTTCTGCCCCTGGGAGAGCCCGCCGCCCTCTTCCGTAATCACCGTCTCATACCCCTGCGGCAGACGCTTAATAAAGCTGTGGGCGTGGGAGGCCTTCGCCGCCGCGATGATTTCCTCCTCCGTGGCGTCCGGCTTTCCCATCCCGATGTTTTCCCGGATGGTGCCGGCTTTCAGCCAGGTATCCTGAAGCACCATGCCGAAGCTTTTCCGCAGGCTCTTTCTCGTCACATCCCGCACGTCGCAGCCCTCTACGCTGATTTTTCCGCCCGTCACGTCGTAAAAACGCATCAGCAGGTTGATCAGCGTGGTTTTTCCGCAGCCGGTGGGGCCGACGATGGCGATCCTCTGGCCCGGCTGAACCTTCAGATTAAAGTCCTCAATCAGCTTCTGTTCCTCCGTATAGGAAAAATACACATGGGACAGCTCCACATTTCCGCGTACACCGCCTTCCCGCCCGGAAATCACTGTTGCGTTCTCTTTCTCCGGCACCTGCGGTTCTTCCTCGATCAGATCAAAAATCCGTGAAGCACAGGCCAATGCGTTCTGCAGTTCCGTCACCACGCCGGAAATCTCGTTGAAAGGCTTGGTGTACTGGTTGGCATAGCTTAACAGGCAGGACAGATCTCCCACGCTGATTCTGCCCGCCACTGCGGACAGGGCGCCCACCAGGCCCACGCCGGCATACACCACGTTGTTGACGAAACGGGTGGCCGGATTGGTGATGGAGGAATAAAAAATCGCCCGCAGGGAACAGGCACGGAGCCTCTCATTGATCTCATCGAACCGTTCCATGGCCTTTTTTTCGTGGCTGAAAGCCTGCACCACCTTCTGATTTCCGATCATCTCATCGATCAGAGCGGTCTGTTCCCCTCTGGTTTCCGACTGTACCCGGAACATGGTGAAAGTCCGTTTGGCAATGAAGCCCGCCACGAAGAAGGAAAGCGGCGTGATCAGCACCACCACCAGAGTGATTCCCACATCTGTAGTCAGCATGAACAGCAGAGTTCCCAGAATGGTCATTACCCCTGTGAAAAGCTGGGTAAATCCCATCAGCAGTCCATCCGCGAACTGATCCACGTCCGCGATGACCCGGCTGGTGATCTCGCCATAGGAGTGGCCGTCAATATATTTTAAGGGAAGAATCTCAATTTTCCGGAAGGCTTCGTTGCGGATATCCCGGACAATCTCATAGGTCATCTTGTTGTTGCAGATGTTCATGATCCACTGGGCGACGGCCGTGATCAGAATGGTCCCCGCCATCAGCTTTAAAATCTGCAGGATTCCCGTGAAATTCACCCTCCCCTGCTCAATGATCTCATCCACCGCAAAGCCCGTCAGCTTGGGCAGATACAGCGTCAGCGCAACCGTCACCGCCGCCAGCACAAGAGACAGCGCCAGATAAAACCAGTAGGGCTTCATATAGTTCAGCACCTTGATGAAGGTGTCCTTCTGTCTGGAACGATCCATTTTTTCCTTTGCCATGTCTACCTCCGATTCTCAGCGCCTGTTTTTGCCGCATTTTTTTCAAACTGGGAGTAATAAATCTCCTGATAGGCCGCGCAGCCTTCCAGCAGCTGTTCGTGGGTGCCGATTCCCGCCACCTCTCCGTCATCCAGCACAATGATCTGATCTGCATGCCGGATGGAAGCCGCCCGCTGAGATACGATGAAGACTGTAGGCCCTCCTTCCATGTCACGGATTGCCATGCGGAGCCTTGCGTCCGTGGCATAATCCAGCGCCGAGGCGCTGTCGTCCAGAATGAGGACGGAAGGCTTTCTCACCAGAGCACGGGCAATGGTAAGCCGCTGTCTCTGGCCGCCGGACAGGTTCTTGCCGCCCTGGGCTACGACAGCGTCCAGACCGCCATCCTTTTCTTCTACGAAGTCCTTTGCCTGGGCGATCTCAAGCGCCCGGTACAGTTCCTCATCGGAGGCATCCTCTTTCCCCCAGAGCAGGTTTTCCCGAATGGTTCCCTGGAACAGCACAGACTTCTGGAGCACCATGCCGATTTTTCCGCGAAGCTCCTTAAGCGGATATTCCTTTACGTCCCTTCCATCCACCAGCACCCTTCCCTTCGTCGCGTCATAGAACCGGGGAATCAGGTTCACCAGAGAGGATTTCCCGGAGCCGGTTCCGCCGATAACGCCGATGGTCTGTCCAGGCCAGGCTCTGAAATCAATGTCCGTCAGGGATTCCGCTCCCGCATTTTTATAGGTCAGACACACATGCTCGAAGGAAACGGCCGGAACGGCGGTTCTGCCGGATGCGGCCCCTGCATTGCCGGAAGGGGCAGAAGCTGCGGCTGCATCCTTCTGTCCGGTCTGTGCCGCCGGGTCCGTCAGGCTGGGCTGCAGTTCGAAGACGCTCTGAATCCGGTTCCCGCAGGCGATGGCCTTGGTGATGGTGACGATCAGATTTGCCAGCTTGATCAGCTCCACCAGAATCTGGGACATATAATTGACCAGAGCGACCACCTCGCCTTGGGTGATGGCCCCGTTTTCCACCTGCCAGGCTCCGGTCCAGACCAACGCGATCACGGCCCCGTTGATGATGATGTAGGTGACCGGATTCATCAGGGCGGAAAGCTTTCCCACCGCCTTCTGCATCTGCGCCAGCGTGTTATTGGTATCCTCAAAGCGGCGGATCTCGCTTTCTTCCTTATTAAATGCGCGCAGCACCCGCACTCCGGTCAGATTTTCCCTCGTGATGCCCATCACCGCGTCCAGGCCCCCCTGCACCTTCCGGTACATGGGGGTGGTGATGATCATGATGCCGAACACCACCAGAGAAAGCAGAGGGATCGCCGCCACGAACACCAGGGCCGATTTCACATCGATGGTAAAGGCCATGATCATGGCGCCGAACACGATAAAGGGAGAACGCAGGAACAGGCGCAGCACCATGTTCACTCCGTTCTGCACCTGATTGGCGTCACTGGTCATCCGGGTGATCAGCGTCGAGGTTCCCACCGTATCCATCTCCGTAAAGGAAAGGCTCTGGATATGGGCGAACAGGGCGTGTTTCATCTGGGCCGCAAAACCCACCGCCGCCTTCGCCGCAAAATACTGCGCCGTGATGGAGCAGGTCAGCCCAATGATGCCAAGCGCGATCAGCACCAGACACATCCGACCGATATAGCCCCTGTCCCCATTGGCGATGCCGTTATCGATGATGGCCGCCATCACCAGCGGCACGAACAGCTCAAAGGAAGCCTCCAGCAGCTTGAACAGCGGCGCCAGAACCGTCTCCTTCTTATAATCCTTCAGATAAATGAGCAGCTTTTTCACTCGTTTCTACCTCCAAGTTCGGCTTTCGATTCCAATTTCCGTTACAGCCCGGAAAAATTGGACTTGCCTGTGTCTGTCTCCTATCGTATCATAGATTTTGATATAGGAAAATTATGATATTGATATGGTTTCCATATTTTTCTCATATATTTAATGCCGACGATAACAGAATGCCTGTCAAAAAACAGACGGCCGCGGCAGCTCTTCGCGGCGCTGGCATCAGGCTGTCCTGCCCGTTCATAAAAAGGAGAAAATTCATGATGGAGCTGAAGCAGCTTTACGAATTTGTCACAGTGGTAAAGGAAGGCACCATTTCCGGGGCCGCCAGAAAGCTGAATCTGTCCCAGCCGCCCCTGAGCGCACAGATGAAGCAGCTGGAGAAGGAATTTGGCTGCCTTCTGTTTGAACGGGGCCCCAGAAAAATCGTTCTGACCGAAGCCGGACGGCTTTTGTATGAGCGGGCCGTTACCATGCTGGAACTGGCGGATGTGACCAGAAAGGAGCTCATCGACTGCCGGGACGGCGTGACGGGAACGCTCCGCCTCGGCGTCGTTTCCTCGGTGGGCAGCAGCCTGCTTCCGGAATGGATGAAGGGCTTTCATGAACAGAATCCCGCCATCCGCTTTGAGCTGTTTGAAGCCAACACCTACCAGCTCCTGGAACAGCTTCATACGAACCTGCTGGAGCTCGCCATCATCCGCACCCCTTTTGAGGCTGAAAATCTGGTCTCCTTCCCGATCCGGAGAGAAACGCTGCTGGCGGCAGGGGACGCGCGTTACTTTGCGGAGACGGACTGCCTTGCGGACGGCATCCGTCTGGCCCAGCTTGCCCGGCTTCCCCTCATCCTGTACCGCCGCTGGGAGAAGCCTCTTTCTGAGGCTGCCGCCCAGGACGGACTGACACTCACCTGCTTCTGCCTCAATAACGACGCCCGTACCACCGCCAGGCTTGCGGACTGCGGGCTTGGCGTGGGAGTCATTCCCGCCTCCTCCAGAAGCTTTCTTCAAAATCCCCGGACCGAGGTTCATTCCATCCGGGACGAACGGCTTTCCTCCTGCATTCTTGCGGCGCATGGAAAAACAGCCAGGCTTTCCACCGTTGCCCGGCTGTTTCTTTCCTATCTGCAGACGCAGGCGGAGGCGGACTGCTCCTACAGCAGCTCCTTCAGCCCGTAGAGGCTGCCGGTTTCAAAATCCCGGTGTGCTTCCTTCTCCCCTGTCCGTCCAAAGCCCTCCGGCTTTTTCTTTCCCTTCGGGTTGAACCAGCAGGTATCGATGCCGGCGTTGAAACCGCCCTGGATATCCGAGGTCAGGGAATCCCCGATGATCAGCGTCCGGCTCCTGTCCAGTCCGGGAATCCGCAAGATAGGAAAGCACCTCTTCCGCTCCCTCCACCAGCTGCGCGCCCTCTCCCAGAAGCGCCTGATATTCCTGCTCAAAGGCCGCCCCGTCCCCTTTGATTCCAAGCGCATCAAACAGCCTTCCAAACCGGGTGGAAAGAAGCGTGGGCTTATCGATCTCACCCCGCTCAAACGCCTCCCAGAGCCCGCGGTTGATTTCTCCATATACGGCGTATTCCCGCTCCCCAGCCGGATAGCCGTGCCGGGTCATCGCCGTCATGAACGCGCTTTTTTCCGCCGCTTCAAAATCCAGGAAGGTTCCGTCCATATCCAGAAGCAGCGTTGTGTATCCAGTTTTTCTGTCGATCATTTTCTTTTCCTCACCCTGACGATTTTCCAGTTGCTCCTTCACTCGCCTTGGACGGCAAGCGGCAGAAGAATCTCCGTAGCGAATACCCCTTCCTCCGTCTGCCGGTTTAAAAAGCCTCCGTATTTTTCCACGATCCGATCCACCCGCTGCAGTCCAAAGCCGGGCAGGCCGCCCGAACGTTTGCGGCTCACAAAGCCCGTTCCCTTCCGCTGCGCCCTGCCGTTCATCCCGTTCATGACGGAAAGGTAAAACTGCTCCTGCAGGGTGTCCATATAAATCCGGATAAACCGGTTTTCCTCCTCTTCCACCTCTTCGCAGGCTTCAATGGCGTTATCCAGAAGATTTCCCACCAGCACGCACAGCTCCATGTCCGTCAGCTTCATCCCCTTCGGCACCTGAACCGTCACATCCGTCCGGATGCCCCGTTTTTTCATCAGTCCCAATTTGCTTCCCAAAACGGCGTCCATCATCAGATTCCCGGTCTTTATCACCGTGTCCACCTGATACAGATTTTCATCCAGCCGTCCCAGATAGGCGATCAGCTCCCCGTACTTCAAGCTCCGCATAGGCCTTCATCGCCTGGATATGATTGTGATAATCATGCCGCCAGCCCCGCATGGTGCGGTACATGTTTTCCACCTCGTCGTAGTGCCTGTCCATGAGATCGCTCTGAAAATGCTCCAGCTTCCGGTCCACCAGACGGGGCACCCAGAAAAAAAGAAAGGCCGCGTCCGCTGCCGCCAAAAACACAAGCCCTCCGATGATCCATCCTGTCATAACAGTCTCCGTTCACCTCTCCCTTTTCAGGAAATAATCAATAAACTGCCGGTTCAGCTCCTGATAAAGCCTCCGGCTCACCGGAATCCGGCTTCCGTCTGAAAGCAGGGCCGCCTCCCGTTCGATCGCCCTGACCTGCGCGATATTGACCGCATAGGAACGATGGCACCTGAAAAGCGGAACCCCAAGCCGGACCGCTTCCTTCTCCAGCGCGGAAATGCCGCTTTTTACGGTGATGCATTCCGACAGGGTATGCAGCTCGCAGCTGTGGGCAAAGGCTTCCATATAGCAGATTTCCTCCGCGTCCACCCGCTGCACGCCCTCCGGCATCTCCGCCATCAGGACGCGCTTCTGTCCGCCTCTTTTCTTCAGAAACTGATCCAGCGCCGCCCAAAGCTTCTCCTCCGATACCGGCTTGAGCAGATAGCGGAAGGCCTCCACCTCATAGCCCTGTACCAGATAATCCTCGTAGCCTGTCACGAAGAAAATCCCCGTCTGCCCGTCCGTCTCCCGCAGCGCTTTTGCCGCGCTCATCCCGTCCATATCCGGCATCTGGATATCCAGAAGCACAATGTCAAAACGCGTCTCCTTCAGGCTTTCCAGAAATTGCCTGCCTGTTGAAAACAGGGAAATGCGAAGAGCGTGGCCGCCCGCTTCGGCCCACGCTTCCAGATAGCCCTTCAGGAGGCTTCGCTGTATTTCCTCATCGTCGCAGACTGCGATGTTCATGCTACACCTGCCCCCTTCTCATTGCTCTTTTTCCAGCAGCACTTTGCACCGCTTTCTGCTGCAGGCAATGCCATATTTCAAAACGGTATGGATTCCCTCTTTTTTCCAATCCCCCGCATATCCCTTTTCGTTGATCTGCCGGATCGCCTTTTCGCATTCCGCTTCCATATCCGTTTCGGCGTATTTCACCTCCAGGATAATTCCCTCGTCGGCGTCGTCAATCCGTATCATGATATCGCTGAAGCCGTCTCCTGCCTCCCTGTTGGACGTCACTGTCCATCCGTCTTTAAAGCCGAGAATACCAAGCAGCATTCCATGATAAAAATTTTCCTTCGTCGGTTTTCTGACAAAGGTATCCCGGATGCTCACCGTTTTCTCCATATAGGAGGTGAACAGCCTTTCCACCTCTTCCGGCATTCCCGCCGCAAGCGCATTGCAGAACGCGTTCAGCAGTTTTCCATCCTTTGACGCCTTTTCCTTAAACAGCGTCAATATCTGTTCCGTAAAAATATTGCGGATCTCCCGGTTCGGGATAACCAGCCGGTACCGTTTTCCGTCCGGCTCTCCGCGCCAGGTGAGATAACCCGTCATGAAAAGAGCGCTCCAAATATTATCCGGAGAAGAATAAAGCTCCGGATAGGTCAGTTCCTGACGGATCTCCTTCTGAACCTCTTCCCCGCTTACCAGCTGTTCCATTTCCGTTCTGGTGAGCATTTTCCGCTCCGTCATCGTCTCCATGCTCTCCACAAAACGCTTCAGGACATCATTTCCGCTGGTATTCAGCCAGTAATTCTGCGGCGGCAGGTTTTTATGTCTCCGGTTCCTGCTGCAGTAACAGATCACGTCCCAGGGACAGTATACCTGCGAATTCCCAAACCGATACCCGTCATACCAGTCCTTCACAATTTCGTAATTTTCTTCCAGTCCATAATAAGCGAGGATTTCCTTCACCTCTTCGTCGGTAAATCCGAAATACTCGTCAAAATCCATATCCGTTATGGAAAAAACATTAAAATTGTTCAATCCCGTGAAAATGCTCTCCTTCGCCACCCGGAGGCAGCCGGTCAGGACCGAAAAATACAGGTTGTCGTTTGTTTTCAGCGCGGCCTCAAACAGATTCCGGACAAGCAGCACCATCCGGTCGTAGTATCCTCTCTCGTTTGCTTTCGCCAGAGGGACGTCATATTCGTCGATGAGAATGATCACCCGCTTATCAAAGTGCCTGCACAGCAGAAGGGAGAGCTCCCGCAGGCTTCCGCGCAGACTCTGATCGCTCATATCCTCTTTCAAAAGCAGAGAAAAGAACTCCTTGTCAACCTCCGTCAGTTTTGTGCTTTCCAGAAGGAACTGGAGCCTGCGAGCCTCCTCACGGATCACAGACGCCAGCATGTCCCTCGCCTCTTCGTAAGTTTCCGCCTCAATCCCCTTCAGGCTGATGGAAATGACCGGGAATTTTCCCATGTATTCTTCGCAGAGCTCCGCTTCCTCTGAAATTGCAAGACCATCAAACAGCTTCCTTTCACAGCCGATTTCAAAAAAAGACTGAAGCATGCTCATGTTCAGGGATTTGCCAAAGCGCCTGGGACGGGTGAAAAGATTGGCTTCCCCCCAATTTTCAAGCAGTACCTTAATCAGCCCGGTCTTATCCACATAATAAAAATCATCTCTGCGAATTTTTTCAAAACTTTCGATGCCCATCGGCAGCTTTTTCAATACGGCCATGCTGACATGCTCCCTTCTGAAATTTCTTACGATTATTATAGCCGAACTTTCGGATAAGCGCCAGATATTTTGACTTTTGAGATATGAGGTGGGCATTGGCTGTTAAAGAAAGCCCGATTCAGGAAATGATATCAGTAAGGTTCCGGCGGAGCGGCATCGGGCGGGAACTCCGGCGATTCATCGTTTCTTCCGCCGCGTTTTCTTATATGCTGTTTTAATACCAGTCGTGCTTCTCATCCCTGTTTAACGCTGCGATCCGTTCCATCTCGTCCGGGGTAAGCGCGAAATCAAAGACAGAAATGTTTTCTCTGATATGCTCCGGATTGCAGGAGCCGGGGATTACCGCCACGCCTTTCTGCAGATTCCAGCGCAGGATCACCTGCGCCGGGGTTTTCCCATGCCCGGCAGCGATTTCGCCAAGAACCGGATTGCCCAGCATGGTTCCGGTATACCCGCGTCCGCCCAGGGGATACCAAGCCTGGACAGCAATATTCTCCGGCAGACTCTGAATATGTCTGACAACAGGACTGTCCTGGTAGAAGGGATGGATTTCATTCTGAATTAACGCCGGTTTCACGGATACCTTCGGCAAAAAGGAATCCGTCTCCCGGATATAATAGCAGGAAATACCGGCAGTCCGGACTTTTCCATCCCGAACTGCTCTTTCAATCGCTTTGTATGCCGCTGTGTCATTGGATGCCGGATGATACAGGAGCATCATGTCAATGTATCCGGCATCCAGCTTCCTCAGTGCCTCGTCGATGGCCTTTTCCGCATGACCATACTGGTTTGGATACAGCTTGGTCTGTACAAAGATTTCCGAGCGCGGAACCCCGGATTTCCTGATTCCCTCTCCCACTTCCCGCTCATTTCCATAAAAAGAAGCGGTATCAATCAGGCGATAACCGTTCTGTATGGCCGTATATACCGCATTTACACAGGCAATACCGTGCAGGGCATAGGTTCCGAGTCCTACTGCCGGAAGGTCATACCCGCTGTTCAGCCTGATCACAGGTGCCGCGCCGTTTTTTCCCTTTTTCAAATTAATACCATTCATGCTTTTCACCTCTGTCCAGTCCGGCGATCTGTTCCATTTCCTCTTTGCTCAGTTCAAAATCAAAAATATCCAGAATGACTGAAATTCTCTTTTTCATTTAATTCATGGCTCCTCTGAAAAACTGCGCCATTTTATCGAACGGTATCACATCCATTTTATCATAAAGGTCCGTATGCACCGCGCCGGGAATGATCATCAGCTCCTTATTTTCCGCAAAAGGGTTATCCCTCACCACATCGGCATAGGCATCGCGGCTGAAATAGCAGGAATGCGCCTTTTCCCCGTGGATGATGAGCACGGCGCTGCGGATTTCACTGCTGTATTTTAAAATCGGCTGATTCATGAAAGACATGCACCCGGTCACGTTCCAGCCTCCGTTGGAATTTAAGGAACGGGAATGATAGCCGCGCTTTGTCTTGTAGTAGTCATGATAATCCTTCACATAAAACGGCGCGTCATCCGGAACCTCCTCCGCCACACCGCCTCCCAGGGCATAGCTTCCGTTCCTGTAATCCTCTGTTCTCTGAGCGTTCAGAGCCTTCCGTTTCGCATATCTGGCATCCGACGTATTTTCCGCGTCAAAATATCCGTTGGCATTCACCCGCGTCATATCGTACATGGTGGAAGCGACCGTCGCTTTGATTCTGGTATCGAGAGCCGCCGCGTTCAGCGCCATGCCACCCCAGCCACAGATACCGATGATTCCGATTTTTTCCGGATCAACATTGTCCTGTACGGACAAAAAATCCACCGCCGCCTGGAAATCCTCTGTATTGATATCAGGAGAGGCCATGTATCTGGGCTGTCCTCCGCTCTCTCCGGTAAAGGACGGATCAAAGGCGATGGTCAGAAAGCCTTTTTCCGCCATTGTCTGGGCGTACAGACCCGCCGCCTGCTCCTTTACCGCGCCGAAGGGTCCGCACACGGCGATGGCCGCCAGCCTGCCTTCCGCGTCCTTCGGCTCATAGAGATCCGCCGCCAGAGTAATGCCGTAACGGTTGTGAAAGGTCACCTTGCGGTGATTGACCTTTTCGCTCTCTGGAAATGTTTTATCCCATTCCTTTGTCAAAACCAGCTTTTCTTCCATTTTCTGAAACCTCCATTTCCTGTTCCATGATATAGACCATGTGATCCAGACAGTCAATTCTGTATTGATCCCGGTGCAGCTCCTCCAGAAGAGAAAGCCTGTGCTGAGCCAGAAGGTGAAGCTGCTCCCTCCGCCTTTCTTTCTGCTCCAGCAGCAGGAATTTTTCTATGAAAGGGCTGTCGCAGCCGACTCTCTCCCGCCAGATCCGCGATCTGGAGGAAGAGCTCGGCCAGCAACTTCTCATCCGGAAAAGCCACAGGGTGGCTCTTACGCCGGAGGGCGTCCTGTTCCGGAAAAGGGCGGAGGAAATCATCTCCATGGTGGACAAGACCGAGGCGGAATTTTCCTCCATGCAGAATGTCATCAGCGGAGATATTTATATCGGGGGCGGAGAAACACAGGCGATCCGCCAGATCGCGGAAATCATCCGGGAGCTTCGGGAGGAATGGCCCGGCATTCGTTGTCATCTGTACAGCGGAAACGAAGAGGATGTGACAGAACGGCTGGATAAAGGGATTCTGGATTTCGGCATTCTGATCGAGCCGGCGGATTTTAGCAGATATGATTCCATCCCTCTGCCCGCCAGAGATGTCTGGGGCGTGGTCATGAGAAAGGACAGCCCGCTTGCCGGGAAGGAATATGTGGAAAAAGAGGACCTTCTGAAGCTGCCGCTCATCTGCTCCAGACAGGCCATTTCCCAGCATCACAGCGGAAATTCATTTGCGGACTGGTTCGGAGCGGATCTGCAGAAGCTGGATATCGTAACCACCTTCAACCTCGTTTACAACGCGGCCATTCTGGTGGAAGCGGGCGTGGGATACGCGGTAACGCTGGACGGGCTCGCGGATACGGGCGGAGACAGCCCGCTGTGCTTCCGCCCGCTGAAGCCCCGGCTGGAAGCCGGTTTAAATATGATCTGGAAAAAATATCAGGTATTTTCCCCTGCCGCAGAGCTTTTTCTGGGCGAGGTACGCAGGCGCCTTCCCTGAGCGGGCCGCCTGGCCGTCCAGCCGGACGGTCAGGCCCAACGTTTGGAGCCTTTCGCTCTTTCCGGCGGCAGGCCTTCCGCTCAGTCGTGGATCTTCCAGCCGTTTAAAAATTTCGCGGTTTCCGCGGTGCTGTGGTCGATGATTTCACTGTGTCCCAGATCCAGCGCGGTGATGGCGGCCATGTCCTCATCGCTCAGGCTGAAATCCCAGATATTGAAATTCTCTTCCATCCGCTCCCTGTGCGTGGACTTGGGGATGATGACCACGCCGCGCTGCACATTCCAGCGAAGAGCGGTCTGAGCCGCACTCTTACCGTATTTCGCGCCGATTTCCGTCAGAACCGGGTGGGTAAAGATTCCATGTTTTCCTTCCGCCATCGGCCCCCATGCCTCCGGCTGCACGCCGAACGCCTTCATGTTTTCCAGCGCGCCGGTCTGCGCAAAGAAGGGATGCAACTCCACCTGGTTTACTGCGGGGATGACCTTCGCGTTCAGGCACAGGTCGGTGAGACGGTCCGGATAAAAGTTGCATATGCCGATGGCACGGATTTTTCCCTCCCCGTACATTTCCTCCATGGCGCGCCATGCGCCGTAGTAGTCGTTCATGGGCTGGTGGATCAGATAGAGATCGATATAGTCCGTTCCCAGCTTATCCAGCGAAACCTGAAAGGCTCTCTTCGCACTTTCATAACCGGCGTCCTGGATCCACAGCTTGGTGGTCAGAAACAGCTCCTCTCTGGCAATGCCGCTCTTCTGGATGGCCGCTCCCACCGCCTCTTCGTTAAAATATGCGGCGGCGGTATCAATCAGACGGTAGCCCACGGCCATGGCGTCGCTGACCGCCTGTTCGCAGACGGCGGCTTCCGGCACCTGAAACACACCGAAGCCTTCCATCGGTATTTTTACTCCATTGTTTAAAGTCACATATTCCATATTTACCTCCATGCCGAAGCACAAAACTGTTGATTGAAAAATAAGCCATCGGGCTTATTTTTCAATCTTTCCTCCTTAACCTTTTGGTTATGGTATAATGATTTCGCGCAGTACAATGACTGTACCGGCAGCAGGCAGCCGCAGCAACAGCTTCCTTTCACAGCAGAAGTATACAGCGATGCCCGCCGTATGTACACATCATGATTTTTATAGAGCATAAGTGTTTAATTATGCTAAAAGAGATGGAGGAACGAAAATGGATCTGATGCAGCTTCAATATTTTAAGATCATCGCGGAAACGGAGTCTCTGACAAGGGCGGCAAAAATACTGCATGTTTCCCAGCCTGCCATGAGCGCCATGCTGAAAAAGCTGGAGGAGGAGCTGGGCGTTGAGCTTTTTGACAGAAGTCCAAACCGGATTCATCTGAACCGGACGGGAGAAATTGCTCTGATCCACGTAAATACAATCCTGCGGAATGTGGAACAGATGAAAGCGGATCTGCTCAGCGCAGCCGGAAAGAGTCTGTCCCTCTCTATCGCCTTCTGTGATCCGGGCGTCCGCTGGTTCTGTGTCCCCCGTTTTTCCGTCGCCTGTCCCGAGATTCAGCTGAAGGACGATCTGTACGATGGGAATCAGGCAGCGGAGCTTCTTGCTGAGCGGGTGTATGACCTGATTGTCACACCGGGGCCGGTATCTGACAGCCGTATTCAAAGCCTCCCCCTTCTTCGGGATCAGGTTTATCTTTCCGTGCCCAAAGGCAGCAGTCTGTCTGACCGTACCGCCATTTCTCTGCGTGAAATTCCGGCCCAGCCGCTTCTGTATCCTCAGATCGGCGGGTATTTTCTCTCACAGATGGAAAGGGTGATTACGGAAGAGCATCTTCCCGTCACCCTGGTAAAAAACAATTTCAATATCACCCAGCATCTGGTACGCACCACAAATTTTCTGGCGACGGTCTCCACCCTGTCCATAGAGCTGAGAAACGACGGAACCCACCGGACGCTGATTCCCTTCAGCGATCCCGAGATGACCGTGCTGTATTACAGCTCCTTTCTGAAATCCGGCAGGGAGAAGGTAAAGGACTTTCTGCACTGGGGAAGTCAATATAAGGCCTGCGATAACAGCCGCTGAGACAGCAGCAAAAGGTGTTCCCCGTATTCCCGCCGGTATTGTCCATTTCCCCCATCGGTGTTACACTGAACCTGTACAGATAAAAACGCCGCCAGGGCGGCAGCCCGGACGGCAGTTCGTGCAGATGAGGAGACGGGCGGCATGCGCATTCTCCCGCCTGTACTCCGGAACGGAGGTTTATTATGAGAAAAAATTTCGGTGCCAAACCCTACACCTATCCCCAGCCGGTTCTGATCATCGCCAGCTACGATGAAAACGGAACGCCTGACGCCATGAATGCGGCATGGGGCGGAATCAGCGACGACACGCAGATTTCCATGTGTCTGAGCGCGGGACACAAAACCGTAAAAAATATCCTGAAACGGAAGGCCTTCACCGTCAGCATGGCCGACGCCGCCCATGTGGCCGCATGCGACTATGTGGGAATCGTCTCCGCGAACGACGTGCCGGACAAGCTGGAAAAAGCCGGCTTTCACACCACCCGGTCTGAATTTGTGGACGCTCCCCTGATCGATGAGCTGCCCATGGCGCTGGAATGCAGGCTCGTCAGCTATGACGAAGAATCCTGCCGGATGGTCGGGGAAATCGTCAACGTCAGCGCGGAGGAAAGCGTTCTGGATGAAAACGGGAAAATCGATCCCGGGAAGCTGCAGCCCATCACCTTCGATCCGGTCAACAACGCCTATCTGAAGCTGGGCGAAAAGGTTGGAAACGCCTTCCGGGACGGACTGGCGCTGAAATAACAGACCGCTTTATCCTGGAGCATCACTGATAATACTGCGCCTGCCACATCCGGCGGTACAGGCCTTCCTGTTCTGCCAGCTCCTCATGGCTGCCCCGCTGAACCACATTTCCGTTTTCAAACACCAGAATCTCTTTGGAGAAGCGGCAGGCGGACAGCCTGTGGGAGATGAACAGGGCAGTCTTGTTTCCGATGATCTCATGAAAGCCCGTGTAGATCTCGTTCTCCGCGATGGGATCCAGGGCGGCGGTGGGCTCATCCAGAATGAGAATGGGCGCTTCCTTGTAAAAAGCCCTGGCCATCCATACCTTCTGTCTCTCCCCGCCGGACAGATCGATGCCGTCATCCAGCACGCCGCGTCCCAGAGGCGTGTCCTCCTTCTGCGGCAGGCCGTCCACCATTTCCCACAACCCCGCAAGGGACAGGCACTGTCTGACCCGCTGTCTATCGATGTCCTCTCCGTTATCCGAAGCCACATTCTGGGCGATGGTGAGGGGGAGAAGCTTCACATCCTGAAAAACCGCTGCAATCATGGAAAAGTATTCTTCCCTTCCAAAGGAAGACAAAGGTCTTCCTCCCACCCGGATCGTGCCGGAAGTGGGCCGATACAGACCGCATAAGAGCTTCACCAGCGTGGATTTTCCCGCCCCGTTCAAGCCCACCAGCGCGATTTTCTCCCCCGGCCGGATGGCCAGATTCAGATCCTTCAGGGTGGGTACACGGCTTCCCGGATAGGTGAAGCTCACGTGCTCCAGCTCGATGCCTACCGCTTCCTTCCCGCGGGAGGAAGATGCAGAATCGGTCCCCACCTTTTTCCCGCTTCTTTCCGCTCCCGCTCCGGTTCCTTGAAAAATGTCCCCTTCACCCGATTCCAGAAACAGCCGCAGTCTGGAGTAATCGAAGCTCAGCCTCCCCAGCAGCTCTACGTTTTCCAGAAAAGCGCTGCAGGCCTGCTGGCAGCTGGCCACCACGGAAATGTACCAGACGAAATCCGAAACCGGAAGACTGCCCCGCACGATCTGGAGAATAAAATACAGATAGGCGCCCGCGTCCCGGACAAAGCACAGGAAGGCGTCGCAGAGATTGGCCGCAAAATAGCCGTTCTCCCAAAGGCGCACGTTTGTCTCCCCGGTTTTCCGCTCCCGCTTCAGGATGCCGAGCAGCCATCCGCCCAGATCATACATGCGGATGTCCTTTCCCGCCTGCAGGTCCCAGCCCCGCTCCTCCACATAGCGCATTTTCCGGGCCGCCTCATCCGCCGCAGGCCGAAGCTCATGATCCCTCCGCATCGCCTTCCTTTTCAGGAGGAATACCAGCAGTGCCGGAACCAGCACCAGAAGGGGAACGAGAGGGCTCTGCCGAAGCAGAATCAGCCCGTAAAGCAGAAGGCCGCCCGCCGCCGTCAGGCTCTGCTGCCAGATCATGGAGCCATCCCGCACCACGGAGTGCGGGCGGTAGAGGGAATCGTACACCGCATGGGCGTCCTCATTGAACTGCCTGCTCTCCAGGATCTCGTAGTCCACCCGCAGCCTCTTTTTTAACAGCCTGAGATTGAAATCGTCTTCAAACGGCCCCTGCATCCTTCTCATATAAGCCTTCAGCGCCGCCTGCAGCATGTTGGCGACAGCCAGCACCGCCACAAGCAGCAGAAGCACAGCCGCAAACCGCCTCAACTCCCAGCGCTCCTCCAGCCCCTGCAGCACCAGCTTTGGAAGCCGTGCGTTCAGCAGGGGCAGAGAAATTGCCACAAACGAAAGAAGCAGTACCGAAACCGCAGCCTTCGGCTCCCTTGTAAACTGCTCCCGCCAATGCCAGGCGGCGTTGCTTAAGAAGCCGTATCCCAGCTTCGAAGAAGCAGTCCGGCTTTTCCTGCCCAGCCTGTTCTTTTCTTTATCCTGTCCCATCCGTTTCTCACCCTTTCCATCCATCCGAAGCGCCATGCCTGTACCGCCCCGACTTTTTTTCAGCGCGCTCTTTTTCTGATCAAATGCAGTATAGCACATGCAGAAAAAAAGCGGGCCATTTTTGCACGAATGGCCCGCCTGATGCACGAATGGTTATTTCACGGCTCTTACTGCTTCTCCTTTCTCATTTCTTATAATCCACCGGCAGCCCCTCCCAGCGCTTCTTAAAATAGTAAGCCGCTTCCTTGGGCTGGCGCTGTCTGGTGAAAATTCCCTTCTTGTTTCCGTTCATCCGCATGATTCCTTCCGTGGTCTGGAAATCGGCAAAGTTCCAGACCAGCTCTCCTGCCACAAAATCATAGGAATCAAACACGCGGTGGCACATCTCCAGATATTCCACCTGATACTCCTGACTCCACATCACGGAAGGAAGCTTATGCTCCGCCGGACTGGTATCCGCCCCATACTCCGTGAAAATCACAGGCTTATTCATCTGCTTCTTTGCCCAGCCGTCCATCTCCTCCCGGAAGGCCTCTTCGGCGTCTGAAATCTCATATCCGCCCATCATATACCATCCGTAATAACGGTTCAGGGAAAGGAAATCGCAAAGCTGGCAGCATTTGCAGGTATCCGGGCCGGAGTTTCCGATCATGGCAAAGGTTCTGGGCCGCTTCTGCGGGTCCACCTCCCTGGCTCTGGCAAAAATCTTCTCAAAATACGGCACGGCGGAATCCTCCGTGGTCTCCGGCTCGTTGAACAGGCTCCACGCGATGACGCTGGGATGATTCTTATCCCGGCAGATCATGTCCTCCACACACTGGAGATGATGGGCGAGAAGCTGCGGAACGGTGGAAGCCTCAAAAAATGAGGTTTTCTTTCCGGAAGAGGCCTCGGCAAAATTCATCAGGCTGCGGAACATGCCCACTGCCGCCACCTCATCGATGATCAGGATGCCTTCCCGGTCAGCCATCTGATAAATTTCCTCGCTGTAGGGATAATGAGAGGTGCGGAAGCAGTTTGCCCCGATCCACTTCAGGCATTCAAAATCCCGCTTCATCACGCCGATATTGAAGCCTCTTCCAACAATATCGCTGTCCTCATGCTTTCCGAAGCCCTTCAGGTATACCTTCCTGCCGTTGACCAGGATATCTCTGCCCTTCACTTCAACCGTGCGGATGCCGATCCGGTCCGTGTACTCGTCAACCGGTACGTCTCCATCCATAATCCGCAGCCGGATTTCATAAAGGTAGCCGTCTCCCACATCCCACTTATGGGCATCGGACACACGGAGCACGCCCTCCTTCCCTGCGGCGGAGGCTGCAGGCCTGTGCTCCCTGTCATACAGTTCCACAAGCACCTCATGCTCACCCGTTGTCTCCACAGTATAATGGACCAGCGCATCTGCCCCGTCGAACTCACAGGTTACAGTGTAATCTTCGATATGCTCCTTCGGCCAGGCAACCAGCTTCACCGGCCGCTGCAGTCCGGAATAATTAAAGAAATCAAAATACGGTTTGGACATCTTTTTCCCGTTCTTCAGAACCTTCGTTGTTCCACAGGGAATACGGGTCTCGCTCAGTTCGTTATTGACCTTTACCACCATCTTATTAAAGGCATTATACTCAACGAGATCCGTCACCGGCGCCAGAAACGGCAGGAACCCGCCTTCATGAGCTGCCGCCTGCACGCCGTTCACATAAACGCAGGCGCAGTGCGTCGCGCTGCCGAAGCGGATGGCAACCTCCTTTCCCTGCCACTCTCCGGGGACGAAGAAATCCGTCTCATACCAGACATCTCCCGTATATTCCCTGATCTCCTTATCCGTGTAAAAATCCTGAAAGCTCGCCGGGACGGGAATCCTCTCCTCTCCCGGCACACCGTTCTTCCAGTCTTTTCCTTCTCCCTCCTGTTTCCAGTCCAGTGAAAATTTCCACATCCCGTCCATGCTCACTGAACGTCTGGTGGATGATTCTACCGGATACAGCATCTGACATGTTCTCATACGTATTCCCTCTGCCTTTCTTAAAAATCCATGCCGAATGGCACTGTTTTCCTCCATGTTTTCCGAAATAATCAGGTTTTAAATTCCGAAAGCTTCTCCTTTCTCCTGTTTTCACAGGTATGATCAATATACGGTGATCTCCTTCAGGAATACCTCGTCTCTTGCCGAGGTGATATGAACCAGCAGACGCTCTGCTCCATATTCCAGCGTTTTGGTAAGAGGATTCTGTCCGGTAAACGGATCCGCCAGCTGGCAGATTTTCCGATTGCCGATGGTGGTTCCCTGATAAAACGGATACCGGTTTCCATCGGCCGTTTCCGCCACGATCTGAAAGCTTTCCACCCTCTGCCCTTTTGCAATATCTTCTCTGAGAACGATATATTTAAAATCGTTTCTGGCATGATCAAAGGTAATCTCATATACAGGCTGGGTGGGAAAGCCGTTTTCCCTCTTTCCCGTCCGGGCCGGAATGGGATGTCCCAGTTCTCTGTCCAGAAGCGCCCCAAGTTCCTGCAGCCGTTGTACGTCCCTTACATCCATCAGCCCATCCCGATTGGGCGGAAGGTTCAGGTTCAGACAACAGTTGGCTCCCACAGAATTCAAATATACCTGAAACAGCCGTTCCAGGCTGTGCGGTTCCTCTTTTTCATGCCAGAACCACCCGGGACGGATCGACATGTCGATCTCTGCCGGTGTAAATGTCAACCCTTTGGAATACAGAATATTGTCCAGAGTTCCCAGGTTCTGGCAGGTATTGTACAGGAAGGAAAGGTCTCCTTCCTCTGCCATCGGCCCGGGGCCTGTCTGCTTTTTGCCGTAATGACACAGTTCCGAAGGAACGACCGCCCATTCCGAATGCCGCGCGGTTCCGGCCTCATTTCCACACCACCGGATATCCGGGCCGAAATCGTTGAAGATCACGGCATTCGGCTGATATTTTCGGATCAGCTCAAAATATGCCGGAAAATCATATATCTGTTTCTTTCCATTCGGCCCTTCTCCGCAGGCGTTATCAAACCAGACATAAAAAATATCCCCGTATTCCGTCAAAAGCTCTTCCAGCTGTCTGCAGAAATATTCATTGTATGCTTCTGTCCCATACAGTTCGCTGTTGCGGTCCCATGGCGACAGGTAAAACCCGAATTTAATCCCTCCCCTGCGGCAGGCCTCCGCCGCTTCCTTTACCACATTTCTCCGACAGGGTGAATTTTTTACGCTGTGCTCCGTATAGCGGGAAGGCCACAGGCAAAACCCGTCATGATGCTTGGCGGTAAGCACCATTCCTTTCATTCCTGCGTTCCGGATGGTCTCCACCCATTGATCGCAATCCAGCTTTTCCGGATTGAAGAGAGCTTCGGATTCCTTTCCGGTTCCCCACTCCTGGTCCGTAAAGGTATTCATTCCAAAATGGACGAAGGCATAAAATCCCATCTCATACCAAGCGATCTGTCTTCCATCCGGCTTTACCGATGCCGCTTCCTTCAGAAAATTTTTCATCTCAATCCTCTCCCTTTGTGCAAATCTGATTCAGATGAATTTATTATAGCTTATTTTTCTTCCGCAGGAAAGGCGCTTTCCCGCGGAAAGATCCCACGTTTTCCCGGCCAATGCACAAAGCAGTGAGCGCGCATTAACTTTTTTTGTCCAACAGGAAATAAAATTTCCTGTTGGACAAAAAGAAGGCCATTCAGATCCCGCAGCCCTTTTCCGGACTGCAGAGCCGAACGGCCCCACATATAAATTCATCCTTTCACCGCACCGATCATAACGCCCTTTACAAAATATTTCTGCACAAAAGGATAAATACACAGAACAGGCACAGTCGTCAGAACGATCGTGGAATATTTGATCGCTTCCGCGAACTGGTTAACCTGGTCATTCTCTGCCGCAGCCGAATTCAGTACGTTGGAGTTTGCGATCAGGATTGCTCTCATAATATTCTGGATCGGCAGCTTATCATTGTCCTTCAGATAAATGGAAGCATTGAACCAGGAATTCCAGTGACCTACTCCGTAGTACAGGAGCAGTACGGCAAGGGTAGGTTTGATCAGCGGAACCACAATTTTGAACAGAATGACCAGATCATTGGCGCCGTCAATATAGGCTGACTCCTTCAGCGACTCCGGCAGGCCTTCAATTGCCGTTTTGCAGATAATGGAGTTGTACACACTCAGAGCTCCGGGCAGGATCAGTGCCCACAGAGAATTGTACAGTCCCAGGTCACGAATGTTCAGGTAAGCAGGAATCATACCTCCTGAGAAAAACATGGTAAACAGGATCAAAAACTGGATGGCCGGCTTGAACATCATTTTTTTGGATGACAAAAAGTATCCGGTAAATATGGTCAACAGAATATTGATCGGCAAAGATACCACCAGTACGATCAAAATGTTCCGGTAACCGGAAAGCAGAAGCGGATGCGTCAGCGCAAGTCCGTAAGCTCCTGTCGTAAATTCATGCGGCCAGAGCAGGATTCCCGGATGGGAAACCAGATAGGTGTTTGATGTAAATGACGCGCACACCACATACCATATAGGATATACTGTAACAATACACAGCACAATCAAAATCACCGCATTTACCACAGAGAAAATTCTGTCCCCGCGGGATTCTTTTACTTTTGTTGCATGACCTTTTTTCATAGCAGTATTTCCTCCCTTTTCAGAACAGACTGGACTCTGTGGCCTTTTTACTGATCGCATTTGTAATCAGCAGGAATACGACATTGACCAGCGTGTTAAATAATCCGATTGCAGTTGATTTGGAATACATGGGCGACCCGCCGCTCGTCGGGAACGACAGGCG
>ERZ894229.517-NODE-517-length-31470-cov-11.7666_pt1 | contig 31470 bp, 23 predicted proteins | sample MGYA00380295_ERZ894229 | MGnify/ENA primary metagenome ERZ894229 (study PRJEB32331, sample SAMN06328479) | human gut metagenome | biome: human gut microbiome; feature: stool | host: Homo sapiens | collected 2014-09-17 ... | reverse complement strand
GCTTTTAAGTTTGTGGGATAAGTTTGTGCAAAATTCGATATTTGCTCATTTATAGCTAAAATGATGAAGGAGGATTTTCGGGGAACAGGGAGCAAAAGGAGAATGATCATGAAGTGGGAAATTACGAAGATGAAAAGAGAAAATCCGTTTCGCGTTTCTTTTCTGAGCGTTGCCGTTATCTGCTGCGTGGCCCTGAGTATTGTATTTTACTATATCAGCTATGCAAATAACCGGGAAACGCAGGTACGATATACGCAGGAGAAAATGGAACTGATTCTTCGGGATTTTGAAACCCAGCTCCGGATGATGAAAGATGTTTCCCTGAGAATTGCATCGAATTATGAATTTCATCCTTATTACTTTAAACAGAATGTGGCAAGAGAGTTGTCCATGCTGGAAACATTTGAACAGTACCGATATTATACAGCTTTAACGGAAGATTATTTCCTGTATTATGGAGGAAGCAGGATTTACCGTTCTACCGGCTCGACATTGGATCTGGACCTGTTTATGCAGACCAGGACAGGGGACCCGGAAGAATGGCAGAGATTTCGAGAAGCCCTGGAAACGATGCAGAATCAGGAGGACTTTACGATGGTTTACGGGGAACTGAAGGTTCTGCCTGAACTGGACGGAATATATGTGCTGGTCCCACTTCGAGTGCGTGAAAGCGGGCAGCAGAATACTGCAGTGCTCGGATTTGCGGTGAAACCTGAGACATTGGAGGAGCGTTTTCAGCTTGTAAGCGGTGGAATGGAAGGGACGATCACATTGTATGGAAGAAGCGGGGAACTCCTTTTTTCCAGTCAGGATGCTACAGGGCAGGAGAATAAAAAGAATTTGATGGAGATGGTCTCTGAGGATGGGTGCTACCGCCTCTGCTGCAGTGTGCAGAGAGAAAATAATATGCAGAGCAGCCTGTTTTTCCTGCAGATGGTGCTTGTTCTGGTAGATGTGTTCCTGGTGTTTGTTATCGCCAATATTTTTGCGGAAAAAGCTTACAGGCCCATTCGGACATTGACGGACAAGTATCATGAAAAGTTTTTTGCGAAGAAGAACAGGCATGAAAATGCTTTGGATGAGCTGAGATTTATTATGGACAGCATGCTGCAGAACAATCAGGAGGCTGCCAGACAGATCCGGAACAATCAGAAAATGCTGCGTAATCAGCTGCTGCAGATGCTGGTGGACGGAAGTGCATTTGTGGAGGTGCTTCCCTATCTGGAAAAGTTGGGAATCTATCTTCCCGGGCCTGTATACTGTGTGATCAGTATTTCCTTTGAGGACGAAGAAGGGATGACAAAGGAGCTGCAGATCAGGGTGCAGGAGGCGCTGGAACAGCTGTCAGACGAGAAGGAAAGGGAGTATGTTTATGTGATCTGCGGCTTTGAGAGGAAGCTTTTCAACGTGATCTGCAGCATGTCTTCCGCGGAGGAGAAAGATGTTCTGGAAGAGATGATAGGAGCTGTGGCAGAGAGCTTTGGCTATAAGCCGGTCATCGGAAGTGGAAATACCTATCAGGCTCTGGAAAATCTGTCGGCGTCCTGGCTGGAAAGCATGGATGAGATTCACAGCAGGAAAAAAGACGCCAGGAGGGGAAAAAATAGAGGTTCTGTCTATAAGTATAATGCAGAAGAGCTGCAGCAGATTGTGGATGTACTGGAGAATGGAAATGAGGCAGAGGCAGAGAGGCGGCTTGAGTCTCTTGCGGAGAAATGGGAAAAGGAGCCTGTGTCCATGCTGATGAGGCAGTATATTCTGGCGGATTTTCTGGGGGAAATGAGAAAACTGTATGGAAAATATCAGCTGGAAATATCCAAAAAGAATATCAGCCTGCTTATGTCGGCCAGGAATACGCAGGATTTTGAAAGAGCGGCAGGAAATATGATCCATGAATTCTGTGAAGGCTATGAAGCGTTCAACAGCAGGGAGGGAGAAAAGGAATCGGACCGAATCTGTGATTATATCAATGCGCATTTTTTTGAATATGATATTTCCATCGAAAATGTGGCCGAAAATCTTCATACCAGTACTGACGCCGTCCGGCAGGCGGTTTTAAAGCGTACCGGCAGGCTGTACCGGGATTATCTGATTTATCTCAGGATCGAATATGCGAAGGAACTGCTGGGGCAGGAGAATATATCGGTGGTGGATCTGTGCCGGAAGGTCGGCTATGGAAATGTGTCGCATTTTATCAAGCTGTTTCGGGAGGTTACCGGTGTGACTCCCGCAAAATACAGGAAAAAAGTAAAGGGGAAAGACGAAGGAGGACAGGAGTGAAAAACCAGGAGAGAAAAGAAGCAAGGCGATATGATACTCCATACAGATGCAGGGAGCTGACGGCCGGAGTATACAGCGGATATGCGGAGGATAAAAAGAAAAGAGCAGAGGAGACCTTTGCGCAGGAAAAGAAATTTTACCCGGAAAAGAGCGGCTATCACATCTATTTTGGAGATATTCACGGGCACAGCAGCCTGTCAGACGGTTCCCCTGACATTGATGCCTATTATCAGGATATCAGGGACAGGGAAAAGCTGGATTTTTGCGCGTTGACCGATCATGACCATGGGGGTGTCGGCAGCAGCGAGCTGTTCGGAGAAAAATGGGAGCTTACGAAGCGAAAGGCTGCAGAGTATTATGAACCTGGCCGGTTCACCACGATTCTGGGATATGAAAGGGATTCCTATCCCTGGTACAATAATCTGGTCGTTTATTATAACAGCCATGAAGGAGAAATGCTCCGTGGAGAGGTGGACGGTGAAATGACGAAGGAGGAGCTTCTGGCCGCGCTCAGACGGGAGGATATTCTTCTTGTTCCGCATGATACCTATAATCTGACGGCGGGAGCAGATCTTGGCTCGATTCCGGAGACTCTTTTTACACCGTTAATAGAAGTATATTCCCGGGGAGACAGCGCGGAATATTTCGGGAATCCCTGTAACGGGGAAGTATACCGGTGTGAAGGGGGATTCTGGCAGGATGCGCTGAAAAGGGGAGCCAAAATGGGCTGTATCGCCGCTTCAGACGATCATTTCAGAGGCGTGAAGGGCTATGAGAAAAACTACCGTGGAATAGATGCTTATGCGGGGAAAACGGGGGTCCTTGCAGAGAAAAATACGTTGGAAGCCATCTTTGAGGCGCTGAAGGCGAGACGTTGCTATGGGTTTATGGACGGCAGAATCTGGATCGACTTCCGGATTAACGGTCATTATATGGGGGAAGAATTTTCGGATCGAAATGACCGCTCCGTGTACATCAGGGTGGAAGCAGATGCCCCGGTAAAAACGATCACCGTCGTAAAGAACTGTCGTAATTATATTGAAACCAGGCAGACGGAGCTGATGATATTTGATTACAGGGCGGAGCGTGAAACTGACAACTATTATCTGCGGGTCGAACTTGCGGATGGACGTTTTGCCTGGACCAGTCCGATATGGATCACCCTGGAAAAGAATAAATGACGAAAATTCTGTGTAAATAGTATGTAAATTCAGCAAAATAACGTTTTTGCCTTGGAATCCGCTTTTTCTGTTCCGGCAGGAAAAAGAACAGTTTGCGGGAACTACGAGATTGAAACACGCAAGAAGGGGAACCTATAATGATCTCAGGCCACATGAAGGAGCGCTGCAGGAGAGAAAGGAGGAAATGGATAAAAGGCGCAGATAAGAAATGATTAACAGAATCTGATGAGAATCAGAAGAGTCTTCAGAACAATGAAAAGGGGGATTCCAAGTATGAGAAAGAAAACGAAGGGCCGAATTACAGCAATGGCAATGGCGTGCGTAATGCTGTTTATGGGAGCCTGTGGCGCTCAGCCTTCGACAGGGGATGCTGCTCAGGAAACTGACAGCCGGCAGAGCGGCGAAAGCGCTCAGAGCGAGAGTACCGCAGCAGAAAGTGAAGCCGGGGCCGCGGTCTCAGAATATCCGGATTATCTGAATCTGGACAATACATATCCGGTTATTAAAGAAGGGGCAGAGCCCATAAAGCTCAGAGTGGCCATGACCATGCAGGATGCCTCAGGAGAGTGGGATGACCTGTGGCTGTCCAAATACTTAAAGGACAAGTACAATATCGAACTGGAAATGGAATATCTTTACTATTCTACCCTTTCAGAGAGAAAATCTCTGATGTTGAATTCGGGTGATCTTCCGGATATCATGATCAACTGGAATTTTACCGCTGATGAGCTTGTAAAGTATGGCCAGGAAGAAGGACTGCTTTTAAGATGCGACGAATATATGAATGAAACGCTGACGCCGGGCCTTGTACATTATTGGTCGGATGAAGTGAGAAAGGCATGTACTACGCCGGATGGGCATGTGTACTCTCTGCCAAATCTGAAGGATGGATCTGGTGAAAATGTGGGTTCTCTGTCAAGGCTTTTCATCAATAAGGCCTGGCTGGATGAACTTGGGCTGGAAATGCCGCGAACCCTGGATGAATTCGTGGATGCGATGTATGCCATTAAAGAGGCGGATCCGGCAGGTGTAGGAAGCGAAAATCTCTTTCCGCTGGGTGGAGGAATGACGACGGAGAATACTACCTGGTATCTGCTGAACGCGCTTGGGTATAATACGGCTTCTACTACTGTGAATGCGTCCGCCACACCCTGCATCCGGGATGGAGAGGTTGTGATTCCGGTTTATGATATGGACGTTTATCAGGAATATTTAAAGCTGATGAATCAGTTCTATCAGGACGGTATTATCAACAGTAATTTCTTTACCATTGAGACGACGGAAGTGAACGCTCAGATGAATGCCGGACAGACAGCGGTATATAATAATGCACCTTTTGTTTCCGGTATCAGCACCTGGTCAGACTGGGCGGCCTGTTATCCGTTGACCAGTGACTGGCAGGAGGAGCCGGAAGCGGCAGATTCCCCCACTGTAACGATCGGAGGCGTTGCCATCAGTGCAGATACGGAGTATCCTGAACTCTGCATGCGTTTTCTCGATATCTTCTATAATAATAATCCGGATAGCTGCCGCCAGTTCTGGGGAGGACCGGGGGATCCGCAGTATGATTATGGTTATGTGACGGTACGCTGGGATGAGGAAGCCCAGGAAATGAGAATGGATGCGTCAAAGTTCCCGGAAGGTTATGCGGAATGGGATTACATGGTAGAATTCATGGCCGGTAATACGATGGACTTTGGAGCTGGCGGGCTTCGGGAATCGATCGTAAAGCGTGCGGCGGATAACGGTCACGAAATGGCTCCGCATCAGGAATATGATGTGACCATTCCGGATCATCACTGGCGTGCGAGCATGGCGGAAAATGTGGTACCTTATGTAAAGGATACGTTCCCTACCATTTATTATGTGGATGCGGAAACGTCGCAGAGGCTTACGGATCTCCTCACGGTGATTCAGCCGTATGTGGAGGAACAGACGGCCCTGTTTATTTCCGGAGGGCGTCCTCTTTCCGAAACCGGCGATTTTGTGGAAGAACTGAAGGGCATGGGTATGGAAGAGCTGCTGACGATTTATAAAGACATTTATACCGCTTATAACAATCAGTAAGACTGCCGTTCATTTACCGTGCGGAAAGCTTCTTCCGCACGGTAAATTTTTGAAAGCTGTTCTTTAAAAAAGGAAAGGGGAATTCAACCTTGAAGAAAAAATTTTTAAGAAGCTGGCAGTTGTACGTTCTTCTGCTTCCGGCTGTTGTCTATGTATTTATTTTTAACTATATGCCGTTGTATGGCGTTCAGATTGCATTCCGGGACTACAGTACCAGAGCCGGGATATGGGGAAGCGACTGGGTGGGGCTGGAATATTTCAAAAAATTTGTGGAATTCCCCAATTTCTGGCTGTTGATCAAAAATACTCTGGGGATAGGGCTGTATTCCATTGCTACCTTTCCCTGTTCCGTCATTTTTGCTCTGATGCTGAATGAGGTAAGAAATACAAAGTTTAAAAAGACGGTTCAGATGATCAGTTATATTCCGCATTTCCTCTCTACGGTGGTCATCTGTTCCATGCTCACGCTCTTTTTGAATGAAAGGACGGGAGTGCTTAATGAAATTATTGAAGCCCTTGGAGGAAACAGGCAGGAATTTCTGACTGTACCGGCCTACTTTAACGATATTTATGTTTGGTCCGGAGTCTGGCAGGGGCTTGGCTGGGGAGCCATCATTTATATGGCAGCACTGGCCGGAGTTTCTCAGGACCTGATCGACGCGGCGAAGGTAGATGGAGCAACCAGACTGCAGGTTATCTGGCATGTGAATATTCCAAGTATCCTGCCTACTATTGTGATCATGCTGATATTCTCCTGCGGAGGCATTCTTGGAGTCGGTTTTGAAAAGGTCTATCTGCTGCAGAATTCACTGAATCTTTCTGCCTCCCAGGTGATATCCACCTATGTATATGAAATCGGTATCAGAGGCGGGCAGTTCAGCTATTCGTCTGCCATCGGATTATTTAATAATGTTGTGAATGTGGTAATACTGGGAATTGTGAACGCATTTGCCAAGAAGGTGAGCGGTACGGGGATCTGGTAAAAGGCTGCGGTTCTTTGCAACAGGAAAGGAAAAAGAATGGGGAAATTAAAATCGGACAAAACATTTACGGTGGTCAATTATACCCTGCTGGCGATATTGACGCTGATCATATTATATCCGTTATACTTTACGGTAATCGCTTCCATCTCAGAGCCATATGAGGTGGTTTCGGGAAATGTGGTACTCTGGCCAAAAGGATTTACACTTGAAAGCTACGCACAGATATTCCACAATGAAGAAATATGGACCGGATTCAGGAACAGCACGTTATATACGGTGTTTGGAACGATGATGAGCCTGATTTTGACCATTCCGGCAGCCTATGCCCTGAGCAAAAAGAATCTCTGGGGACGGGGAATTATCACGACCTATTTTGTGATTATCATGTATTTTTCCGGCGGCCTTCTTCCAACCTATCTGGTGGTTCGGGATCTCGGGCTGCTGAATCAGCCGTATACGTTGGTCATTATAGGAAGCTTTTCCGTATATAACATGGTGGTGGCGCGGACATACTATCAGTCGTCGATTCCGGAAAGTCTGTATGAGGCTGCGGAAATAGACGGATGCTCCGGGTTTGGACAGTTCTTTCGGATTGCCATTCCTCTTTCGAAGCCAATCATAGCCGTGATCGCGCTGTATTATGCTGTTGGCAGGTGGAATGACTTTTACAATTCTCTGGTGTATATCACAAATTCTGATTATTATTCCCTGCAGCAGATTCTGAGGAATATTCTGTTGGAAAGTCAGAATGCTCTTTCGGCCATCAATGGAGATACCATGTCTTCTGAAGAAATGGCATATTTTATGAGGCGGGCTTATCTGGCGGAGGCAATGAAGTATGCCATCATCTTTGTTTCCTCGCTGCCAATGCTGTTGATCTATCCTCTTGTACAGAAGCATTTTGTCAAGGGAGTCATGGTCGGCTCTGTGAAGGGATAGGCGTATCCGGGAGGAATGAAAATGCACAGGGGACTGTTGTTTGATCTGGACGGGGTGATTGTGGATACCGCAGAATATCACTACCTGGCCTGGAAGGAAATAGCCGGACAACTGGGAATCCCGTTCACCCGGAAGGATAATGAACGGCTTAAGGGCATCAGCCGGATGGATTCTCTGGGGATTCTCCTGAATATCGGCAGAAGAGAACTGGGGCAGGAGGAGAGCAGACGATATTGTGAAGAAAAGAACAACATTTATCTGAGATATATCAGAAAAATGGGAAAAGACGGACTTTTGCCAGGGGTATTGGATTTCCTGCATGAAGCGAAACGGATGAAATATCTTCTGGCGCTTGGTTCTGCCAGCCAAAATGCGGAACTGATTCTGGAAAGGCTGGAATTGACCGCATGTTTCGACGCTGTCATAGACGGGACAAAGATTTCAAGAGCCAAGCCTGATCCGGAGGTATTTGTAAAGGGAGCGTCCGCTTTGGGCGTTGAACCGGAGGAATGTATCGTATTCGAGGATTCAGCGGCAGGGATCAGGGCCGCTCATGCGGGGGGAATGAAGGCCATAGGTATCGGGAACCGGGAGAATCTGCCGGAGGCAGACGGGATCCTGGATGGATTTTGTGGAATCATTCCGGAGACGGTGGAAGCAATGCTTATATGAAGATGGGCGACAGGATTCTGCCGGAAAGGTCTGGCGGAGGAATTCCGAAAGGAAGGTACGGATGAATCCCACAAAATGGAAAGAACAGAAGTCCGAAGGCGAAATAGAGGCCTTCGGACTTCTTCTCTCGAGTGCGCCCGGCGGGCGCGCTTTATTTATCAGGACGCTCAATGACCGAACATGACTACTGCGTCCCTTCCGCCGCCTGCTGGGCCTGCTGCGCCGCATAGGCGTTCTGAAGTGCGGTAATCTGCTGGGTCAGGCTGTCGATTTCCTGCTGCGCCTGGGTAACGGCAGCTTCGGCAGTCGCCTTTGACGCGTCATCCGTCGCTGCCGCCGCCTGCTGCTGCGCGGTGGCAAGAGCGGTCTGCGCATTCTGAAGCGCGGCCTGGTAGGTTGCCATCTGCGCATCGTAGTTGTTCAGCAGATTGCGTGCGTTAATTTCCTGCTGCTGCTGTTCAATAACGGCGGCAGCTGCGGCCGAATCCGCAAAGAATTCCGCGTTATGCGGGCATTCATTGGCTGCCTGAGTCACATTTCCGGAGAGCGTCGCATCGTTCGAAGGCGTCAGTTCCAGAGTTCCTGCAACCTTGAACGGGCACTGATCCGTGGCCTTCAGGCCGGAATATTCACATACAAAGCCCTGATAGTGTACGTCACAGGTCGCTGTAGGAACTGTGCCCTGTGCGAAATACTCAGTTTTCAGATCCGTACAGAGTCCGTCAATGGGAAGCTTGCCGGACTGCGCGCATACGGTGGCGGTGACGATGTCGCCGGGAACCTCAAAGGCCTTGTTTTCCAGATTTTCATGAATCTGGCTCATGACCGCCCGCCAGAGTGTTTTGGCCAGATTTCGCTCCCCGTTTCCGCTTGCGAGTTTGGCGTTGTTGTCATAGCCTGCCCAGGTGGTACAGGTATAGTAGGGGGTATAGCCGGCAAACCAGACATCGTTGTAATCAGAAGTGGTTCCGGTTTTGCCCGCGATGGACATGCCGCCGAAGTTGACGGCAGTACCCGTACCGGTGGTGACCACGTCCACCATGGCGTCCGTCAACAGGAAAGCGGTGCTTTCCTTGATGACCTGACGGGATGTGGGCTGGGTGTTGTCAAGAATCACGTTGCCGTCATGGTCCACAACCTTGGTATACAGGGTGGGCTCGATATAGGTTCCGCCATTGGCAATTGTGGCATACGCTGCATTCAGTTCCAGATTGGTTACGCCGTGGGTGATTCCGCCGAGAGCCAGAGGCTGTGCCACATCCGAATAAACCTGTCCGTTGATTTCTTCTCCGTCCGTCAGCGTGGTAAAGCCGAAGTTCAGCAGGTAATCATAGCCGGTCCGCGGCCCGATAAAGGTCAGCGTTTTAACCGCTATGATGTTCAGGGAATCAGCGATACCTTCCCGCAGGGAGCAGATGCCTCTGTAGCCGGAAGAGTACCAGTTGGAAACCGGCCGTCCGCTGTCATAATTGAAGGGGGCATCCACGAAGACGTCCGCCAGCGTCAGCCCTGCGCTGTCCAGAGCGGGAGCATAGGTGGAGACGATCTTGAACGTGGAACCGGGCTGTCTCGGTGAAGAGGTGGCGCGGTTCAGCGTACGGTTTGCCTCCTTGGCGCCGCGTCCGCCCACGATGGCGACCACATAACCCGTGGACTGATCCTCGATGGTCATGGAAATCTGAGGCTGGGGCGTCATGGATATGCTTTCTGCGATCACCTCTCCGCCGTCCTGAAGAAGATAGGCCTTGTATTCCTCAATCGTTGCGTTCGCTTCATCCTGAGAGGAGAAGAGCAGAGGATACTGGCTGGTATTTCCGTTTTCCTCCATCCAGGTCTCCAGCATTTCCTTACTGAAATTTTCTGTCTCGCCGTCCTCACGCTCAATGGTGAGCTGGTAGTCCAGATACCAGGTGGTTCCGTCCGGATAGTTCTCCTCATTGGAGCAGACTTCGTCCGCAATCGCCTGAATCGTGGGATCCTGCGTGGTATAGATCTTCAGGCCGCCCGCATAGAGCAGGGAATAGGCCTGAGTTTCCGAATAGCCCGCTTCCTGCAGGTCTTCCATGACGTCCTCAGTCACGGCGTCCACGAAATAGGAGTTGACCTGAGTCTCTCCGGTTTCCTCATTGACGGTCTGGATACGGGAGTATACATCGTCAGCCAGAGCTTCGTCGTACTCGCTCTGTGTGATATAGCCCTGCTCCAGCATTTTGTCGAGCACATCCTGCCGGCGTTCCGCATTGTTATCCGGATGGGAAATCGGATTATAACGGGAAGGATTCTGGGTGATGGCGGCGATGACGGCGCATTCGGAAAGATTCAGATCCCATACATTTTTCCCGAAATAACGTCGGGAAGCGGCCTGAACGCCCAGCGTGTTCTGGCCCAGATTGATGGTATTCATATAATTTTCCAGGATATCGTCCTTGCTCATCTCCTGTTCCAGCATGATGGCCAGGTACTGTTCCTGGATTTTTCGTTTCAGTTTGTAGGCGAAGCTTCGCTCGCTTTCGCTTGTCCACGTGGTCAGCACGTTATTCTTGATGAGCTGCTGGGTGATGGTGCTGGCGCCCTCGGAAAAGTTCCCGCTTGTCAGGCCGACGTAGGCTGCGCGAAGGATACCTCTTAAGTCGATTCCGTTATGTTCATAAAAACGTTCGTCCTCGATGGCGACAAAAGCGTGGGCCAGATCCGCGGGAATATCCTCCATGCTCACCGGAACCCGGTTGGAGCCTTCCGCATCCAGTTTGGCGATCTGATTCCCTTCTGCGTCATAGATGAAGGTGGAAAATCCGGAAGGGGACACATCGATGTTGGACATGTCCGGAACCGAAGAAAGGATCCCCTTCACAAAGCCCAGTCCGCCGCAGACGCCGATCACGCCGACGGCGAGAACACAGAACAGAAACACTTTAAAAAAGCTAAGAGCAAACCGGTTGCCCCATTTTTTTGACTTGGAACGCAGTGCCTTTTTTTTCCTGGCGGCACCTCTTTTGCCATAGTTCATGAATTTGCCTCCTTTAAGCTGAAAGCTTACCCAAAAGGGCATTACCTGACTAATTATAGCAAAGATGCCCCGGTAAATAAAGGATTTTAGAGAATTATTAAGAATTCTTCACAATTCAATTCCGTTTTATGCCTGCCTGTGATAAGATTAAGCTGCTGGAAAAAAGGAGAAATCATATGGAAAAAAAAGAGAACTTCCCGCCTTTCAGGTGTGTGCTTGAGGGCGGCTGCGGTGAAATTGTGGAAAAAAAATCCAGGTTCCTCGCTACGGTGAGGCCTGTGGAAACGGAAGAGGAAGCTTCCGCCTTTATTGAGGAAATGAAGAAGAAATACTGGGACGCCACCCATAACTGCTCCGCGTTTGTGATCGGGCGAAGGGGGGAAATTACCCGCTGCAGCGACGACGGGGAGCCCTCCGGCACGGCCGGACGTCCGATGCTTGAGGTACTTTTAAAGGAAGGAATCTGCAACACGGCTGTGGTGGTGACCCGTTATTTTGGCGGAACCCTTCTGGGAACAGGAGGCCTGGTACGGGCGTATGGGGCTGCGGTCAAGGAGGGCCTGAAGCATTCCGGAGTGGTCACCATGCGCTATGGAACACGGCTTCAGGTGACGGTGAATTACCCGGATGTGGGCAGAATTCAGCATCTGGCAGCAGGGGAAGGAGCTGCTCAGGAGAGCGCCGAATACGGTGTAAACGTCCGGTTTGTGCTGGCAGCCCCTGCAGAAGACGAAGAGCGGATCTGCCGGAGCATCACGGAAGCGACGGATGCACGGGCGGAAATTGAAATTCTTTCTCATGGCTATTATGTTGACAGAGACTGAAGGGAAGACTATATTGGTAGAAAGCTGAAACGAAGGAGGAACCAATGAAGCTGATATCATGGAATGTAAACGGGCTTCGCGCCTGTATGGGAAAGGGCTTTCCGGAATTTTTCCGGGAAGCGGACGCGGATATTTTCTGCATTCAGGAAAGCAAGCTGCAGGAGGGCCAGATTTCCCTTGATCTGCCGGGCTACCATCAATACTGGAACTACGCGGAGAAAAAGGGTTATTCCGGAACCGCAGTGTTCTCCAAAAAGGAGCCCCTCAGCGTTTCCTATGGCATTGACCGCGAGGAGCATGATAAGGAAGGACGCGTGATCACGCTGGAATTTGAGGATTTTTATCTGATCACGGTCTATACGCCCAATTCCCAGGACGGGCTTGCCAGACTGGATTACCGGATGGCGTGGGAGGATGAATTTCTTTCCTGGTTAAAAGGGCTGGAAAAGAAAAAGCCGGTCATTTTCTGCGGGGACCTGAATGTGGCGCACCGGGAGATCGACCTGAAGAATCCGAAGACCAACCGCAAAAACGCCGGATTTACCGATGAAGAGCGGGCAAAATTTTCTCAGCTTCTGGACAACGGCTTTATCGATACCTTCCGGTATTTTTACCCCGATCTTGAGGGAGCCTATTCCTGGTGGTCCTACCGCTTCCATGCCAGGGAGAAAAACGCGGGATGGCGCATCGACTATTTTCTGGTATCGCCTGAGCTGAAGGACCGGCTGGAGGACGCGCTGATCTATAAGGATGTGTACGGTTCGGATCATTGTCCTGTGGGGTTGATTCTGAAGGATTAAGATTTGGATGGTGGAAAGGGAAGAAGCATGGAAGGAAACAGAACTGGAAAGAAACGAATGAAAAGAGCCGCAGGTCTGGCGGTTTCCCTCTGTATGTTCCTGACTGCCGCTCTGGGTCTTGCCGCCTGCGGCATATCAGAGACACAGACGCAGGAAAGCACGGCTGATGCCCGGGAGACGGAAAGCACGGTGGATTCGATGGCAGAGCCGCAGACGGAGCAGGAGTCCGCGCAGGAAACCCTGACGGAAACGGAAAGCGGAACCCAGACCGGGACGGAGGATGCCGAAGATGCTCCTGCAGGAGAACTGATTACGGATGCTACGGGCTCCTTTGAGGGGATCGTGGTGGACGCCGCCATGAACAGTCTGGTCATCGATACGAAGGACGGGATCATGTACAGCTTTTCCTATCCGGAAAGCGGCGTGGAGATGGATCTTGCGGACGGTCTCCTTCTGGGAATGTCCGTTCTGGTGAAGAGTGAGGACGGTATGGCTTCCAGCGTGCAGGATGGTCTGACACAGCCTGCCGCTGATCAGGGGGCGCTGGCCTTTGCGGCGGATATCCTGTTTGCCTGCCGTTATAAAAGTATGGATTCTCTTGCCAATCTGGCGGTTTTTCCTCTCTATGTGAGACTGGACGACGGGGATCTGATCGCTGAGAATGCGGAAGAATTTCTGGCTTTTCCTGAGTATGAAATTTTTTCGGAGGAGCGGGTGGAAGCGGTGCTTTCCACGAATCTTTACGAGGTAACGGAGCTGGAAGACGGAAGATATGCGCTGGGGTCCGGCGAGGGAACGCCCAATATCATCTTTCAGAAGGATGGCGGAAGGGACAGCGGATTTGCCATTGTGGAAATCAACTGATTTTCCAATGCAGCGCTTCGGAATGGAGAAAAATGAAACTGCTGAAAATTGCTTTGCTTCAGATTGCGCCCTGCGGCACACTGGAGGAAAATCAGAAAAAGGGACTGGACTGCTGCCGGAAGGCAAAAGAGATGGGAGCGGACATCGCTCTTTTCCCGGAAATGTTCAGTATCGGCTATCGGATCTACGACAGGCCTGTGGAGGAATGGAAGGCGGAAGCGATTCCCGCCTACAGCGAATTTGTCAACGCCTTCGGGAAAGCGGCGGCAGAGTTGAACATGGCGGTGGGGATTACGCTGCTGGAAAAGTTCGGAGACAATCCCCGCAATACGTTCGTCCTGTTCGACCGGTTCGGAAACCGGAAGCTGACCTATGCCAAGGTACACACCTGCGATTTTGATGTGGAGCGGAATCTGACGCCGGGAGAAGGTTTTTCTACCGTCGCGCTGGATACCGCCTGCGGGGAGGTTCAGGTGGGAGCCATGATCTGCTTTGACCGGGAGTTCCCGGAAAGCGCGCGGATCCTGATGCTCCAGGGGGCGGAGCTGATCCTCGTTCCCAACGCCTGTCCCATGGAAATCAATCGGCTTTCTCAGCTTCGCGCCCGAGCCTTTGAAAATATGCTGGCCATTGCCACCTGCAATTATCCGGAAGGCGTTCCTGACTGCAACGGCGGCTCCAGCGTATTCGACGGCGTGGCTTACCTGCCGGAGCTGGAAGGCTCGCGGGATACCTGTATCCTGCAGGCCGGAGGCGCGGAAGGGATTTATATGGCGGAACTCGACCTGAAGCAGCTTCGCCGTTACCGGGAGGCGGAAGCCCTTGGCAATGCCTACCGGCATCCGAAGAAATACGGCCTCCTGACGGAGACGGACATTCGTCCGCCATTTGTCCGCGGGGACTACCGGGAATGAGCGGCGCCTATCAGCGTTTTCCTCCCTCCGGTCTCACGCTGAAACGATAAATGAACAGCGAAAGAACAGCCGTAACCAGCTCCGTAATCCAGAATGCGTGCCATACGCCCGTCGCCCCTGTCAACAGACTGAGGACAAAGGCGGCCGGAATGATGAGAATCAGATAGCGGCACAGGGAAATCATCAGGGACGGCACACCCTTTCCCAGCCCTTCCAGCGCGCCGGAGGAGGCGACGGAAAGCGCCGAGGGCAGAAAGCCGATGCTGATGATCCGCAGGGCCTGCGCCCCGATTCCAATGGTGGTCGGGCTGCTGGTAAACAGCCCCATGAGTGGCCCGGGAAGAAGCTGGCACAGAACGGTTCCTGCCAGCATGATGACAGCGGCGGAGGCCAGCGTAGTGTTATAAATGGAACGGACGCGCCTGTGCTCTCCCGCGCCGTAATTGTATCCGATGAGCGGCCGCATCCCCTGTACGATGCCGTTTGCTGGCAGGTAAAGGAAGGTCTGCAGCTTATAATAAACGCCGAGCACCAGCACATAAGCCTGGGAATATCCGGCAAGAATGGAATTCAGCGCGGAAATCAGAAGAGAAGGCAGCGCCAGGTTCAGGATGGCAGGAATGCCGATGCCATACAGCCTTAAGCACATATCCTTCTGAAAGGAAAAGCCGCGCAGGGAAATGCGCACGGGAAGCAGCGCTCCCCGGAAATAATAAACCAGATAAACGGCCAGCGTCAGCACCTGACCAAGACCTGTCGCCAGGGCCGCGCCGCTGATGCCCATCTCCGGAAAGGGTCCGAGCCCGAAGATCAGGACCGGGTCCAGAATGATGTTGCAGATACAGCCCGCCAGCATGGCGGCCATGGAGACCGCCATTTTTCCCACAGCCTGGAAGATTTTCTCAAAGGCCAGCCCCAATGCGATGATGACGGAAAAGGCGAACACGATGTTGGAGTAGGTCAGCCCCAGGGAAATCACTGCTTCATCTGCAGTAAAAAGCCGCAGGAAGACGGGCATGATCAGAATACAGCCGGCCGTAAGAATCAGGCCGTGCAGCACGTTCAGGACCAGTCCCTGCGCCGCGGCCGCATCCGCCTTTTTTTGATCCTGCGCCCCCAGATGGAAGGCGATTACCGCATTGATGCCGATCCCGAAGCCGATGGTGACCGCATTTACAAGATTCTGCACCGGATATACCAGTGACAGCGCGGTCATGGCATCCTCGCTGATCTGCGCCACAAAAAAGCTGTCCACAATGTTATAAAGCGAATTAACCATCATGGAAATCACCATGGGCAGTGACATGCGAAGCATGAGCTTCAATACCGGCTGTTCTTTCATATAAGTCTGTTCCATTTCTACCTCTTTTCCGCCGCCGAAGGCGGCATAAATTAAAAAAGAATGGAGAAGCCATTCTTTGGCACGAACGGAAGGCTCGTGCCGGCCTCTTTTCCGCCGCCGAAAGCGGCATTTCCTGTATATCAAAATAGATGCCTGTCAAATGGCCGTTCATGCGGACATGACAGCCGCCTGGCGGGTTTATTGCACAAAAAAACACACAGCTGCATAAAAGCAGTTGTGTGGCGAAAAATGGAATCCGTTCCAGAAAAATCCACGCCCGTTCCGGGTTTTAGGATTTTATTGTAGCATCAGGCAGGAAGGGCTGTCAAGATTGCCCTGAAATCCCGGAGAAATCCATGGACTTTGTCCATCGGATGTGATAAGATACAAAAACGGAGAAATAGCACGGAAAGGAGTGCGGATCCCGTTTGACAGCCGGGAATCTGCATTCCTTTTTTGGACTGTGGCGTAATACGCTCTGACATGGAGGGAAAAATGGGAAATCGCAAAATTCATTACATCTGCTTTCCCGGAGGAAGGCATAAGGTACTCACATTGAGCTACGACGATGGCCGTCTGGAAGACCGCCGTCTGGTGAAGATCATGAACGAAAACGGCATTCGGGGAACTTTTCACCTGAATTCCGGACTGAAGGACTGGCCGGACCGGATTCCGGCAGAGGAGTGGAAGGAGCTGTATCGGGGGCATGAGATTTCCTGCCACACGGTACTGCATCCCACCATCAGCCGTTGTCCGCTGGAGCAGGTGGCGCTGCAGGTTCTGGAGGACAGAAGAGAACTGGAGAGGATCGCCGGATATCCGGTGCGCGGCCTTTCCTATCCAAACGGCTCCTACAGCAGAGAAATCGTACAGCTTCTTCCCGGACTTGGCATCGAGTACGCCAGAACCGTAGAGGAAACGGGCGGCTTTGGCATGCCGGAGGATTTTCTGACCTGGAAGGCTACCTGCCACCATAAGCGCGGGCTGATGGAACGTGCGAAGGAGTTTGCCGATCTGCACAAGACGCAATACCTCTATATGATGTACGTCTGGGGACACAGCTATGAATTTACCGCAGACGACAACTGGGAGCTGATTGAGGAGTTCTGCCGCTTCATCGGCGGAAGAGATGACATCTGGTACGCTGCCAACATTGAGATTGTGGATTATATGAAGGCCGCACGGAACCTGAAGTTCACCGTGGACGGCGATCTGGTCTATAATCCCGGCGCGCTTTCCGTCTGGGTCAGCGTGGAAGAGAACGGTGAGAAAAAAATGGTGGAGGTCGGCGCGGGACAGACGGTGCGCCTGTAAAGGAAAACAGACAGGAGACAGAAAGGAAAGACAGAACATGGATTACAACATTCTGGATTATGGCGCCGTGGGAGACGGCGTAAAGAAATGTACGGAGGCGATTCAGGCAGCGGTGGATGCCTGCAGCAAAACGGGCGGAAGGGTAGTCGTTCCGGCAGGAAAATATCTGTCCGGCGGCATTCGTCTGCGTTCCGATGTGGAGCTTCATCTGGAAAACGGAGCGGAGCTTATTTCCACGCTGGAAAAGGAGGATATGATCGACTTCGCCAGCGAATTTGAAGGCGAGGGCATGGACGGTATGGACGGCGGATGCTTCCTGTTTGCCCGTCATGAAAAGAACATCATCATTTCCGGATATGGAAAGATTGACGGCAGAGGACGGGAGGTATTCTACGATGGCGACGTGGATAACGGTTTTCATGAGTGCCCTCTGTTCGTGAAGGGCTTCCGGCCCCGTACCACTTACCTGGAGGATGTGGAAAATCTGACCGTGCGGGATATCACCTTTTATGACGCCGCTTTCTGGACCCTGCACATGGCAGGCTGCAGGAACGTGATGGTGGACGGCATCAGCATCCTGAACGACGACCGCGGGCCTAATAATGACGGCATTGATCCGGACTGCTGCAAAAATGTGGTGATCCGCGGCTGCATCATCGAAGCGGGCGACGACGCCATTGTGGTCAAGGCCACAGGCCCCATGCATGAAAAATACGGAGACTGCGAGAACATCGTCATTCAGGGCTGTACCATGCATTCCCGGGATTCCGCCTTAAAAATCGGAACGGAAACCTGGGGAAATATCCGCAATATCATCCTGAGCGACTGCGTGGTGTGGGACTGTTCCCGCGGCGTGAGTATCTGGTCCAGGGACGGAGGAACCATTTCGGACATCACCATCCATCATGTGACGGGAAACACCAGACGCTATGCGGACGGTGTGATTCCCGGCCAGGGCGCGCCCAGATGGTGGGGCAAGGGTGAGCCGGTTTTCCTTTCTTCCACCAAAAGGCGCGGAAGCGACCGGATTCCCGGAAAAATCAGCGGCGTGGTCATGGACCACATTCACCTCAGATCGGAATCCTGCATCTTCCTTGGCGGAGAGGACTATGCTCCCATTGAGGATATCCACCTGGAAAATATGGATATCCTGTGGATACAGCAGAGCCCCCATCTGCCCAGTGTGTTCGACGAACAGCCGTCAGAGAGGGATGTCTATGCGCATGAAATTCCCTGTGTGTATGCCAGGAGCGTGAACGGATTGACCGTTTCCGGCCGTCTGCGTGTGGATGATTCTCTGAGCGGTGTGATTCAGAAAAAGCAGATTCTGGAAAACTGCGAAGACGCAGAGATCGAGGGATAGTCAGACCGCTTCGGGAAATGAAATCAAAATCCCGCCGACAGCACTCCTGCTGCAGACGGGATTCTGATTTAGGGGGGATTTTCGCCGGAACATCTGCAAGGGTATCCCGGCATATACATTTATCATCAAAGGAGGGGGTTTTTGATGATAATAACAGAATTCCCTCTTTTTGGGCTTTTATACATACGCACGAAACTTTTATGGACTTTACCGGGATTTTGTTATATACTAATTTCTGAAAAAAATACGGCCTGTATACAGGCTGCAGATGAGGTGATACTATGGCATTACTGGAACAGTGGAGAGCGATGGCTTATTCGGAGAAAGCCAATAAGGGCGATCTTCAGAGACTGTGGGCTTCCTATTTTCAAAAGGAAAAGGAGATTTACGCGCAGCTTCTCAAGAACCCGGACGAGGTGGTCCGTGGCACCGTGAAGGAACTGGCTGAAAAATATGGCGTTGATATCATGACGATGACGGGCTTTCTGGACGGCATCGACGAGAGCCTGGTTGAGGCCAATCCCATCGAAGAGATGGAAGAGGATACCGAGGTAAACCTGGGCTTCGATAAGGCGCGCCTGTATAAGAACATGGTTGCGGCCGGAGCGGACTGGCTGTACAACCTGGAAGAGTGGAACGATATCTTCGATGAGGAGACGAGAAAGGCTCTGTACAAGGAGCAGAAATCTTCCACGACGATCGTGAAGGAAAAGAAGATTTACCCCAACGATCCCTGCCCCTGCGGAAGCGGCAAGAAATATAAGAAGTGCTGCGGCAGGAACAAATAGGAAGATGAAGAGCAGAGTTCAGGATGCGGTCAACATGTTTGAGTCCGGTTACGCCTGCGCGCAGTCCGTTTTTACCACCTATGCGGATCTGTTCGGAATGGACAGGGAAACGGCGCTGAAGCTTTCGGGCCCTTTAAGCGCAGGAGTGGGAAGAATGCGAGAGGTCTGCGGGACCGTTTCCGCGATGGCGATGCTTTCCGGCCTGAAAAAAGGGTTCACCGATCCGGAGGATCTGGAAGGAAAGGCGGAGGCCTATGCGCTGGTGCGCCGCATGAGCGATGCGCTGAAGGCGGAACACGGTTCCATCCTGTGCCGGGAGCTCCTTGGACTGCCGGAGGGCGTGGAGCGCGAAGACAGCGCCAGGCCCCAGGAACGGACACCGGAATATTATGCGTCAAGACCCTGCAGCGGGATCGTCAGAACCGCTGCGCGGATTGTGGAGACGCAGCTTCTGCCGGATATTTTTTTCGAAGAAAACTGAATCAGAAAATCAGACAGACATTCATGGGGCGCTGCCGAAAGCCCCGGCGGAAGGCCGGGCTTTTGACGGCGCTTTTTGCGTGGAAAAGGAAAGCCTGCGTTAAAAAAGCGCGGAAATGAGGGAAAAATGGTACAGCTCAGAGACTGCTTTCCATTTTGGAAGGCGCTGACGAAGGAACAGCAGAATACGATGGAAGAGAGCGCGGTGAAGAGAACCTTTGAAAAAGGGACTCTTCTGCACGCGGGAGGGGAGGACTGTGTGGGCCTGATCGCCGTGGCGGAAGGGCTGCTTCGGGTCTATACGGTGTCGGAGGAGGGGAAGGAGATGACCATGTACCGCCTGCTGGAGCGGGATGTCTGCCTGTTTTCCGCCTCCTGCATTTTTCAGGACATCCGCTTCGATGTGATGGTTTCCGCAGCGGAGGATACGACCGTATATCACATCCCGGCCGAGATCTACCGGCGGCTGATGGAAACCTACCTTCCGGTCATGGAATATACCAGCCGCCTGATGGCCAGCCGCTTTTCGGATGTGATGTGGCTGATGGATCAGGTGATGAACAAAAAGCTGGACAGCCGGCTCGCCGCTTTTCTGCTGGAGGAAGCCGGGCGCACGGGGACGGACCGGCTGGAGCTGACCCATGAGCAGATCGGCGGCCATCTGGGAAGCGCCCGCGAGGTGGTCAGCCGCATGCTGAAGCATTTTCAGAAGGAAGGGCTGGTGCAGCTGGGGCGGGGCAGCATCACGCTCTCCGACGAGGAAGGGCTGACCCGTCTGGCACAGGGAAGCCTTATGTGACAAAGTCACGGAAAAGCTGGATGGTTCCTGCTATACTTTCCCCATCAACCGAAAACAGATCGTAACATGGAGGCGCGGAAAACGGTGGTCCGTTTTCCTGCTGATGAAAAATGCGGCCATGGGGCCGCAGGAAAAGGGGTAAATATGGCAGTTTTAAAAATCGATGGAAATAATTTTGAAGAAAAGATTTTAAATGCGCAGGGAACTGCGGTGGTGGACTTCTGGGCGGACTGGTGCGGACCCTGCAGAATGTTTTCTCCCATCATCGAACAGTTTGCCGCGAAACATCCGGAGGTCACGGTGGGAAAGATCAACGTGGATGAAAACCCGCAGCTTGCGGAAAAATACCGGGTGATGGGAATCCCCACGCTGCTGGTTTTCCGGGATGGAAAAGTGACCGCAACTTCTGTGGGCGTGAAGCCCCAAAAAGCGCTGGAGGGAATGATCGGATGAGGAGTGTGAAAGTTATCATCATCGGCGGAGTGGCGGGAGGCGCCTCCGCGGCGGCCCGGCTGCGCCGTCTGGACGAAAAAGCGGAAATCATCATGCTGGAAAGGAGCGGCTATATTTCCTATGCCAACTGCGGCCTGCCCTACTATATCGGCGGCGTGATCAGGGAAAAGGGGGCGCTTTCGGTGCAGACGCCGGAAAGCTTCGGAGGCCGTTTCCGCATCGATGTGCGGGTGAGAAATGAAGCGGTTTCCATTGATCCGAAGGAGAAGACCGTGCGGGTCCGGAATCTGGAAACAGGGGAAGAATATACGGAAACCTATGATAAGCTGCTTCTTTCCCCCGGCGCAAAAGCGATCCGTCCGGCACTGCCCGGCATGGAAGACGCGCGCATCATGACCCTGCGGACGGTGGAGGATACGCTTGCGATCCGGGAGTATCTGGAAGAAAAGAAGCCGAAGCGGGCGGTCGTTGTGGGCGGCGGCTTTATCGGGCTGGAAGCCGCAGAGAACCTGATGGAAGAGGGGCTGGAGGTTTCTCTGATTCAGATGGAGGATCAGGTGCTGCCGCCGCTGGATTATGATATGGCCTGCCAGGTACACGCATACCTGAGAGGAAAGGGCCTGAATCTGCGGCTGAACCGGACCGTGACGGGCTTTGTTCCGGATGAGGGCGGCCTTCGGGTTCAGATGAAGAGGACGGCAGGGACGGCGGAGGCATCCGGGAAGGAGGAAAGCATCCGGGCCGATTTCGTTCTGATGGCGGCGGGCGTCCTTCCGGAAACGGGGCTTGCCAGAGAAGCCGGTCTTACACTGGGGCAGAAAGGCGCCATCGTCGTCAACGAACACATGCAGACCTCGGATGCGGACATCTATGCGGTGGGAGACGCGGTGGAGATCCGACATTTCATCACCGGGAAGAAAACGCTTGTGGCGCTGGCGGGACCGGCCAACCGGCAGGGACGCATTGCGGCGGACAACATCTGCGGATTGGGCAGCGTCTATGAGGGCGCACAGGGGTCTTCCATCATCAAGCTGTTTGATATGACCGCCGCTTCCACAGGGATCAATGAAAAGCAGGCGAAGGCGCTGGAACTGGACTATGATAAGGTGATCACCTTTTCCGCAAACCATGCCACCTATTATCCGGGGGCGGAGAATCTGACGATCAAAACCCTGTTTGACCGTTCCACGGGAAAGCTGCTCGGCGCGCAGATTGTGGGCTTTGACGGCGTGGACAAACGGATCGACGTGCTTGCCTGTGCCATGCGTGCAGGGATGCGGGGAGAGGAACTTACGGATATGGATCTGGCCTATGCGCCGCCCTATTCCTCCGCCAAGGACCCGGTGAACATGGCAGGTTATGTGATCGAAAATGTGATGAGCGGTCTGGTGGAGCAGTATCACTGGGACGAAGCGGACGGCCTTTTGGAAAGGAAGGATGCGCTTCTTCTGGACGTCCGGACAGAAGGGGAATATCGGAACGGACATATTCCCGGCGCTGTCAACATTCCGCTGGATGAACTGAGAGAGCGCCTTTCGGAGCTGGATCAGGAAAAAACGCTGTATGTCAACTGCCAGAGCGGTCTGAGAAGCTATCTGGCCTGCAGAATCCTTTCTCAGAACGGCTTTTCCTGCAAAAATCTGGCGGGGGGCTACCGGTTCTATGAATACGTGATGTCTGACCGGGCCTTTGACACAGCGCCTGCCGGCCCCTGCGGCGTGAAGCTGTAGAAGCTCTCAATCTCCGGGGCGGCTGCTTCGGTCGCCCTGTATGGCGGGCGCAGCCTGCCTGACTGCCTCCAGGAAAGCATTTTCCACACGGGTCAGTCTTGCGTCCTCCGGATAGATGAGCAGATCGGTCATTTTCCCCGGCAGACAGGCCGCGCCATGGGCGTTTGGCCCGCCGTGCGCATTCTGTCCGCCATGTGAATTCAGTCCGCTGCGGGTTGCCTGACATTTTTTCTGAACCAGATGATAGTCCTTCAAAACGGATTCCGGAAGCGGAGGGGTGAAGGCAAAAGCGCTGGTGAGATGGGAGAGGAGTCCGGGAAGTCCGCTGCCCTCATGCAGCCGGATGACGCTGGGAAAATGCTCTGACTCTGCCGGTTCGTTCAGATAGTCGGCCAGAGAGGTGTCCTCGCAGAGCACCTCCACCGACTGTTCCAGCATATCGGCGGTGAGTACGGAGGTTCCGGCGAGGGGGTGGCGTTCCGACATGACAGCGAGTGGCTCGAAGCGGCAGATAACTTCACCGGCAAGCTCCTTTCTTTTCAGAAGGGAAAACAGGGAACGCTCATAGCGGTCAGAAAACCGGATGATGGCGAGGGAAGCGCTGCGCAGGCAGACGTCCCGGATGGCGTCCATTGTCCCGGTCTCCCGATAGTCCACGGACAGCGTCCGTCCTTTTGCGTGTTTTGTAAGAAAGGAGGCAAAGGCCGTATGGATATACCCGGCCTTCGGCACACAGATCTGCAGGGAGAGGCTTCCATGTTCCTCTTTTGTGCAGAAATGCTCCAGCGCCTGGTACTGCCGCACGGCCTTTTTGGCGAGCAGCAGAAATTCTCTTCCCCGGTCCGTGGGAACCACTCCTCTGGAGCTTCGTGTGAAGATGGAAAAACCAATCTCATCCTCCAGTTCACGGATATCCCGGCTCAGATTGGGCTGACTGATGAAAAGCTGCTTTGCCGCTCCTGTGATCGAGCGGCTTTTTTCCACTTCTATGACATAGCGAAGCACATTCAGATTCATGTTTTCCTCCGTCTTTCGATTCTCAGATGTATTTTATTTTGTACATTGTATACAAAATGTATCGGGTTTTGAACAATCACTTAAAACCCGCTTTCAGCATAGCTTTTCCGGCCGGAAAATGCAAGCGGTAATATCAAAAAATATATGAAAAATATATAAAAAAGGTATGCCCATAAAAACGGTGCAGGATGTATAATATTGAGTATCAATAAGATAAATTTTTTGCAGCTCTTAAGGGGTACCTGAAGGGCTGAAAAAATTGAGTATCTTTAAGGATAAGAAAGGAAGGTTTTTATGGCTAGGAAAATGAAAACCATGGATGGTAACCATGCAGCGGCTCATGCGTCCTACGCGTTTACCGATGTAGCGGCTATCTATCCCATCACCCCTTCATCCCCGATGGCAGAAGCTACCGATGAATGGGCGACAGCAGACAGAAAGAACATGTTCGGACAGACCGTAAAGATTACGGAGATGCAGTCCGAGGCCGGTGCGGCAGGTGCCGTTCACGGTTCCCTGGCAGCAGGAGCTCTGACCACAACTTATACCGCTTCACAGGGTCTGCTCCTGATGATCCCCAACCTCTACAAGATTGCCGGTGAGCAGCTTCCCGGTGTGTTCAACGTTTCCGCGAGAGCGATCGCTTCCCACGCGCTGAGCATTTTCGGAGATCATTCCGACGTATATGCCTGCCGTCAGACCGGATGCGCCATGCTCTGCGAAAGCAGCGTGCAGGAGGTTATGGACCTGACCCCCGTGGCACATCTCGCTGCGATCAAGGGAAGCCTTCCCTTCATCAATTTCTTCGATGGATTCCGTACCTCCCATGAGATCCAGAAGATCGAGACCTGGGATTACGAGGATCTGAAGGATATGGCGGATATGGATGCGATCGACGCATTCCGTAAGCACGCGCTGAATCCCAATCATCCCTGCCAGAGAGGGAGCGCTCAGAACCCGGATATCTTCTTCCAGGCAAGAGAAGCGAGCAACCCTTACTATGATGCCCTTCCCGGAATCGTTCAGATGTACATGGACAAGGTAAACGAGAAGATCGGCACGGATTACAAGCTGTTCAACTACTATGGCGCAGCCGATGCGGAGCATGTCATCGTGGCAATGGGTTCCGTAAACGACACCATCGAAGAGACCATCGACTATCTGGTTAAGACCGAGAACGCGAAGGTCGGTGTTGTAAAGGTTCGTCTGTACAGACCTTTCTGCGCACAGGCCCTGATCGACGCGATCCCTGAGACCGTGAAGAAGATCACCGTTCTTGACAGAACGAAAGAGCCCGGAGCACAGGGCGAGCCTCTGTACCTGGATGTGGTTGCAGCTCTGAAGGGCAGCAAGTTCGATGCGGTTCCGATTTTCACCGGACGTTACGGACTGGGCTCCAAGGATACCACTCCCGCTCAGATCGTTGCCGTTTACAACAACGATGAAAAGCAGAAATTCACCATCGGTATCGAAGACGACGTTACCAATCTGTCCCTGAAGCTGGGACCGGAACTGGTAACCACTCCCGAAGGAACCACGAACTGCAAGTTCTGGGGACTTGGCGCTGACGGTACGGTTGGAGCGAACAAGAACTCCATCAAGATCATTGGCGACAATACCGACATGTATGCACAGGCATACTTTGATTATGATTCCAAGAAGTCCGGCGGTGTGACCATGTCCCACCTGCGTTTCGGACATAAGAAGATTAAATCCACATACCTGATCCGTCAGGCGAACTTCGTTGCCTGCCACAATCCTGCTTATGTACGTAAGTACAATATGGTACAGGAGCTGGTTGACGGAGGAACCTTCCTTCTGAACTGTGCGTGGACGCATGAGGAACTGGACAAGCATCTGCCGGGTCAGATGAAGAAGTACATCGCGGATCACAATATCAATTTCTACACCATCGACGGTGTGAAGATCGGTATTGAGACCGGTATGGGACCGACCCGTATCAACACCATCCTTCAGTCCGCATTCTTCACTCTGACGGGAATCATCCCCGCTGAGAAGGCAAACGAGCTGATGAAGGCTGCCGCACAGGCTACCTACGGACGCAAGGGCCAGGATGTGGTTGAGAAGAACTGGGCAGCCATCGACGCAGGCGCAAAGGGAATCGTAAAGGTTGAGGTTCCTGAGAGCTGGAAGAACTGTGAAGACGAGGGCCTGGATTATGCGGTTGTTACCGAGGGAAGAAAGGACGTTGTGGACTTCGTCAACAACATCCAGACCAAGGTAAGTGCACAGGAAGGAAATACCCTGCCTGTATCCGCATTTAAGGATTATGTGGACGGCTCCACTCCTTCCGGAAGTTCTGCTTACGAGAAGAGAGGCATTGCAGTAAACGTACCTTCCTGGGATTCCACGAAGTGTATCCAGTGTAACTTCTGTTCCTATGTATGTCCTCATGCGGTTATCCGCCCTGTGGTAATGACCGAGGAAGAGGCTGCGAAGGCTCCGGAAGGAACCACTGCTCTGAATATGACCGGAATGCCCGGCATGAAGTTTGCGGTTTCCGTTTCCGTGCTTGACTGTACCGGATGCGGCTCCTGCGCTAACGTATGCCCTGGCATGAAGGGAGAAAAGGCTCTTACCATGAAGCCTCTTGAGACTCAGCTTGATAAGGAAGCGCTGTTCACCTATGGACGTTCCCTTCCTGAGAAGCCTGAAGTGCTTGAGAAATTCAAAGAGACCACCGTTAAGGGATCTCAGTTCAAACAGCCTCTGCTTGAGTTCTCCGGAGCGTGCGCAGGCTGCGGCGAGACTCCTTATGCGAAGCTGATCACTCAGCTGTTCGGTGACAGAATGTATATCGCGAACGCGACCGGATGCTCCTCCATCTGGGGCAACTCCTCACCGAGCACTCCTTATACCGTGAACAAGGCCGGCAGAGGTCCTGCATGGGATAACTCCCTGTTTGAGGACAACGCTGAGTTCGGTATGGGTATGCTGCTCGCGCAGAACGCTCTGAGAGGCGGACTGAAGGAGAAGGTGGAAAGCGTTCTTGCAAATACCTCTGACGATGCGGTTAAGGCTGCATGCCAGGAATATCTGGATACCTTCAACAGCGGTGTGACCAACGGAGCTGCTACCGATAAGCTGGTTGCTGTTCTGGAAGGACAGGACTGCGAAGTATGCAAGGATATCGTGAAGAATAAAGACTTCCTGTCCAAGAAGTCTCAGTGGATCTTCGGTGGAGACGGATGGGCATATGATATCGGATTTGGCGGCGTGGACCATGTTCTCGCAAGCGGACAGGATATCAATGTAATGGTATTCAATACCGAGGTTTATTCCAATACCGGCGGACAGGCTTCCAAGGCTACTCCTACCGGCGCAGTTGCACAGTTCGCTGCCGGCGGTAAAGAGACCAAGCAGAAGGATCTGGCAAGCATCGCCATGAGCTATGGTTATGTATACGTAGCTCAGATCGCAATGGGCGCTGACTACAATCAGACCGTGAAGGCCATCGCAGAGGCTGAGGCATATCCGGGACCTTCCCTGATCATCGCTTACGCTCCTTGTATCAACCATGGTATCAAGAAGGGCATGAGCAAAGCTCAGACCGAAGAGAAACTGGCGGTTGAATCCGGATACTGGCATATGTTCCGCTTCAATCCTGCCGCTGAGAAGAAGTTCGTTGTGGACAGCAAGGCTCCTACGAAGGACTTCAAGGAATTCATCGGCGGAGAAGTAAGATATGCATCCCTTGCCCTGAAGGATAAGGATAAGGCTGCAAGACTGCAGGCTCAGGCGGAAGAGAATGCGAAGGAAAGATATGATTATCTGCAGAAGCTGCAGGTTCTGTACGGCGATAACTAATTGAACTACGCCGGGTAAGGCCGGGCGCCCCTTTGCGGGCGCTCCGGTTTTGCGGCTGGCGCCGTGTTTAGCGCGGATGATTCTGTTCGCGTGTGACTGAAAGCTGGCTGCGAGAGAATGCAAGGCCGGCTTTCTTTTATTTTGTGAATGGGGATTTTTCCCTGTAGTGCCGGTACGGAAATAGGTACCCTGTAAACATCAATCTACCAAACAGGAAAGAGGATAAACACAAAAATATGTCTAGAGTATCTGATGATGCTACCATTTTGAAAATCAAGCACGAGGTGCTTACGGAAGTGGCGAAGCTGGCTTTTGCCGGTGAACTGGAAGAGAAAAAGGAGAACATTCCTTTTGATATGATTCCTGGACCCACTGCACGCTTCCGCTGCTGTATTTACAAAGAGCGCGAGATTATCAGACAGAGAGTAAGACTGGCAGAGGGAAAATGCCCGGGCAATAAGGAAAGCGATAACGTTGTTCAGGTGATTAACTCGGCCTGTGAGGAATGTCCGATTTCCTCCGGCTATGTGGTAACGGACCTGTGTCAGGGATGCCTGGCGAAGTCCTGTAAGCAGGCATGTAATTTCGGGGCGATTACCGTTGGAAACGGCCGTTCCTATATCGATCCGGCCAAGTGTAAGTCTTGCGGAAAGTGCGCGGAGGCCTGCGCGTATTCCGCAATCGTGAAGATCCAGAGACCCTGCATGAAGAGCTGTCCTGTGGGAGCCATGGAAATGGATGAGAACGGCGTATGCCAGATCGATGATGAAAAGTGCATCCGCTGCGGCCAGTGTATTCATGCGTGTCCGTTTGGAGCCGTGGCTTCCAAGGCGGATGTGGTGGATGTGGTTAATGCCATCCGTGACGGTAAAAAGGTGATCGCCATGCTGGCGCCTGCGGGAGAAGGCCAGTTCGGCAACAACATCACCATGGCGAGCTGGAGAACGGCCATGAAGAAGGTGGGCTTTACCGATTTCGTTGAGGTGGGGCTCGGCGGCGATCTGACTGCAGCTTTTGAAGCCGAGGAATGGGCGGAAGGCTTTAAGGAAGGAAAGAAGATGACCACTTCCTGCTGCCCTGCGTTTGTAAACTACATCCGGAAGCATTTCCCTGAGGTGGCTGGAAACATTTCTACGACGGTATCTCCCATGTGTGCGGTATCCAGGCTGCTGAAGGCGAAGGATCCCGAGACGGTTACCGTATTTGTCGGCCCCTGTATCGCCAAGAAGTCGGAAGCTCACGAACATGGAATTGAAGGAAACGCCGATTATGTGCTGACCTTCGGAGAGATCCGCGCCATCATGCGCGCAAAGGGCGTTGAGCTGGAGCCGGAAGAGAACACCAGTCAGGAAGCCAGCGTGTTTGGAAAACGTTTCGGAAACGGCGGCGGCGTGACGGAGGCCGTTCTGCAGTGCCTCAAGGAGACCGGAGAGAACACCGATATCAAGGTTGCCAGATGCAGCGGCATTGCGGAGTGCAAGAAGGCCCTTACTCTGCTGAAGATCGGCAGGCTGCCTGAGGACTTCATCGAAGGAATGATCTGTGAAGGCGGCTGTGTAGGCGGCCCCAGCCATCACAAGTCTGCTCAGGCTGCCAAGAAGGATCGGGATAAGCTGATTGCGGAAGCTGATAACAGAGGCGTGCATGAGAATCTGAGCAACTATGATCTGGATTCTTTCTCCATGCATCGTTGATGCATTGCATCGTTGATGCATTGCATCGTTGATGCATTGCTGATGCGCGATACAACAGGATATAATTGTGACAGCGGATGTCGCTCCATGTGAGAGGTTCCGCTGAATAAACGGCCGTCGCAGGAATCCGTCTGATTTCTGCGGCGGTTTATTCTTGGAGAAGCGGATGCTTCCCCGCTATATGTTGTCGTACGGTCTGCGCAGTAAATGCGCGGACCTGGCTGAATAGTAACCGGAAAGTTCCGGCATGTCAGAAAGGGTCTTTACATTGGAAGAGAAATATTTTAGAATACTGCTAAAAAGCGCTGGGCAGTAGCAGCGCTTTTTGACGGAAGAGGGAGAACTGCCGGACAGGAAAGACGCCGGGAAAGGAAACGGATGTGAAAAAGGAGAATTTCAGGGCGGAACGCTGGACAGAACGGATACTGGAGCAGGGAGGGCCGCAGAGCGGCCGTCGCTCATCTGCGGATCTGATGGGGATGGTGCTTTTCCTTCTTGCAGTGGTTATGGCCGTCTGCAGCCTGAATCTGTGTGCTTCCACCGATATCTGGTATGATGAGCTTTTTACCATGGGTTTCATCGAACAGCCGGTTGGGAGACTTCTTGAGCTTGCGGCGAGAGATGTGCATCCGCCCCTGTACTATCTGATTGTGAAGGCCGTTGTGGAAGCGGTGCATTTCTTCGCGCCGGGTGTGAATTCTGTGATGATTGCGAAGGCGGTATCCGTTCTTCCCTATTTCGGACTGCTGGGCTATGCAGCGGTGCTGGTGAGGAAAAGGGACGGCTGGCTGTGCGCCGGTCTGACGGCTCTCTGCCTTCTGGCCATGCCGCAGATGTCCAATTATACCACGGAAATCAGAATGTACGGCTGGGCGCTGTTCTTTCTGACAGCGGCTTTCTGGCACGTGCGGGAGATTCTTCTTACCGGGAAAAGGAAGCACTGGGCGGCATTTTTTATCTATGCGGTCTGTGCGGCCTACTGCCACTACTTCGCGGCTGTCTCAGCCTTCTGTCTGTATGTCGCGCTGGCGGTTCTGCTTTTGTGGAGAAAAAGGTCTTCCCGGCTGCAAACGCTGGCTCCATGGTTTCTGTGCGCAGCGCTTTCCGTTCTCGTCTACCTGCCCTGGCTTCCGAGCGCCGTCAGCCAGGTGGCCTCGGTAAGGGAGGACTACTGGATCCTGCCGCTTACCTTAAGCTGCTTCGGCGGCTGTGTGAAGTTCGTCCTGAAGCCCTCCACCGGCTATCAGATCCCGGACTATGTACTGGCGGTTCTGCTGTTTGCCTGCCTGTTTCTGCTTCTGGTCAGGGCTTTCCTGAATCGGAAAAAGGAGGAACGGGCATGGGAAGAAGCGGTATACGCCTCCTGTGGAATCTGGGTGCTTGCGGGAACGGCTTTGTTTGGAATTGCGGTATCCTTCCTGATGCGTCCTGTTTTTGTCTACCGGTATATGCTGCCCGCACTGGGAGGCTTCTGGTACTGCTTCGCATATTTTGTCACGAAAAAAACGCCGGTTCTGAACGGAGGACGGAAATTGTCCTGGAGGATCCTTCCGCTGGTGCTTCTGATTGGCGTGGGACTGGTGGATTACCATTCCTTCGCGCAGGGAGAGCAGACGAAGAGGGAGCAGATGGAGCGGACGCTGCAGGCCTTTGAAGGGCTGGGAGAGGACAGCGTCGTGCTGTTTAATTTTGACCAGGTGCAGGCGGTTGCGGGCTATTATCTGGACCGGGAAACCTGGCTGTACGGCGACGAGCCGGAAATGCTGATTACGGAAATGTTTCCGGATGCGGAGGCAGGAGGAGACGCCCAGTGGGTGAAGGGCCTTCTGGAGGAAGGCAGGACCGTCTGGTTTGTGGGCAGCAATCTGGCACGGGAGTCCGTGCTGGCTGAATGGGCGGAACTGGACATCGTCCCTGTGGAGACGGTGGACAGCCTTCTGCTGGAACGTTACTGGTTCAATTTGTACCGGTTAACTCTGGAATGAAGCAGTACGAAAATATATCGGAATTAGGTAATTGTTAAATGTAAATCATCCCGATTGTGGATAACTTCTCTCTATATAAGGAGAGAAAAGCCGGTCAATCTTCAGAATTGTTTCTGAATTGACATAGATCATCAGATTTTGGGCGT